>Ga0105046_10002441_pt1 | contig 29317 bp, 25 predicted proteins | sample MAT03_FD_78385 | JGI IMG/M metagenome (GOLD analysis project Ga0105046, IMG submission 78385) | Freshwater microbial communities from Lake Fryxell liftoff mats and glacier meltwater in Antarctica - MAT-03 (megahit assembly) | ecosystem: Environmental > Aquatic > Freshwater > Ice > Liftoff... | reverse complement strand
TGCGCATCGGTCAGCGCGTGGGTCATGTCGGTTTCAATAAAGCCCGGCGCCACTACGTTGACCGTCACGCCGCGCGAGCCGACCTCGCGTGCAAGCGATTTCGAGAAGCCAATCACCCCCGCTTTCATCGCGGCATAGTTTGCCTGTCCTGCGTTGCCAATCGATCCAATCACGGAGCCAATGCTGATAATCCGGCCTGTGCGCGCTTTGAGCATTCCGCGTAACACGGCTTTGGATAGGCGAAACACGCTTTTTAAGTTGGCCGCGTGCACGTCGTCCCAATCGTCGTCTTTCATGCGCAGCAGCAGCTGGTCGCGCGTAATGCCCGCGTTGTTCACCAAAATATGGATCGCGCCCTCGTTGGCTTCGATCGCCTTGATGGTTGAATCAATGGAACTCGCATCGCGCACGTCTAGAACCAGGCCGCGCCCATTTGGCGTGAGTGCCGCACTGATCGCACTCGCGCCGTCTTCGGTTGTGGCGGTACCAATCACCCTAGCGCCCGCGTCAAGCAGCGCACGCGCAACGGCTTTGCCAATTCCGCGCGAGGCGCCGGTAACGAGGGCAACTTGGCCTTCAAGATCAATCTTCATCGCTTCAGTTCCATTCGGTCAGCGCAAGCTCAAAAGTGGCAGGCTCTTCAAGCGAGCGCACATCGATTGCCGGATCAATGCGCTTGATCAAACCGCTCAGCACTCGACCCGGCCCAAATTCGCCGATTCTGTGCGCGTGCAAAGCGCGCACGCTGTCGACCCAGCGCACCGGGGACCAAAGCTGCTCCAGCAAGCATTCGCGGATGCGGGTTGGATCCGTGTGTGCCGTCGCATTGACGTTGGCGACTACTGGGATGGCGGGCGTTTGGATCGGAGTGTTCGCCAGCGCATCGGCGAATACCGGCTCTATCGTGCGCATCAACGCGCAGTGTGACGGCACGCTGACGGGCAGCACGATCGCGCGCTTAACGCCAGCCGCTTTTAACGCCAGCAGCGCGCGTTCGACCGCCGTTTTGTGTCCAGAAATCACCACTTGGCCGGGTGAATTAAAATTGGCTGGTGCGACGATTTCATTCTCAGCGACTTGCGCACAGATCCGCGTGATCAACTCATCCTCACCGTTCAGTATGGCCGCCATCGCGCCGACGCCGTCGGGCACGGCGTTCTGCATCAACTGCCCGCGCAGCCGCACCAGGCGCACAGCGTCTTGAAGCTGCATCGCGCCCGCGCAGACGTAGGCTGAGTATTCGCCCAAACTGTGACCGGCCATGATCGCGGGCACGTTACCTGAACGCTTCGACCACAGGCTGTATACCGCCACGCTGGCGGTCAGCAGAGCTGGTTGGGTGTTTTCGGTGCGATTGAGCTCGCTTTCCGGGCCGTTCTGACACAGCGCCCACAGGTCAAAACCAAGCGCGTCTGACGCGTCGGCAAAGGTGGCTTTGATGATCGGGTTGGTTTGGGCCAACGCGCCCAACATGTTCAAGCTTTGCGAGCCTTGGCCTGGAAAGACAGCTGCAAAGCGCGGAGATGCCTGCATTGATTAATAGCGCAAAAGCGCCGACCCCCAGGTAAATCCGCCACCAAATGCTTCCAACAGCAGGAGTTCGCCGCGCTTCACCTGGCCTCCAGCAATCGCTAGATCCAACGCCAAAGGTACCGACGCCGAGGAGGTATTGCCGTGCCGATCAACGGTCACTATCACGCGCTCCATCGACATGCCAAGCTGCTTGGCCGTGCCATGAATGATGCGCAGGTTGGCCTGATGCGGGATCAGCCAGTCGACGTCAGATTTCTGCAAGTTGTTCGCTGCGAGTGTCTCATCAACAATTTTGCCAAGCGTGCGCACCGCAACCTTAAAGACTTCGCTGCCTTTCATGACCACTTTGAGGCCGGCGCGCGGTTGGTCGAATTGAAAGCCCTTTGAGACGCCAACCGGATTGAACAGCAGGTCCGCGTAGCTGCCATCGGCGTGCAAATGGGTGGACAGGATTCCCGGCTCGCTCGACGGCTCCAAAATAACCGCACCGGCGCCGTCGGCAAACAGCACGCAGGTGGTGCGATCAGTCCAGTCGAGCATGCGTGTAAGCGTCTCAGCGCCAATCACCAAGGCGCGCCTGGATGAGCCACTGCGAATAAATTTGTCGGCCGTTGCCAGCGCGTACAAAAACCCCGTACAGGCGGCATTGACGTCAAACGCAGCACAGCCGTTGGCGCCCAAGCGGTGCTGGATCAGGCATGCGGTGCTTGGAAAAATTTGGTCAGGCGTGGTGGTGCCAACCACTATCAAATCAATGTCTGAGCCCTTGAGGCCGGCGCGTTCAAGCGCTACTCGAGCGGCTTCATAGCCGAGATCGCTGGTGGTCTGGCCATCGGCAGCGATGTGGCGCTGCTTGATACCAGTGCGTGCCTGAATCCACTCGTCGGAGGTATCAACCAAGCGCTCGAGCTCAGCGTTGGTCAGGATGCGCTCGGGCAAATACGCGCCAGTCGAGACGATTCGCGAATAAATCATCGATACCTCAGAAACGGAAAAAGCCCGAGCGCGAACGGTCGGGCTTTATGCAACGGTAGCTTTAAGCAAACTTATTCAGCTGCTTCTTCAACAACCTGCTTGGGTGTAATCACTTGTCGGCCGCGGTAGTAGCCGTCTGCGCTGACGTGGTGGCGACGGTGAATTTCACCGGTCGTTTTCTCGATTGACAAAGCGGGCGCAACGAGTGCGTTGTGCGAGCGACGCTGACCGCGACGGGAAGGGGTGACGCGGGACTTTTGAACTGCCATGGGCTTACTCCGGGATGATCTAAATTATCGTGTAATTGACTTGTAGTATTTAAAGCACTTGTGTCAATCAGACTGACGACTTCAAGTGTTTTAAAACTGAAAATGGATTTGGTTTTTCAACTGGCTCAGCAACATAGGTGGCTGGGCCAAGCGGCTCGCTACTAGGTGCAACGGGCACCAAGGGAATGGCGAGTATTAATTCGTCTTCGACTATCTCTAACGCATGCTTGCCGGCGGCTTCCGCAATCAGTGGCTCGTGGCGCAGTTGTGTACCGTCGTCATCAGCATCCACCAGCGACAGGCGATTGTTGATCTCAACCAAATAGGCGAAATCAGTCAAGGTTCGTTGGCACTGCAAACAAACCGAGCCGCTCGCCGAAACATCGCAATAGGGTGCGCCTAGCTCATCTACTCCAAAGTCCAACGTCCATGCCACCGTCCCAGAATCAGAGCTCAAAAGACCGCGCAAGCGCGGAAAATCAACCACGCTCGACTTGCCTCGCATGCCACGGCGCGTTTGCGCCATGCGGTAGAGATCGAGCAACGGCTGGGCTTTCTCCGACATAACCCGAAAGATTAGCAGAAACCGTTCGGCGCAATCAAATACGCTTGGCCCGAAAGTTACTTCATGGTGTCTCGCAGTAGCGCTTGACTACCGCACTCGCAGCGCTGTATCGCGCACATAAAAAGCCTACTTGACCCCGCCTATCGCCACGGTTGAGCACTTCGTGCGGCTGCCAGCGAACCGCGCGATCAAGGGCGCCAACCAGCGCGGCGCGCGATTCCTTGGTTAAATATTGCGGAAAAGTATAGAGCACATCGGCTGCGAGCAGCTGCAGGCGTGGCTCCCACGGCCCTAGAGCAACCATCGACAGCAATTGTTGATTGAGTTCTACGTCAAATTGTTCTGCTCGCAGCTTTGCGCTGACTAAGTTAGCGCGCGCGTAGGGCCAATTCGGGCGCAGAGCTACAGCGTCGCGATATCCGGGAAGCGATTTGATACTGGCGGCTTTGGCAGACTCACCGCGCTGACGCGCCGCTGCCAGATCAATAGACAGCGCCATTTCCAAGAAGTCTGGATTCTCAGGATTGCTCCAGCGCGCTTTCTCAATCGCTGAGCGAGCACGTTCGGGTGCTCCCGGATCGCTGCGGGTCAGTTCTAATGAGGCGAGCTGAAAATAGGCTGCGCCCGAAAAGCGCATCACCGCAAAGACCACTAGCCCTAGAGACAGTAAGCAAGAAATCGCCGCCCAGCGCCGCCGAACGATGGCATGGGTGGCGCGCGCTTGACCGACGACGCCTGACACAAAATTAGTCGCGCGTGTAGTAGCCGTATCCGGCGCCGGCATAGTACGAGTCGCCGTAGTAGCCGTACTTGCCATAGCCCTGCTGCGCGCGCGGCGACACACGATTCACTACAACACCAAGCAGCGGGGCGCCGACGCGGCGGAAGCGCTTTACGCCGTGCTGCGCGAGCTGGTGCGGCGTCGAATCGGCTTTCACCACGTACAAAACCGCATCTGAGAGCTTGGCCAATACCAACGCGTCACTGACTGCAAGCGCGGGCGGGCAGTCGATAACGATGTGGTCAAAAGCTTTCTTTAAGTTGTCGAGAGAATCGCTAAAGCGCTTGGACGAGAGCATTTCCAGCGGATTGGGTGGAATAACACCGGCACCCATCACAAATAGGTTGGAGCCTTCAATCTGGGTGACGCACTCGGAGATTTTGGCATCGCCGGTGATGAACTGCGAAAGTCCTGCACGACCTTTTAAGCTATCCATCGCACGCGCCACGGCCGGACGGCGCATGTCTGCGTCAATCAATAGCACTTTCTTGATTTGCCCAAGCGCCAGCGCCAAATTCGCTGACAGAGTGGACTTGCCTTCACCCGGAACTGATGACGAAACCAGAATGACCCGGTGCGGGTGATCCAGCGACGACAACAACACGCCGGTTCGAATGGTCCGAATCGCTTCTGAGAACCCCGAATTTGGATTCGACACAAAGTATTTCATCAAGCTGGTGTCCGCACGCCCTCCGGATTTTAACTTCGGCAACATGCCAAGCACCGGCAAATTAAGCTTGCGTTCGACGTCCTCCGCGCCTTTGAGTGTCGAGTCTAGGTGTTCAAGTGCAAAAGCAAGAGCAATACCGGCACCAAGCGCGAGAATGATTGCGAGCATCACGATGCGCCGCTTGTTCGGGGCGATCGGGTTGTAGTTTGGTACGGCTTTCTCGACGATGCGGGCGTTAGCCTGGGTTTGGCCAACAGCAGCGTCCGTTTCCTTAAATCGGTTTTGGAATAGCTCAAACAGCTGGCGATTCGAATCTGCCTCGCGTTTGAGCGTTTGCAGTTGTGAGTCCTTGCGGTTTTTATCTTGAACGTCCGCTTTGGCCGAACCAAGCTGCGATTCAACGATGGCTTCCTTGCGGCGCGCCGCTTCAAAATCGTTGGCGATGGTGGCGACCACAGCACCGAATTGCTTTTTCAAGTCAGCCTGCGCCGAACTTAGCTGGGTGCGCGCGGAGACCAGGTCAGGGTGCTGTGGGCCGTAGCGTTGCGAGAGTTCAGCCAACCTTCTCTGAGCGTCGATTTCTGCCTGGGTTAACGAGGCGATCAGCGGATAGGACATGATGCCGGGGATCGACTCAAGTCGCGGCGCGGGCGAGTTTTGCGCAGTCTTGACCTGATCGTAGATTGATTGCATGCGCATCCTCTCGGAGCGCGCTTCGGTCAACTGTGAGGATGCCACGTTGACTTGCTGGACTTCCAAAGATTGCGAAGTTTTAACGTCGACAATGTTCTCGCGCTCTTTGTACGCTTGCAACGCGCGCTCTGAATCGTCGACTTTCTTGCGCAGTCCATCAAGTCGCTTGGCTAACCACTGCGAGCCCAAACTGACCATTTGCAGACGGCCTTCGAGCGTCTCAACGATATAGGCGTTCGCGGCGGCGTTAGCGAAATCGGCGGCTTGTTGCGGATCACGATCCACGTAGGAAATGCGCGCTAGCTGACTGGAACGAATTGGCTGCACCTGGATGCCGCCCAGAATGCCGGAGATCAAGCCTTCGCGCTGCGCTCGTGGGTCGGGCTTGCTGGGAACAGGAAGCCATTCTTTTGGCAGCCATTTTTGCCACCACTTCAGCACCACTGGCTGCACTTGGCCAAGGTTCTGGTCGAGTTTGAGTTCTTCAACCATGCGCTCAGCGATTGGGCGCGAGCGGATTAATTCAAACTGCGTGTTGTAGTACTCGAAATTCACACCCGAACCGCTGATCATGTCAGCTATCGGTACCACTCGAGCGGGATCACGCTCAATCAACAGCGTCGTGGTTGCACTGTAAATTGGCGTTAATGTGTAGGCATACATTGATGCAAGCAATCCAGCGAGCACTGCTAAGCCAATGATTGCCCAACGAAATTTGAAAAGTACGCGAACGGAGTCGCGAAGATTAAGCCCGCCTTCCTCTTCAGGTTCGGATAGTAAGGGGTTCGTCTCGACGGACAGGTCGCGCATATTCATTAAAAGAAACTCTGTTCCACGGTAATGACATCGCCGGGGCCGACGGGGTCATCCAGTGTGACTTTTTTGCCTTTGGTCTGATTTTTAAGACCTTCAGGGAGGAGGAAGATCTTGCGTTTCGAGGCGCGCTCGGTGAAACCACCGGCCAGAGTGATGGCTTCGCGTATGGTGATGCCTGGCTGAAACGGAATGGGTCCCTGACGCGCGACTTCGCCGTTCACGAAAAATGGCCGAAATGCTTTGACTGTGACGGATACTTTCGGATCAACAAGGTACGGCCCTTTCAATCCGGAAATGATTTTTTTCTCAATGTCGCGAGTCGTCAGGCTTTTGACGTTGACGTCCCCCAAAAGCGGGTACCCGATCAAGCCCGACTCGGTCACCCGTAAGGTTACCGTCAGTTCGGGTTCCGCAAAGACCGAAACGAAAAGCTCGTCACCAGCGCTTACTCGGTAAGCCGGATTGACCGGGCTTGGGCTCGATTGTGCTGATGCCGGGTGAACAGCGACTGTAGCGAGCATCGCCGCTACGAAGAACAAGATGAAGGACTTGATTGGCATGGCCATATGTTAGAACGCCGCAACTTGCTGCGGCGTGAATCGAAGCAACGAGAGTCGGCTAGGCCGACCCCCGAGCAGTTAAAGCGAACCTTCGAGCGAAAGCACAAAAACGCTACGTTCGTAATCGAAAACCGGGTCAGTTGCCAACCGCGCGCTGTTGGAATCGTTACTGTAATACTTGTAGCCAGCACCGACTTGTAACCAGTCGCTGAGCTGATACCTACCGGAGACACCAAAGAAATTGAAGTCTTCGTCGCGAACGTCCTGGCGAGTGAAGCCGAGACTCCCCTGTGATTCATTATTACCGAAACCCCCATCAACGCTTGACCGGATGCGCGGTGTCCACTCGTGAGTCCAGCCTGCACTGAGCAAACGGGTGACCACGAAATCTCCGAAACCATTGGTTTCCCGGGTGTTGCGCGAGCCGGTGATGGTGACCTGCGAGTAGCTGCGTGGTGCCCATTGCGCACCTAATTCATAGGCGGTGCCGGAGTAATCGCCACGGTTTGAATCAAAGTCTTTTTTGACCCGTCCAATCTTTGCCATGCCGCTTGTACGCGCCGTTGCATCCCAGCGGATGCCAGCGTAGTACGCTCGTTCGGTGCTGTCCAGGCTACCACCGCGCGAGGCGACTGGATCGACATCGTAGCTAAAGGATCTTTGCGACAAAGAGACCAGCGCTGAGGTTTTCGGCGCGAGCCGGACAAAGAAGGTGCCGTCAATGAAAGTGTTGCGATTGTCCCGGAAACGCGCGTAATCACAAGGATCAAGGCCACCGACTGGTGCACACGCTTGGGCTCGCGTGAAGCCGTTAGCAATCTGCACATCGTCATAATTGATCTTGGTCGTGCCGACGTTAACCTCGACTTGACCTCGGGATTCGCTGCTGCCGTAGGCCACACTGCCCGCCACGCCTGCACGGTTCCATTCATCTGGTTTGAGGGGCCGCAGTGCGAGCTGGTCGCCTTCGCGAGCACCGGTGCCGCGTGCGTCGTGGCCAAGCTGATAGTTAGCAGTTGCCCCAACTTTGACCCGCGAGGTGGGAGCGTAGTCGACTTGCGCTGCGAAACCGTGGTCGTCGTAATTGTCAATGCTGGAGTCTGCGTAGCGAGCGATGTCGCCTTGATACTGAAAGCTCACCGTAGTGACCGAGCCCGCACCAGTTAGACGTATGCCGGGTGCCACTTGAGTCACGAATGAATCAACTTCGGTTTTGCTTGTTCGAGCGACGTTTGAATCGTGAGAAACACTGACCCCGATGGTGGGAAACACAGTAACCGGACCAAACGGAACGCCGCGGCCAACTCCCCCAGAAATTTGCGATGTGGAAGTAGCGGACTGGCTTTGCGCGTGAGCACTACCAACGGCGGTAAGAATTGCGAGCGCCAAAAGGCTTCGGGTGGAGTGCATAGGTCCTCTCAGAGGTCGATAAACCAAGGATTTAGAAAAGAATAGCAGATTTAGGTTGAGATGAAAGCGGCAGTTTTTTGTTAGCTATTCGACTTTGTGGTGTGATGCGGGTCACATTTTTCGCGCGGGAAAGCAACGAAATCAAAACTTCCAAAGACTTTAGGTTTACTAATCGGTTTTTTTCGCTTCAACCAGTCGTCTCGCGTAAAAATCGCGTAGTCGGCCTCAAGAAGAACTCGCTGACTGCCACCCACATCCTTGTCATCGCGGCGCACTTCCGCCCAGTCCATAAACTCGAACAAAACGTTGGGACGCTGAGTTGCAAGAAGGTGCTTGGCTCCTTCGAAAACCTCGCGCTCGTAGCCCTCTACGTCGACCTTGATCGCGCGCACCTGAGTGAGCTTCAGTTCCTCCACGAGCGAATCTAGCGAGCGCATGGGAAGCGTCGCCGGCGTTGAGTGGAACTGGGCTCCACGTGCGCCTGCTCCGAAGTGATCGAGCGGTGCGGCCCAGAACGGGGTGTTCAATGAGTTCGTCTCACCGCACAAACATTGTTTGATCTGGGCGTTGCTTATTTTCGCTTCGCTGAGGTTGCGCGTTAACAACTCAGCAAGCAGTGGTTCTGGTTCGATGAGCAGCGCATGGCGGACGGCCGCTAGGCGCAGCACCGGCAGAGCGATTGAACCGATATTTGCCCCGACGTCAATAAAGTCGCCGCCGTCTTGCAACCACCTGCCCAATAGGCGGGCATTGGCACCCTCATATTCTCCATTCGCCGCCAATTGCACCGCGATCGGCTCGCGCACGTCGGGTACCCATAGTCTCAATCCCTGTCGGGTGGTAAGTGCAGTCGCTCCCCGTACCGAGCGCAACAGTCGCCGTGCGATCCTGAGTTTCCCAGGCATTGCTGCCGGCAGTGCTCGAAGGATGCTTAACGCCCAGCGAATGGGTGCGGAAAGCGAGTCGTCAGCTGCATTCATCTTGGAATGCGGCGCGGCAACCGATTGGCCGCAAAGACGGCTGCGCAAATCACCATGAGCGTGGCCGCGTTGGCCGGAATTTGCTGCACGAACTCAACGGTTGAATGAATCAAAGTGGCCAAAATCGCCATCCCCAAGCCAAACCCTGCTCCACACAACAGGGCATCGTGGCGAATGCGCAGTAAGTTGATGCTGATCCCCAGCGCCAGTAGCAGCGGCGTCAAAATCAATGCGAATCCGACCAGCCCGTACTCGACCAAAAATTGCAAATAGTCGTTGTGGGCATGGTCGTAGGAGCCTGGGAAGTCGATCGTCCGGTAGGCTGGAAAGGCCGTGTAAAAACTGCCCGCCCCGTGCCCAAACCAGGGCCTTTCTTGCCAAAGCTTAAGAGCAATCGGAATAACCGCTTTGCGGTCTTGATCCGATGCAGGCGTGGAGAAGTCGACGGCCACTTGATTGCTTCCCTGTAGCCGCTCGACTACTTGATCGAGACCAAAAACTTGCCCCACCACCACCAAATCAACGATCACCACACTGACCAAAAACACCGCTATTTTCAGCGGCAGAGGGCGCACCAGCACCACGGTGAGAATGCTGAAAATACTCAACGCCGCAAAAATACTGACGTTGCCCATCCGCGATCGCGTCATGACCACGGCTATGACCAAAATGATTAACACCAGGCGCACGCGCCCTTTTGGACTCAATAGAGCTCGAATGAATTCGCGGACGTGGCCTTTCCAGGTGCTGGCCTGGGAGCGGGTTGCGAGCATCATGGAAACCATCAAACCAATCCCAACAGCTGCACTCATCACCGCTAAGTTTGAAAAGTGGTTGCGATTGACGTAGCTGCCGCTGACCATTCCCACGGAATGGCTTTTTGCGGTAAAAAAACTGTATTCGATACCGCTAACGACCATCGCTGCGCCGTACGCGGCTTGGAAGAATCCGCTCAAAAGAATCGCTAGCATAAGCAGCCGTAGACGTTCGCGCGTGCGCACTAGAGTTACGGTAAGCGCGAAAAGCACAAAGTAAAGCGAGCGTTTCAACCAAGCATCCTGCGCAGCCGATGGGTCGAGCGCGCCGAGCAAAGGCCAGCTTGTGGCTTGCAGAGTGCCATCTAGCGACACGGTTGGAACCAGATATGCGAGCCCAAGAACTAGCAAGCTGGCTAGACATGCCAGCGCCACTTTGAGGAACACGCCGTAGGGAAGGTCAGCGTCCTCATCATCATGCATACGCCGCAGACCGACCGCAAACGCAAGAATGCTCGCCAGCACCAGCGCAGCTGACCACGCCCAATCGCGGTTCAGACCGAGTGGCCATGGCAGCGCAATGATTAATGCCAAAAGCGCGAAAAAAAGCGCTTGTCCGAGCGCCGTTCCGGTCTCGGAAAGCCGTGCGCGCGAGCCCTTTTTTTGACTCATCGGCGCACCTTTTGATCCAACAGCGCGAGCAAAATCATCAGCTCGGCCAGCAGACGTTGCAGCGCGTAAAACCAGCCTCGCCAGCCGCTCAGCCAGATGCCTTTGATCAGCACAACATAAGCAAAAGAAAGTGGCGGGGCTAGCCCAGGGATGAGACGCAGCCGATCTGTCAGCCGCGCTTGCTGCACATTAAGTGCGAGCAGTTTTTGCGCTTCTAGTTCGGCGTATTTAACTTGCGAGGCCATCCACCGCGACAGCGATTTGCGATCGTCGTGGGCAATAGCATGCTTGAGGGTCCCGCAGGTTCCGGAAACCACCAGGCGCTGCGTGTGACCATCATCGACAAAGCGCGCGCGCTCGCGGCGAAACAATACCGGTCTCGGTGGCAGCAACGACGCACGCAAGGGGGCGCCGTACACCCAGTAATCGAGCCGCGCGGAGAAAGCGCTATCGTCACCCACGCTCAAAGCGCCGAGCTCGCGGTGATTGTCGGCATCTAAAACGTAGTCGGCGTCCAAGCTCAGGGTCCAGGTCGAGCGCAACTGGTCCAACCCGAAGTTCCACTGCTGGGCGTGGCTGTCGAAGGCGCGTTGCACAACTTCCACGTTGGCAAAGCGCCGTGCGATTGCCAGCGTGCTGTCAGATGAATAGCTATCGATGATCACCACGCGCTGCGCCCAAGCCACGCCCGTCAGCGCGCGCTCGAGGTTTGGCCCCTCGTTGAGCGTCAAAATCAACACGTCCAGCTGCTCGAGATTCACAAATCTAGCACTCGCAATAAGCCATCTGTCGCGTGAGCATAGGTGTAGCGTTGAGCAATTTGCGTCCCGCGCAGGCGAAATTTCTCGCGCAACGCGTCATCGCTGAGCACACGCTCAAGCGCTACTGCCAGCGCTTGCGAATCGCCCGCAGGAACCACAAATCCCGATTCCCCGTTTTCAACCAAATCAAAATGACAGCCGACTTGATCACTGACAATCACTGGGGTACCGGCCGCTAATGCCTCGTTGATGACCAAACCCCACGTTTCTGAAACGCTCGGCAGCAGCAAAACCTCCGCAGCCGCATAAACGCTGGGCATCGCAAGCTGATTTTGAAACCCCAGAAAATGCGTGCGTGGTGGCGCGCTTGCTTTCAGCTTTGGCTCAAGCGCCCCATCGCCCACGATCAGCAGATGAAAGCGTTGATCCTCAAGTTGCGAAAATGCGGCTAGTAACGTGTGCGGGTCTTTTTGCCATTCAAGTTTGCCGACGAAGAGCGCAAGTCGGTCGCTTTGGATCAATCCTAGCTGCTCGCGAAGCTTGAGAGCAGCTTGTGCGTGGATCACGCGGGCATTGGCGAAACGCTCGACGTCGATGGAGTGCGGCGCAAAAAAAAGCTTGTTACTCGCGACGCCGTGCTGAAGAAAATACTCGCGATTGGCCATCCCGACGTACAAACAGGCGCGCAGACGCGAGAAAATTGAGCTGACAAGGCGCGCTTTGAGCCAGTCTTTGATCCCATGGCGCTTGGTTAGACGATTAGAATCGCCGCGAAAAATCAGCGGCCAGCGCCGCCAGCGGCGCAGGATCAGCTCAAGAGTGGCGAAGAAGTTGTAACTCAACAGCAGCACCGCGTGCGGCGCGAAAACATCGATCTGTTTGAGCAGATCGGGGTTGCGCAGACCGAAAAAATGGTGCGTACCGGGATCGCTTGAGGTGTTGGGTACGAAGCTCAGGTCGTAATCATTGAGCAGCGGAATGTCCCACTTGATCACACGACCAAATTCGCGATCAAGCGTGTCGGTTACGCCAAAGTCCCAAAGGTAAAACACTTTGACTTTAAGTTCCGGCCGCCGTGCCAAATCGACAAACCATGGCGCGTAGTATTGGATCGGGTGGCTGCAAACCACCGCCAATCGAGTGGGAGCCACCTCAAAATCCCGAGGAGCAGTTCGAAAAACCTACTGCGCAGGTCGATAGCGGCGTTGCTCCGTGCTCGGAATTCTCACGGACCGACGTCCGCTGCGGTTCCTGTGCGCGGTGCGCCGTGCTCTCGACCCGCTCGCTACGGTTTTTCAAACTGCCCCCTAGGATTTCTCAATCGACCAGCGCCGCACGATCAAGCGCGAAATAGCGGGCAGAAAAAACAGGCCGAGCACATAGATCACCAGAAAATTCGACAGGATCCCGCCGATCAGCTTGATCAATGCAACTTCGAACAGCGCGGTATACAAAAACGTTGAGGACGCAGCGCCATAGCAAATCAGGGGATGCACGTTGGGCATTTGCACCAGTGCTCGATAGACAAAGCCCTGGAACAAACCGATGAACAACAGCACGACGTACATGCCCGGCCAGCCGAAATCGATATAGGCATCGCCAAAGTAGCCGATGCTGATCGAGGTGTAATCAGCGGCGTAGAGACTTAAGCCGGTGTACTTGCGGGTCATGTCGGTATCACTGACCAGCGCTTTTTTATCCTGAAACAACAAGCGTGGAGTCATCACATGCAAGATTGCGTTGCCCAGTAGCGCCCCGTTTTCATGCGGAACGGCAGCGGGAACGTGCTGGATGGTGTAGGCAAAAAAGTCCACGTAGCGCAATCGATTGGCCAGCTGATCAGCGCCAGCCTCGGCCATATCTGAGCTGACATCACCAACCAGCGACAGGAGCTTGTTTCGAGCCAAACCGGAGTCGATGCTGACGTAATGATCGCCGGAATCATTGGTGGCAAATGATCGGTACTGGTCCTTGATCGATGACCACACCACGCCGGCGTAAATCGCACCAAGGCACAACAGCACCATGCCCAAAATACGGCCAAATCCGGGGCGTCCGGGGGCCGCCATCAAGCACAGAAAGGCGATGATGATTGGGAATCTAAAGTCCGAGAAAAACGCACCAACCGACGATAGGAATTCAAATGCAAAGATGGCAACGAACAGTGGCAAGCGGCGCTTCTGAGCAAGTGCGACATAGCCCACTGCAAAAAGAGTGGCCATTTTCATTTGCCAAACCGCGAACGCAACTTGGAAAAGCGCACTCGTGCCGACGAGTGCCCAGAACACGGTTGCAAAAACAGTCATCAAAACATGCAGCAACACGAGTTTTGAGATGTCCACGCGCTGTGCCGCTTCGATCGCTCTTGCGGCGACATCTTTTTTCATCCCTGAGACCGCCATGCGCATTCCAATGGCAACAAAAGCCAACCCGGCCAATGAGTACCAGACAGTTTTCTCCAGCGGGATGGTGCGGTCCATAAGTTCCACGTCGACGCCGCGCAAGTTCGCTTGCCAAATTACCATCGTGACCTGCAGCCACTGATAAAACAGCGAAAACATCAAAATCGGCGGCTGGTTGGGCAGCCACAGCATCGCCAGGATAAAGACCAATGTCGCTATCGCGATAATCGACAGAATCGGGTTCGCTGAGAGCGCCGAGTAAGCTGCCGCGAAGATCGCAAAAGTAAACGCCACGGCGCGCATCTGCGCGCTGCGCAAGCGCGCCGAACGCACCCGATCGCGCATCTCTTGGCGATGCGCTTCGGGACCAAATTCGGGAAGGACTGCGGCCATCTAGCGATACAAGTTCATTGAAAAACTGCCGCTTGGCTCGATGGCCTCTAACGGCGGCAAATGCGGGTCGGTGACGCCCGCATCTTCAATGCGCGAAAACCCAACTTGCTGAGCTAGTTCGCGCAGAATCTCGGCGCTATAGCCGAACTTATGCTGGCCATCGCAGAATAAAAAATTCATCGCCTGGCCTTCGCGCGATTGGAAAGGGCGTGGGAATTGATAGTCGAGCCCTTCGAGAATTTTAAACACGAAACGAAAATCTGGCAGCGTCAGGCGCGCGTAGCCACCGGGTTTTAGCACACGTTTGATTTCACCTAGAATCTTCAGCGCATCCTCGACAAGCACGTGCTCGAGCATGTGGCAGGAATAGACGAATTGCATCGTGGCGTCCGGCAGCGGCAGGCCCGCTCGAGCGTCGATAAAGTAATCGACCGAACGCTGGAAATTGCCATCGATGTTGACGAATTTCGGCAGGTAATGCTTGCCGCAACCCATATGTAAACTGGTTCGATCCGCAAGCTTGCGCCCGTAATGCCACTTGTAGATGGGCAGCGCGCAGCGCGAGTACCAATAAAGGCCCGAGTAATAAAGATCTTTGATGCTTTGTTGGATCATCCCGCGCATATTCAAGTGGTTGACCCGTGCAGGATAGCAAGCGGGGTCAAGTGCTGGGTTGATAACCCCCGACGTGCCGTATGCATGCGCTTCGGCAAGCACGCTTCGGAAGGTCATTTTCATGCAACCGCCTGATTGAGGGCAGCAGCCAGCGTGCGCGCAACGGCGCGGGCGGAAACGGGTTCGAAAATGGCTGGGTTGGCAGCTTGGCTGGGTTGGACGAGATTCAAAATAAATGCAGCCAGGGCCTGCTTTACAGTTGCCAAGCTCGGTACTTCGGGCGTTGAAACCAGGCTGAATCGCGACCCCAGCGCGCGCTCAAGAAATGCTCCAGCCAGCGCATCTGGATGCAAAAAAGCCAGAATTGGGCGTTCTGATTGCGCAGCTTGGTAAGCTTTTGACGGCGTGTAGTGCGCTTCGGTAGATCCTAAAATCATCACGCCAGCGCAGTGCACCAAGTGCCGCAAAACGCCCAAATAGCTAATGCGCGCGGGATGCTCAAACACGCAGCCTTGCAAGCCCAGCGCATCAGCGAGCGGCTGAACCTGCGGCACGACTCCAGCGGCTAGCCGATGCCCGGTCCCAATAAAATGCAAGCACACCTTCTCGGCGCTGGCGTGTTGCTGCGCACGCAGCGCAGCGAACGCTTGCAGCAAAACCTTACAGCTGGCGATCGATTTAGGCATCAGCGCGCCCGCATAAACAACGTGCAGGCGACCATCAGCGGGGTCGAAGAGGCGATCGGTAAAATTCCCTTGACGAGCGTGTGCGAAGTCAAGTTCAGCCGCGCCGTAGGGCATTGCGGCGAGCACGGCTTGGCTACGCAAATGCGGATTGCGCTCGATCACCGCGTCGTAATAGCCGTGCGCCACACCGGTAATCAAACGCGCATGCTTGACTGACCACGGCTCCAGCTTCGACGCCAGCTGGTGCGACCACCAGTGGCGCGAGAATCTCTGCTCGACGCCCGGCCACTCGTGCACCCAGGGATCGATGTAGTCAATGCCGTAGGGAATGCCGCTCGATTGGTACAGCAGGCGCCCCAGCGGAGCGGAGAAATTCGACGGAATGGTGATGTGGCAAAAATCGATGCGACGTTCGCGCGCGAGGCGTTTTAGGGCGCGCAAATGAGCCGGAAATGCGCGCACGCCGAGATCGCCGACCCAGCGGCGCCCGCGGTTGCGCAATGCACTCGTGCGTACGATTTCAAGTTGCGGATCCAACAGCGCAGCAAGCTCTGGATCGGGCGGCTCGTCGTAAAACTCAGGCGCGGTGGTGACGATGATTGGGCGCCAGCCAAATTCCTCGAGGTGCTGAGCGAACAGCCTCGAGCGATGCACCGATGCCAAGTTACTTGGCACGAAATGGGTGGCAAGCAATACAACTGTTTTCATCGACCCTCCGGCGCTCGGCGCAGCACACGCAACACAGCCGTGGCAGCGCGCACGCCGAGCACGCGTTTGAGGCGTTTGGCGATGCGCGGCCAGGCGTGATCGGTGATCGCGTTTATTCGCTTAAGTCCAGAATAGGCACGCTCGAATCCAGCTGGATCACGCACAAACAGCCCGCGTGCCACGAAGTCAAAGCACGCGGCGACGGCTACACGCCGGGGCTCACCGAGCGAACCGAGAGCCTGCCAGCGTTCTAGAATCTGCTCGGCATTGAGCAGGCAATCGTGCAAGAACTGCGCTCGATTGCGCTGCGATAGCGAGTCGCTGCGCGCCTCTCGATAAGCGGCGAGAACTTGATCTACGAACGCAAATCGCGCGCCCAAGTGCGCGCAGTCCTGCAGCAATCGCGCGTCTTGGATTACTGGTAAATCTGCTCGAAATCCACCCGCTTGGCGGATCAGCCTGGCCTCAAACAGCCAAGCTGCGGGCGGCGCCCAAAACGTAGTGAACGTGGCCAATTCGGCGTCTTCGCTGACCTCGGCCATCGGCTGCATCTGCGCTGGGCGGTACTCACGCGCGCCAGCATCGCCGCTGAACTTGCGCCAGTTCGAGTAAACGGCGTTGGCGTCGCTTGCGCGCGCACACGCCAAGCGCTGCTCAACCGCGCGCGGGTCGAGCAAATCATCGGCGTCCAGAAACTGCAGCCACCCACCGCTGGCGCGCTCGATCAAGCGATTGCGGGTGATACTGGCGCCGACATTTTGCTGGCGCTCAACTTGGATACGCCCCTGGAATCGGCGCAGCAAATCATAGGTGCTATCGCTTGAGCCATCGTCGATCGCGATGATTTCCAGCGCCTGGTGGGTTTGCGCAAGCGCGCTTTCGATGGTTTCCTCGACAAATTGAGCGGCATTGAAGCAAGGAATCAGGATTGAAACGAGGGGTTCGCTCATGGTCCAGTCCGCAAGGCGTGGTCGACCAGCGCATAGAGCTTGGGCGTTTCGGCTTCGAAGTTGAACCGAGTCTGCCCTAGCCGCCACGCGCACTCGCGCGCCGCGCTCACGCGTTTAGAGTCGGTTAGAAACGCATCAATCACTGCTGCGCTCGCGGGCGCGCTGCGCAGATCAATCAGCAAGCCGGCATCGCCAATTTCAGCGGCGAACGCTGCCTGGGCGCGGGTATTGGAAAGCAGAATCGGCAGACCTGCGAGCAAATAGAAATACAGCTTATTGGTCAAACACAGCTCGCGATTGAGCCCGTCATTGACCTCAATGGCCAGGCCGAGCGCGCTTGCGCAAGCCAGCCGTGCCATTTCTTCGGGCGCTGCGGTGGGCAGATAGTCAAGCTGCACGCCGAGTTCGGTTGCGCGCGTTGTGAGCGTCGAGCAGAACGCTTCATCGCGGCTGCCGCGCAGGCGCAAGGTGGGTTTTGATCGAGTCAGCGCGATAATTTCGAGCATTTCCTCGATGCCGCGTCGCGGACCAATTTGCTGCGAAACCCAATAGAGCGAGCCGTCATCGACGGATTGAAACTCAAGCGCTGCCATCGAGCGCGGAAACGCGTTAGAAATCACCTGCGCTTGAATCCCGTAATGCTGCTTGAGCGCCTCGACAAACAGCGGGGCCGCCGCGCTCACATAAGCCGCACGCGGCAGATAACGCGCCTCAATGCGTCGTCGACGCGCGCGCTCGGCGGCATTCGCCGGCGTATCGGTGAGTTCATCAACGTGTAAATCTTCCACGTCAAAGGCAAACGGCACGCGGGCTTTGTGGGCGGCCTGCGCAACAGCAGGCAGGGCTGCAAGGTTGTGGCCGATATACAGATCTGCTGGCGTGCGCTTTGCTGCTTTTGCCAAAGCAGGCGTGATCGGACTAATGCCAAAAGCGTCAAAAGCGTCACTGCGCAGCCACGCAAAGCGCACAGCTAGCAACTGCAGCAAACGCCTCAAGCGATAGCCAATAGGGCTTGGCCCAGCTGCCCTAATCAGCTTGAATCCGCCGAGCAAAAGCTCATCGCGCGCTGCTTGAATGGGGTCCTGGCCGTTCGCGATCACGGTGACCTGATCGCCGCGCGCGCTCAGTGCTTGCGCTTCCTTCAGCAGTCGCGGATTGGCCGACAGATAGCCTGAAGTGACCAAACAAATCCGCCTAGCAGCCATATAGCTCAACCATCTCGCTGGCTACTTGTGCTTGCGTGCGCACTTGCACGATTTGCGCTGCGCTCAATCGCGGCGGCGGACTGGCGCATAGCTTAGTGAGCCGCTCGATCAGCTGGTCAGTGCAATTAAAGTCAGTTAACCAGCCGCTGACGCCTTCGCTCACCAGCTCCGCGATCCCGCCCAAGCGCGTGCCGATCACCGGCACGCCGTGCGCGTGCGCCTCCAAAACAACCAGTGGCCCGGTTTCAAACCACTGTGAGGGCACTGCCAACAGATGGATCGATGCGAAAAAATCGCTGAGTTCAGCGCGCGGGCGGTCTTCTTTGAGCGTAAATCGCGGATCGCCATTGATGGCGGCGAGCACGGCTTGGCGATACTCAAGACCCTCTGAATCTTGCGGCGACGGCGCGCGAATTTCGCAAGCCCAATCGAGTTTTGCGGGCAGGGCAAGTAAAGCGCCGACCAGAACATCCAGGCCTTTTACCGAATCCCAGCGTCCGAGAAAACCCACTTTGAGATTGCCCTCAGGCGGCTGACTGGGCACGGCAGGCGCATCTACACTTAAACCCTGGCGACACAAACGCATTTTCGAATCAGGCACTCCGTTGCGGGCAAGCGCGTCGCGCAGCCAAGCGCAAACCACGACCACTTGCTCGCAGTGCTGAGCCGCTTGTCCTAATGCGCGCAGCTGGGAGGCACTTTCTGCCGCCGCACCTAATACGCTGGACGCTCGACCCAGCCATGCGGCATCGCGCGCCCAAGCTGACAGCCCGAGCGGCGTGTGCGCGAGCGCATCGGCCAAGCGCTCGGGCAGGCCGCGTTTTTGCAAAAAACAGCGCGCGCAGCGGGTCGCTTGGATGTGCCCATCGCAGGGCGCGCGCCCCAGTTCAAGCAGCGTTCCACGTCGGCAAATGAGCCCTGGGGTGTGCACCGTCATCAGCGTTTTTAAGCCCAGTGCGCGCGCGCTGACCAAGTGATGAATGCCCAGCCCTCGCGACCACGCGTGCTGGTGATAAATCTGCGCGCGCTCCTGCTTGAGTAGCGTTTCAAACTGAGCATGATTCGGCGGTGGTGAAATGCCACGCGCCTCGAAAGCATTGCGCGGTTCGGGCACGCTATAGCGCACTACGCGCACGCCACGGTGTTGATACTCGTAAGCCTGCGGCCGCGTGCTGGGCGCCATGACCACTGGCTCAGCGCCGAGTGCACTGAGCTCGCGCGCGAGGCTATCGACGTAGACCTCCGTGCCGCCGGCGGTGTCCGGGAAATACCAGCCGCTGGCGAGAACCACTTTCATGCTGCCAGCAGCTCGGCAATAGCTTGCGAATGAGCGCGGCGATAGTCCGACCATTGCCAAGCGCTCGCCGTGGCCACAGCCCGCGCGCGCATTGAATTGAGTTCCGGGCGATGATCCAAACACCAGCTAAGTGCTGCTTGGATGCTAGCTGCGCTGCGCGGCTCGATTACCAAGCCGTTGCGCCGATCCTGAATCAAATCCGCCGCGCCGACGCTCGATGTGCAAATCACCGGCAGCGCCGCCGCCAATGCCTCGGTTACCACCATGCCAAAGCCATCGCTCAGGCTCGGCAAGATCAGCGCATCGGCATGATGCATGGCCACTCTGAGCTCCTCGCGTGGCACCGATCCGAGAAATTTCAGGCTAGTGGGCACGTTGCTGGTGAGGTCTGCCGGTAATCCCATCGCGCCATAGCAGTGAACCTCCAAATGGGCGGGGTTGGGCAGAGAATTGAGCGCAGACAGCAAATAGTAGGCGCCTTTGAGTGCGCTGAAATTGCCAGCAAAAAGGATGCGCAGCGGCTGACTTGTGTCGCGTTCAAGGCAAATCCGGCTTGGCTCAATCGGCGGCGAGCCCAGCGGGACAATGCGAAAGCGCGACACATCAAAGCCCGCCTTGGCAAAAGTTGCCCGCGTGAAAGTGGAGTTGCAGATCACCGCGCTGGCCATCTCCAGCTCCGCATCACGGCGCGCGCTGCGCTCAGAGCGTTTTGCAACCGCGTTTGCCCGATAGGCGCTGCGCAGGGCTGGAAACTCGCGCGCTTCGTCCTCTAAAAGTTGCGAATTGAACCCATAGGCGGCCGCTGGATGCTCCAGAACGCGCTTAACGCCGCGCGGTTGGGCTGCTTGAAACAGCTCGAGTGCGCCGTAATCGTAGCCGTACACCAGCCGCGTCGATGCGCTGATTTGGCGGCCGGCCCACGCGCTGAAACTGTGCATGTTGGCATCCCAGGCGCGGTCCGCTTTGAGCCCGCTAGGATCCATTCGATGCGCCAACGCCCGACGTATTTCGCCATACGGATTCAAGCGCAGAAACTTTGCTGGAACGTTGTGCACTACGCGCGCGGATAGCGCTCGCCCCACCCCAAACGGTATCTTGAGCAGGAGGCGCGTACTGATTGCGCTGGGCTGAAGGGCGAGCGCTGTTGCAAAACACTCGAGCAGATCTGCTTGGATCAAACCACGCACGCTTTGTTCGACAAACGGCCCCGCGCCGGGATGGGCGAGCAGCACGCTCATCGCGCGCGCGCCGCTTGATAGGCATCAACCATTTGCGCGGCGACTTGCGGCCATGCGAACTGCTCCTCAACCAGCTCGCGCCCGCGAACGCCGCGTGCTCGCGCGTCGAGCGGGTTGAGAGACGCTTCAGTTAGCGCCGCAAGCAACTCCGTGCGACCGGTAAAAACCCAGCCCGCCTGCGACTTGAATACCGATGTCGCCAAGCCGACGCCTGCGCTGACAATCACCGGACAGCGCTGATTGAACGCCTCAAGCACCACATTGCCAAAGTTCTCCGAGATAGATGGCAGCACCAGCACGCGCGCGTTGTTGAGCAAGGCAAGCTTGCTCGCACCGCCCACTTCGGCATGAATGGTTACGCGCGTGCTCAGGCCGAGTGTTTGGATTTGCGCTTGCAGGGTCGGCAACAGTGCTTCCTCATCTGGGCCTGCAATGACCAGGCGCAACTCAGGAACATCGCTCAGCGCATCAAGCAGCCAATCGATGCGTTTTTTCCAGTTGATGCGCCCCAGAAATAGCGCATACGGGGCCATCGCCAGCGGCTCAAGCAGCGGCGTCAAATCAATGCCGTTGGGTATCACTTGCGGCGCTTGAACGCATACGCCGAGCGCACGCGCGTCGTCGATTTCAAGCGCGCTGGTGGCATGGAAAAACGCCGCGTGACGCAGCGTGTAGCTTTCAACTAGCCGAAGCCAGCTGCGCTTGAGCCAGGCGCTGCGTTGGCGAACTAAAGCGGGCACCAGCATGCCGCGCGGCGCCAGCGCGTACGGCACCTTTGCGCGCACGCACTCGCGCGCAGCCCGGTTGGTCGGCCACAAAAACACCGAGTGCAGGTGGACAAAATCGATGCGGTCGAGCATGTCGCGCAAGCAGGCACGCATGGCCGGCGCGTAATACAGTCGCCGCAGCCGCGCGCTGCGAAAGTAATAGACGTTTACTCCGTCGAGCGGCACCGGCACGCCGTGCGCCACGGCGGAATCCTGCTCACCATCGACGCTGGTGGTGATGACGCTGACCTGATGCCCCAGCGCGGCTTGCGCTCGGGCCAAACCGTGTATTGAATAGATCGGGCCGCCGTAGCGGGTGGCGGGCAGGTAGGTCGGCACGACGTGCAAGATGCGCATGCCGACGCTAGCCGATGGGCGCTCGCGCACGCTGGATCAGCCAATCGCCGAGCACCAGCACGTCCATTTTGGTGCGCAAAAAACAATCGAGCGCCTCAACCGGGCGGCACACCACCGGCTCGTTTTCATTAAACGACGTGTTCAGCACCATCGGCACGCCGCTAAGCTCGCGGAATTGCTCAATAAGGCGGTAATAGCGCGGGTTATGTTCGCGACGCACGGTTTGCAGGCGCCCGGATCCATCGACATGGCACACCGCTGGAATCTGTGCTCGGCGCTCTTCGCGAATCTGAAACACCTGCATCATGAACGGCACTTCATCGTCTTCTTCAAACCACTCAGATACCGCCTCACGCAATACAGACGGTGCAAACGGCCGAAACGACTCGCGCCGTTTGATCTTTGAGTTCAGGATGTCTTTCATGTCCGCACGGCGCGGATCGCAGACGATCGAGCGGTTGCCGAGCGCGCGCGGGCCCCACTCGAGCGCGCCTTGAAACCAGCCAATCACCTCGCCGCGCGCAATGGCTTGCGCGGTACGCGCACACAGCTCAGCCTCGTCGATCACGTGTTCCACGTTGCAGCCGGCAGTCGCAATGTCTTGAGCTCGCGCAGTCAGCAGCGCGCCGATTTCGGCCTCGCTAAAGTGCGGCCCCAAATACGCATGCGGCATGTAGGGGCGTTCAAGCCCAAGCCCCGCGTTGACGATCGCAGCCGCGCCAATAGCGCCACCCGCATCCCCAGCGGCGGACTGGATATACACGTCCTTGAATGCGCTCATGCGACGGATTTTGCCGTTAGCCACCGAGTTCATGCCGCAGCCGCCAGCGACCACAATCGCCGAACACTGGTACTTGGCGTGCAGCGTATTGAGCAGATGAAAAAACGCTTCCTCGTACATGGCTTGGGCTGAGCGTGCCAAGTCTTTATGACGCTGCTCAAGCGGCTGCTCGCTCAAGCGGCGCGGCCCTAGCAGCGCTTCGAGCGCGGGCGCAAACAGCTCACCCACGGAGGGCGAACCATCCGTCCACTGGTAGGCGATTTTTTCATTGTGATGGCGGAAATATTTGAGGTTGAGCTCATAGCTGCCGTCCTTTTTGAGGCGCACGATTTCGCGCATCGCCGGCAAAAAGCTCGGGCTGCCATACGGCGCGAGCCCCATCATTTTGTATTCATCGCCGTAGTGCGGAAAGCCTAAGAACTGGGTAATCGCCTGATAGAAAGCGCCAAGGGAATGCGGAAATTTGACCCGGCCATCCATGCGCACTTTTTGGCCTTCGGCCATGCCCCACGCGCCCGAGGCGAAATCGCCGAAGCCATCCACCGACACGCATACCGCGCGATCATAGGGCGAGCAGTAATACGCGCTCGCCAGATGCGCCAAATGGTGCTCAATGCGGTGCATCGAGCCTTGGAAAGTACCGATGCCCAGCTCGTTGAGGTCATCGACGATATCGATGCGCTTTTTCTGATTCGAGAGGCGATCTTTAATCAGTTGCAACGGCGCATGGGTCAGGGCAAACAGCGCTTTGTCAGCCAAGTTGGCCGCTGGATCTGAATTGACCGCCACATGGGTGAGTTGATCCAGCGCGATACCGCCTTCGGCCAAACACCAGGCAATCGCCTCAGACGGAAAGCCCGCCCAGTGCTTGATGCGCCGGAAACGCTCTTCTTCCGCCGCCGCAACAATGCGTCCGTCGATCAACAAACAGGCCGATGAATCGCCGTGGTAGGCGTTCAAGCCGAGAATGGTTTGGGTCAAGTGCGGGTACCTTGCGAGCCGGTTCGGGTGGATGCGGGTAGGTGGATGCTGAATTGAGTTTATTTGATGGCCAGAGTCAGGCAATCAATTGGCCACTCTTCTTCGTTCCAAGTGCCGGCAACCAGCAGTTGGCGGGCTCGCTTGCAGCTGATCCAGCCGAACTTGGTAATCGTGCGCTGCGCATGTCGAGAGCCCCAGGTGTGCACGTTCACCTGCGCGAACTGCGCAAACTCGCGCTTGAGGCCCGCCGGCGTCCAGCGCTGGAAATCATGCGGATAGCCGTGGAGCTTGATCAGAAACGGCGTGGTCGCAATCAGCAAACCACCCGGTTTGAGCCGAGCGTGCAACTCGCCAATGGCGCGCGCTGGATTTTCGATGTGTTCGAGCACTTGGTCGATCACCACCAGGTCGTAGTGGGCGCTCGGCCAGGCGCTTAAGCTGTGGATGTCGCATTCCGGAAAGTTCGGTGCAACCACGAAGTCCGCCGCCGGCAGCATCGCCCTAATCAGTCCGTTGGAGCCACCAAATTCAACCGCGCGGATGTTGGAGTCAGCGTTGGGATAGCGCGCCGCCAGTTCCGCTTCGATGCGACGGTAGTTGGCCAGCCTCAGGAATTGGGTATCTGCATAGCGGCCGGGGTCGAAGCTCAGCGACTCGCGTGCAGCGCGCAGGCTGAAGCGCAGCGAATACCAGTGCAAGCGGGCCAAATCAATGATTTCCTCGACAATCATGCTCACAGCTCTCGGGTGGTCCTGGCGTTGAGGTCGGCCGCGACCTCGTTCGCCACCAGCTTGCCATCGGCAAAGCGCAGGATGCGGTCGCAGCCAGCCAGAGTCGAGGTGCGATGAGCGATGATGAACAGGGTTTTGCTGCCGTGTAATTTTTCGATCGCGCGCACGACTTCAAGCTCAGTCTCATGATCAAGCGCGGAGGTGGCTTCGTCCATCAGGATAAAGTCGCGGTCGTGATAGAACGCCCGAGCCAATGCCACGCGCTGGCGCTGGCCGCCCGACAAGCGCACGCCGCGCTCGCCGACCAGCGTGTCAAGTCCGTGTGGGAGGTGCTCAATGACTTCGCGCAGCTGTGATTGCTCGATGGCTTGCACCACGCGCGCCTCGTCGATGTCGCGGTCATCAACGCCAAACACCACGTTGCGGCGCACGGTGTCGTCTAGCAAATAGATCGATTGTGGAATGTAGGCCACGCGATCAAGCCATTTGCGCAAGTCGCTGTGGATATCCTCGCCATTGAACTTAACGCTACCGGTTTGCGGCTTTAAGAAGCCCAAAATCACATCGGCAAGCGTGCTTTTGCCGGCGCCGGACTTACCCACGATGCCAATCACTTCACCCGTCGTTACCTTCAGGCTCACCGCGCTCAGTGCGGGCTCGCTTGAGCCCCGGTAGCTGAAACTGACGTCGGCTAGTTCAAGGCTGTCGAAGCGTTGCGTGCTGCGCGGGCTCGAGCGTTCCTCGATTACATCGAGCCCATCGGAAGTATTGATTCCCAGCGTGCGCAAGTCGGCGGCTAGTTGGCTCAGGATAAAGCGCGACGAACGCAGCGCGTTGAAGCAAGTTAGGATTGAGTTGGTTGCGGGCATTAAGCGGATCGCCGCGACCCCAAAGGTGCCCAGCGTGGCAATCAACGCCTCAACCGAGCCGCGCTGCGCAAAAGTCACGATTGCCAGCACCGCTAAAAACCACACCATCGCCACTTCCACCACGTAGCGCGGCATTTGCTGATAGGCCGAGGTCTCGGCCATGGCTTCGGCCAGGATCGAGGTATTGCTGGTCAATTTGCGTGCGAAATACGCGTCGGTGCCAAAGACGCGGATCTCTTTGTAGCCACCCAAGGCTTGATTCACACAGTCAATAGTGACGCCGGTTTTCTCAGCGGACAGCCGCGCATTGGCAATCAGGCCTCGCCGCACCCAGCGCGTCACCACCAAAAACACTACAGTCATGATCGCGACCAACGTCATCACCGCGATCGGATCTTGGAAGGCCAACAGCGTGCCGATCGCAACAAAGACAATCACATCGGTAATCAGGCGCAGCGAGGCAGTGAGCGTGTTGCCGGAAAAATTGCCGGTAAACATCACCACCGAGTTGATCATGCTGGCGCTGTTGCGGTTGAGGTGAAACTCCCAGGGTTGCTGCTGGTAGGCACGCATCAGCCGCGACATCAGATAAGCGCGGTGGCGCTCCGAAAAACGCGTGATCATGCGGATTAGCTGAAAGCTGACAATGCCCTTGACCATAAAGACCAGCATCACGCCAATGGCCATCGCGTAAAAAATAGCAGGCTGGTTGCCTTCACTCCCCAAACTTACCGGGCCGCCTGGCACCAGCGCTAAAACCAGCGGGCCGATCAAGCCGACGCCCAAAATATCCAATGCGGCCGACAACAGGGTAACGAGCGCAATCAGCGGCAAGCGTCGCCGCCCGGCGCCCAGTACAAACCAAAACTCGCTGAGATAAATACGAATGCGATCAATCATTGGAAATTAAGGCGTAGCGCAGCAGTGCGCTTGAGTTCCTTGCAAAAATGTGAGGGCCAAACCGTTCAGCGACACCTGCGCGGACCGCTTCAAGTTCGGGTTTAGGCGAACTTAAACACTTCAGCAAAGTAGCCGAGAGTGCGTCCGAAGATGGCGCAAGAGCATACCTGCTTGCGCTGATCGGGTCAGGCGCGCCGCCAAAGGGGCTGCCAATCACCGGCGTGCCGGCGAGAAGTGCTTCAAGATAGACGATGCCGAAGCCCTCTGCACTGCTCGGCATGACCAATACGTCAGCCAAATTCAGCAGCACATTGCGCTCCGAATCGCTGATTTGTCCCAAAAATTGCACGCGATTTCCAAGGGCTAGCTGCGTGGATAGCTGTTGCAGATGTGCGCAATCGTCACCCGAACCTGCAACCGCGTAGTGCCAGTCAAGCGTTGGCGGCAACTCAGCGCACGCGCGCAGCACCGATTCGTGACCTTTGTAGCGCTCGCGGGAATCCATACGGCTCACGGTGATGAGCAAACGCGTTGTTGCGCTTAGGTTAAGTCGCGCGCGCGCAGTGGCTAGGTCAGATTGCTCAACCGACACAGCACTCCTCACCGTATTGGGCAAAACGCGCACGCGTTCAGGGTCGAGCCCCGACCAGCGCAGCACTTCGCGTCGCGTAAATCGACTGACGCTTTGCACCATCGTGCAGCGCTGCGTGGCGAGTCTTTTAAGCGCGCTTGGGCGTGACCACGCATCAATGCCGTGGGTTTGCAGGATTAAGCGTGCGCCTATCAACCAAGCTAGCAGCGCGCTTAAGGGCGCTAAATTCAGATGTCCGCAAAAAATCAAGTTTGGACGCAGCTTTATCGCAGCTCGAAACGCGGCAAACACGAAACCTAAGCGGCTCGGGTGGACGTGCTGTTTGAGCACGGCCTGGTCGAATTGCTTGCCGTGGCGCACTAGCGCCTGCAGGGATTGCAGTTCGGGCATCGCGCTGATCGCCTCCATCCAGTCGCGATTGAATTGTGCGATGCCGCCGTGCGCGCCGTAGCCGTCGGTTAGCAGGGCTAGCACGCGCATTTAGCGGACACTCACGCCCGCATCGTCGAGCAGCGCGACGCACAGTCGGCGTGACCAATGCTGACGGCGCAGCTGCGCTGAAAATCGCGAACGCACCGCGGCAAAACGCTCGCTGCGGTCGATCCACCCACCGACCGGCGTTTGAAAGCCCGTTTTAGGTCGATTGACGATTGCGTCGGGCAGCGCAAGCTTTGGCGCATGGGCCAACAGGCGCTTGCCCGCTCCGGGCGCCAGGCTCGCAAGTCGCGGCGCCAGCGCTTTAAACAGCGCCACATCCACCAGTGGCACGCGCACTTCAAGGCCATGCGCCATGCTCGCCCAGTCGCTATCGCGCAGCAGCTGATGGCGCATGTACCAGCCCGATTCGAGCAGGGCCACGCGCTGCAACGGATGCACGTCGGCATTCAACGCTTCAATGCGGGATTGCGTTTGCAAGCGCTCGAGGCCATCGCGGATCATTTCTTGCGGCAGCAGTTGGCTCAATTCCCAAGGCATGAACAGTCCTCGTTTGAGCTGGTACAAACCCGCCCAGGAGCCGCCGAGCTCTAACATGCCTGCCAGCTTCGGATGCTTAGATTTGAGGATTGGATAGCTCACGACGCGCGCCACTTTGCCGAGCAGCGGCACTTTGGCGGGCAGGTTGAGCCAACGATGCCAGCGCGGAATGTCGCGAAAACTCGGATAACCGCCCAGCAGCTCATCGCCACCCAGCCCGGAAATCGCTACTTTCAAGCCCTGCTTGCGTGCAGCTTTAGATACCCAGTAGGTATTGAAACCATCGATTGATGGCTGGTCCATGGCGCGCAATGCAGCGTCCAAATCATCGCTAAATTCGGTCTCGCTGATGCGTGCAACGTGGTGCTCTAGCCCATAGTGCGCGGCAATCGAGGCGGCCAGTGGCGCTTCGTCTTCGCGGCTTCCGGCAAATTCAGCAAAGCTCAACGTAACCGCGCACACCCTAGAACTGGCGCGCTCAGCCATTAGGCCCGCGAGCGCGCCCGAATCAACCCCAGCCGATAAGAAAATGCCGACGGGGACGTCGGCGACCAAATGACGATCGACGCTTGCGCAAAAGGCATCGCGCGCGGAGGGTTGCTCATCAAGCGGGGTGCGCGACGCGCTATGCAGCGCTTGCGCAAAGCTGAAGAAAGGGCGAGCGCTGCGTGCGCCTAATTGATCATCAACGCATACGACACTGCCGGCGGGCACTTGGCGCACCGATTCAAGCCAGCTGAACGGCTCGGGCACCGAACCAAACAGCGCAAATCCAACCGCCGCCGCCGGATCAATTCTGGTGTCGATTGCACAGGCTGCTAGCGCCTTGACCGACGAGGCAAAGCGCAGCGTCCAGCCATCGTCGCTGTAGTACAGCGGTTTGATCCCGTAAGGGTCACGCACCAGTTTCAGCGTGCGCTCTTGACGATCGTAAAGAGCGAAGGCATACATGCCGATCACCTCATCGAGCGCCGCAATTCCGCTAAATTCCAGCAGTTCAAGCAGTACCTCAGTGTCGGATTCCGTGCGCAGTTTCACGCCCGCGGCAAGCACTCGCGCACGCAGTTCGCGGAAGTTGTAGATCTCGCCATTGAACACCAGCGCAAAGCGGCCGCTGGCGCTGAGCATGGGCTGGTTGGCGCGTTCGTTCAGGTCGATGATGGCCAAGCGCCGATGCACCAAGCCGACCCGTGCGTCGAACCACTCGCCCGCGCCGTCAGGGCCGCGCGCGGCGAGTTTCGCGCTCAATTGCGCTAGCTCCGAGCGGTCAACTTCAGGCGCGCTTAAGTGATACGCGAAGATGCCGCCAATGCCGCACATTTACAGTTTGACCTTGCGCGCCCAGCGTATCGAAGGGTGCTCGATCAGGAAATAGAACCCAATTGCCATCACGAGGGATGCGCCAATCGCTGACAGCGCGATCAGCGTGC
>Ga0105046_10002439_pt1 | contig 29354 bp, 17 predicted proteins | sample MAT03_FD_78385 | JGI IMG/M metagenome (GOLD analysis project Ga0105046, IMG submission 78385) | Freshwater microbial communities from Lake Fryxell liftoff mats and glacier meltwater in Antarctica - MAT-03 (megahit assembly) | ecosystem: Environmental > Aquatic > Freshwater > Ice > Liftoff... | reverse complement strand
CGCATCGCGAATGTCGCTGCTTCAATCGTCCCTCCGGGACTCTGGTTTTGGTTGTGTACTCTCACCAGGGGTTCGCAAAGCCTCACCCCTGGCTACTCTCGGTCGCCGCTCCGCGGCTACAAGTGCGATCACGGACCGGGACAACCTTTACTGCCAAACCCGACAGTTGATGAGGCGCCAGCCCTGAGGCCTCCCGGAAGATGTGGGTGCGATGGTTTCTGTTCTCAGCCGCGGATGCGGCGAACGATGGTAGCCAGGGGCGAAAGCCCCTGGAAATCATGCCCCAACCCCTCAAGCCCCGTAGGGGCGAAAGTGCTTACGCCCTGGCTAACAACCGCCGCCGCATCCGCGGCTGAAGCATCTTTACGCCCAGGTATACTCCACCACTTTGACGCTGTACCCGGCTTCAAGTACCACCGAGCATCTCGCCGGTGCGAGCTTTTGCACCGGGCATCTCGCCGGTGCTACAGTTCCGCAGACTCGCCTATCGTCTTACAGCAGTTCGCTGATCGGTTCCGGATCATCGAGCACGTTGGTGGGTCGGCCGCTCTGGTCGAGCAGTTGCAATGTGGGATCGATACCGAGCACCTGGTAGATGGTGGCGTGGATGTTGGAGGGGGTGACGGCTCGCGTGTGGGGCCGCTGGCCGAGGCGATCCGTGGAGCCTATGATCTGGCCGCCCTTCACGCCGCCGCCGCCCATGAGGCAGAACATCGCGTTGCCCCAGTGGTCGCGGCCTGGGGTTCCCATGCTCATCGGGGCCCCGCCGTTGCCGCCGTCATTCATCTTCGGCGTTCGCCCGAACTCTCCGCACATGACGACCAGCGTGGTATCGAGCATGCCGCGATCGTCGAGATCTTCGAAGAGCGTGGCGACGGCGGAATCCACGATCGGCAGATACTTCTCGTAGCCGGACTTCAGGTTCCAGTGGTGGTCCCAGCCGCTGAATTGCACGGTCACGAAGGTGGAGCCGGCCTCGACGAGCCGTCGGGCAAGCAGCGTGGACTGGCACCATTGATGGCGGCCGTAGCGGTCGCGGAGCTTCGGATTTTCGCGATCGATGTTGAAGGCGTCGCGAGCGGTCGGCCCCGTCACAAACTCGAAAGCCTCGCGGCTGAAGCGATCCATCGCCTGGGCGGAGGGGTGCTGGTCGAGATGCGAGCGGACTCCATCGAAGTGGTTGAGCAGAGACCGGCGATCCTGGAGTTTGTCCAGGGTCAGGCCCGCCGCCAGTTCGAGGTTCCGCACCTTGTAGCTGGCGGCATTCGGATCGCCAGCGAGGAACGGGTTATACTGCGCCCCGATCATGTGGCCGCCGAAGTATCCCGGTGCCAGACCGATGCTGGAGGCATTCGGCACCGAGGCATACGCCGGCATTCCGGGAGTCCGTGCCCCGAGTTCTCGGCTCACGATCGCGCCGATGCCAGGGAACTTCTGAGCGTTGTTCGCCCCGCTCACGCCCATGTCCTTCGTGGTGAGCATGCGGTGCCCACCCGCGAAGTGGTCGCCGGTATCGTGGTGCAGCGAGCGGACGATCGAGAACTTGTCCGTCACCTTCGCCTGCTTCGGGTAAAGCTCGGTGAGGTCGAAGCCCGGCACTCGCGTGCGGATCGGCTTCCAGATGCCGCGATACTCCTCGGGAGCGTCCGGCTTCATGTCGTACATGTCCATGTGGCTGGGGCCGCCGTCGATCCAGATCAGGATAACGGAGGTCTTCTTGCTGCTTGAGAGCGATTTGGCGGAAGCCTCCTTCGCGCGGAGCACCTCGGGCAAGCCGAGGCTGGCCATGCCGCCAACGCCAAGCTTCAGGAAGTCCCGGCGAGCGTGGCCATCGCAGTACCGGCCCGCGGCGCCAAGATCGAGTTGGAACATGAGATTCTCCGAAATGAGCGAGTTCAGGCGGGAGTTCGGCAGGTTCAGGCGGGAGTTCGGCAGATCGATTATCCTTAGTATCGTATTTCAGCATACCCCAGCTTTGGAGGCAAGCGATTTTTCGGGGCATTCCCAAATTCACAGAGTCTTGTGCTCACCCGTTCAAGTTCGCGATGATCGCCTCGGTGATGGTGTGCGTGGTGCCTTCGCCGCCGAGGTCGCGAGTGAGGCCCTCGCGGCGTTCGAGCGTTCGCAGCACGGCTCGCTCGATCTGCGTCGCGGCCTCGCGATGGCCGACGTGCTCCAGCATCATCGCGGCACTGCGGATCACAGCGATCGGGTTCGCAAGCCCCTTCCCGGCGATGTCCGGCGCACTGCCGTGGACGGCTTCAAAGATCGCGTACCGTGCACCCAGGTTCGCCCCGGGGACCACGCCCAGGCCCCCAACGAGCCCGGCGCAGAGGTCGGAGATCACGTCGCCGAAGAGGTTCTCCATCACGAGCACGTCGAACTGACTCGGATCCGTCACGAGTTCCCGGCAGACGTCGTCGATCGGCTTCTCGTCGAACGCGATGAACGGGAACTCGTCCGCCACGGTTCGGGCGCATTCGAGGAAGAGTCCATCGGAGAGTCGAAGAATATCCGCCTTGTGACAAAACGTGACGAGCCGACGGCCACCCTGGCGGGCGAGCTCGAAGGCAAATCGCACGATCCGCTCAGCCGCGGGCCGAGTGATCAGCCGGACGCTCTCGATCACACCGGGCACGACTTCGTGCTCCAGGCCCGCGTAAAGGCCCTCGGTGTTCTCCCGGACCACGACAAGATCGACGTTCTCAAAGGGCGTCTTCACCGCGGGAAGCGTTTTCACGGGCCGCACGCTGGCGTAAAGCTCGAGGCCCTGCCTGAGGCGGACGTTGATCGAACGGTAGCCTTTCCCAACGGGGGTTGTGCATGGCCCCTTCAGCGCAACGCGGTACCTGCGTATCATTTCCAGCGTTTCCTCGGGTAGCGGCTCGCCCAGCTGCTCCGCCGCGTGCAGGCCGGCCGGGGCCTTGCACCAGTCAATCTTCACGCCGGCCGCCGCAATCACCTGACAGGCGGCTCCCGTCACCTCGGGGCCGATCCCGTCACCTTCAATAAGCACCAGTTGCATAAAATCCCCCTGGATCGCGACCATGGCTCGCCTCCCGGGGCGAGCGTCAAGATTCGTTTTCTGCCGACCTTCCCGGACCGTCTAAAGTGTTTTATACTGGTGAAGCTTGAAGTAGCCGACCGAACGCCCGAACCCACCCCAATGGTCGGCTACCGAGACGGAATGAATCCACCAGCGGAGACTGCTCCATGTCGTCCTCGTCGGTTCGCGCGATCTGCCCTGGCTGCCAAAACCCGCTGCGGATCCCTCGTGAACTTCTGGGCCAGCCGGTGAAGTGCAAGCAGTGCGGTACGATCGTCCGCACCAAGGCGCCGCCCCAATCCGCCGCTGTTCCAGTCCCGGCGGGTTACCCGCAAGCCGCTGTTCCAGTCCCGGCGGTTTACCCGCAAACGCAAGCCTATCCGCAGGCCGCGGCACCTTACGCCCCTCCACCGGGTTACGGGTACCCTGCTGCGGTGGCCGCACCGAATCCGCTCGAGATGGAGACCACCTCCTCCGCGACAAAGAACTACCGTGGCCGGGGGCGATACAAGAAGGGGGGCGGCAATAAGACCGCCCTTTACCTGACGATTGCGTTCGGGCTCTTCGTCATCGTCGGCCTCACCGCCGCGGGAATCTATCTTCCGGGCTACGTGAAGAAGCATCGCGCCGATCAGGCCGTCGCGGATTCTACCACGCCTGTCCAGTCGCAGAAGGTGGCGACACCCACGATTGCGAGCACTCCGTCGGCTCCGAGTTTCGGCCCGATGCCGAGGCGGATGCTCTTCATGCAGTTGAATAACTATCTCTACCTGAATCCGCTGACGAGCGCGACTCCCACGGGCCGCGGCTTCGGGCCTGATCGCACCCGTGCCGTCGCCAAGCGGCTGGCTTACGACTGGCGAGTGAACACCGAAAAAGAGAACAACCAGCTTTACGTGCTCAGCGACATCGGGCCCGTCACCGACGTTCGAGCCCCGTATCGGAACGTTCTCACCGAGACCTACGAAAAATTTTTCGAGTCGAGCCGGGCCCAGGATCGCCTGCTGGTGTACTTCGGCGGACACATCGCGGAGGTGGAAGGCAAAGCGTACCTGGTGCCAATCGAGGGCGACCTCGAGGAAGTTTCCACGTTGATTCCCCTCCAGGATTTCTACACCAAGCTCGCCGCCAGCCCGGCCCAGCAGAAGGTCGTGGTGTGGGATGTGTGCCGTTACAACCCGCAGCGCGGCAAGACCCGGAAGGGCTCCGAGCCGATGTCGGAAAGCCTCGAAAAGGCCCTCGTCGCGGTTCCGCCAGGCGTGGAAGCCGTGCTCACCTGCGCCAAGGACGAGTACGCACTGGAGTTCTTCAGCCAGCAGGTTCCGGGGGAAACCTCGGACTACTCGATCACGGGCAGCAGCTTTCTGACGGCTGCGATCTTTGTCGCCAACAAGAACAAGAACAAGGCGAAGGGCGTCTCCCCGACGGACGCGTATCCCGTGCAAGAATGGGTGGACGCGATCGGCAAGCGCGTCGAGGCCGTGGCGAAGTCGATGCCTCAGGAAGACGGCAAGTCGATGGTTCAGAAGCCGAAGGTCGTCGGCACACCGAAGAGCGAGCCGGTGGCCTATAACCCGAACGAGGCCATGCCGGTGCGCTTCGAGCTTCCGCAACCCCCGAAGGGTGCCTCCCTTGAGCTTGTGACGGCGATCCGCGACGAGATTCGGCTGCCCTCGCTGCTGAAGTCCGATTCGGAGGACAACAGCCTGGCCTCGTTCCCGTTCCCCGCGGACAAGCTAGACCCGTTCAAAACCACTGTAACCCTCGAGCAGATTCTCAAGGACAAGGAGAAGTACAACTTCGAGGCCACGGTGGCGGAAGCGTTCGACAAGATCCGCTTGGTGTGGGATGGCAAGGCCGCCGGCGGCGAGGCCAAGGCCGAGATTCGCCGAGTCTTCGAGGGCGAGACTTCCGACGCCGCGAAGAAGACGATCAAGGAAGACCAGATTTATCCGGCTCTCGCGATTCTGGAACTTGAGGAAGTGATCAGCAGTCTCACGAAACTCGCCTCCGAACGCGAGACGGCCCCGAAGCGCTGGCAGGCCAACTACGATTACGCCCTGGCCCAGGCGAAGGCCCGCCTGGCCTTCATGAACGAGTACAACCTTCTGCTGGGGCAGATCTTCACGCCGGAAATTCTCCCCGCCCTCGATCGCGAAAAAGCCGGCCACACCGGTTGGGCGCTGGCGACGAAGGAGAAGATGAAGAGCAAGAAGGACATGCAGACGTTGCGGGACGAATCGCGAGAGTTGTATGCCCAGATCATCGAGCAATACAAGGGCACGCCCTGGGAAATCCAGGCGAAGCGAGAGAAAGGCATCGCCCTCGGCCTCGAGTGGCAGCCTTACTCACCTGGCGGAAAGTTGATGGATTGATTCTGTTCAACCTGTGGCACCGGCGTCTCGCCCAATGGCACTGACCTTGTCATTCGTCGATGCGAAACCGAGTGCCGCGTCACAGACGAAATGCGATGGTCTCTGTTCTAAGCCGCGGTCTCTGTTCTAAGGAGCGGTCTTTGTTCTAAGCCGCGGTCTCTGTTCTAAGCCGCGGATGCGGCGACCGATGGTAGCCAGGGGCGTGAGCCCCTGGTGGAGGGATTGAGAACAGAGTCCCCTGGGGACGAAAGCACTTCCGCCCCTACGGGGCTTGAGGGGTTGGGGCGTGAGTTCCAGGGGCTTTCGCCCCTGGCTAACAACCGCCGCCGCTCCGCGGCTGAAGCATCTTGACACACAGTTATACTCCACCACTTTGACCACCACTTTGACCACCACTTTGACGCTGTCCCGCCGGTGCCACAGTCCTCGAGTTCCGAACGCACTTCTAGTCGGGCTTCCCGTACGGCCAGGCGATGCCGCCCTCGGCGTACTTCCTCGCGTTGGCGCGGTAGCGAGCGTTGTTGTCTCTCGTTGCGGCGACTTCGTCGTCGCGAACGGCTCGCACCACTTTCCCCGGCACGCCCATCACCAGCGACCGCGGCGGCACCACCATCCCCGGCGGCACCACACTTCCCGCAGCGACGATGCACTCCGCGCCGACCACGCTTCCCGAAAGCAGCTTGGCCCCAATGCCGATGAGCGAATCCGCCCCCACCCGGCATCCGTGCACCACCGCGGAGTGGCCGACGACGACGCCCGCCTCCAGCACGTTGGGAACGCCATAGTCGCAGTGCACCACCGCGCAGTCCTGAATGTTCACGTTCTCCATCAGCGTGATCGGTGCGACGTCGCCGCGCACCACAGCCCCGTACCACAGATTCACGTTCGGCCCGCAGGTGACATCGCCCGTGAGGATCGCGGTCGACGCAAGGTAGATGCCGTTGACATAGCGCATGGGAGATCCGGCGTCTGGTGTTTCGAGGTTCGTCGCGGCCACTATCTTACCAGTGCGACGCCACGGAGACCCCCAGGGGCCACGGATGAAACCGACGAACGCCATTGTCTTCCCCTTCGACAACTTTGGCAGCCCTGGCACGGGAGCCGGCGCCCACCTGCTGGGCGATGCATTGAACGAGATTCTCGACGACAACGAAGCCGAGACCGCCCCAACGCGCGCCGACTGCTACAAGGGCTTTATCGAGATTCACGAAGTGGAGTTCGCAACGCCTCGGCAGGTGGCCGACTGGCGAAAACAGGGCCGGGCTCTCGCGAAGCAGGCACTGGCCGATTCTGGTCTCGTGCTCTGGCTCGCGGGGAATCACCTGGGCGTGCTGCCCTTGCTGGAGGAACTTCCCCGCGGGACGTTGGTCGTCCAGTTCGATGCCCACCTTGATGTGTATGCCCTGCACGACACGACGAAGGAACTCTCGCACGGGAACTATCTGTCCCACGCCACCCGGCTGCCCGCGATCGTGCACGTCGGCCATCGCGATCTCTTCTTGAAGGCGGAGGAACTCGCGAAGACCTTCACCGCGGTTCACTCCGCCGCGGACCTGGCGATCGATCCCGCCGCCGCGATCCAGGATCTCCGCACCCGGGCCGCGAGTGCGAAGGCCGTGTGGATCGACCTCGATTGCGATGCGCTGGACCCCGCGTACTTCCCCGCGGTGCAGGCTCCGCTCCCCTTCGGCCTGGCGCCGCCACAGCTCTTGCAGTTGATCGAGGCGGTTTGGTCCGATCAGGTGATTGGCGTCTCGATCTCCGAATTCGACCCCGGCCGGGATGTTCGCGACACGAGCCTGAACCTGCTGGGCTGGCTGGTGGAGTTTCTCTTGTTGAAGCGATATGAGGCGGCACACATCCGTGGGGCCCGGTGAATCGTCTGGAAAGGGAACCTCCGTTTGGCCTCACGGGATCTCACCATGCTGATGCTATCGTCACTTCTCGCGTTCACCCTTGCGGCGGAGGCGGATCGCACTCTCACGGTCGAGGTCGGCCAATCGCTGCCGACATTCTCGCAGATCGCCGTTTACCGTTCCGGCGACGCTGCGAAGCCGAAGCCGCTCGCGATCGTCGCATCCGGGACGCCGACGGTGCTGCCCAGCCCCGGGCCGTTCGAGGTGCAGGCCACGCCGAAGGGGGGATTGAGGATCGTGGTCGCTCAGAAACTGGAGATTCCCGCGGGGGCGGCCCGGACGCTTAAACTCGCGGAACTGCTGGGTGTCGTCGAGGTGCTTGGGGACAACTTCCCACGCGCGGAGTCGATCGTGATCACGGCGAAGCAAGACCCCGGCCCCGGTGAAAAGGGCCACGTTCCGGTCCAGCGAGCGAAGGAGTATCGCGAGGGAATGGTGGTGCCGGAGGGGAATTACGCGGTCTGGATCGTCCCGGCCAACGGCTCTCGCGCTCTGAAAGTGCGGGATGACATCCGTGTGCTCTGCGGGCGCAGCCTTCGCGTGGAGTAAAGCCGCCGTGAGTCGAGTCGCGGCGACGTGAGGTCATTTCCGAAAGAGCTTGCCCATGAGCCGGGCGAAGAAACCTTCCTTGACCGGCTTGGAGACGGCCTTCGCAACGGGGGCCTGCAAACGACGCCTGGGCGTCGGCGTCGTGTCCAGACCAAGGGCGCTCCATTGATCCACGGACAGGTAGGCGTGGAGGGCGATCACCACTTCGCGAGCGGACGAACACCGGGCCTGCGGATCCTTCGCCCCCATCTGCTGCACGAGTTCGTCGATATCCGCCGGTACGTCCCCGAGCACCAGGGAAGGGGCCGGGATGTTGATCAGCTGGCGTTCCGTCATGGACTGCCCGGCGAGGCCGGGGAACGCCGCCTGCCCGGTGATGAGGGAGTAGAACGTGCTGCCAAGGCTGTAGATGTCGCTACGGGCATCGAGTTCGCAGCCCCACGCTTGCTCGGGGGCAATGTGGGCCACCTCCTCGGCGTATTCCTCCATGTTGATGCGGCGCGTCACCTGTTTCCAGGGATTCTCGAGCATGTGCGTCAGGCCGAGGTCGATCAGCTTGGCCTGGCCGTCGGGCGAAACCGCGATGTTCCCCGGCTTGATGTCCCGGTGCAGTATGCCTTTCTCGTGCACATGCATGAGGCCGATGGCGACCTGGGCGATGATGCGGGCGGCCGCCTTCGCGGGAAGCGGACCTCGCTGGGCCACCACCTTGTCCAGGGTCGACGACGCCACGTATTCGCAGGCCACATAGTGCGTGCCGTTGGTCGATCGCATGTCGATGATACGGGCCACGTTCGGGTGCTTCACCTTGGCCGCGGTGCGGACCTCCTCGACGAACGGCTTGAACACCGTGGGGTCCATCACGCGATCCGTGGGCAGAACCTTCACGGCCACCTTCTCCTTGGTCTCCGTGTGCTCCGCGAGGAACACCATGCCCACGCGATCCTGCCGGATGCCTTCGAGCACTTTGTACGGCCCCAACAGGAACCCCTGCGTGCGGCCGCTGAGCAACTGCATCGCCTGAAACTTCGTCAGCCGCTTTTTGCGGACAAGGAACGTCGCGATCTGGATCGGATCCGCCGCCGCGACCTCGTCAGGGTCAAACTGCGACAGGATTTCGATCAGGTCATCGGGAGGAAGCAATCCGCTCTTGTACACAGCATCCAGGAATGGATTGCGAGGAAGGCGGAGGCGGTATTGTGTGTCCAAAGTGGCCCTCCGGCAGGGCGTAGTGGAGCGTGGCGGAACCCGGAGTCACTTCAATCTGGCATGTGAAACGATCGCACGAGACAGTTCAGACATCGTTTTCGGGAGAACCCTCGATTTTTCACATGAAGAGCTCGACAGGATTCAGGCCGGCGCGAATAATCTCTCATGCCCGGAGAGTATTCGCGCGGGACTCGCAAGCAAAGACCGAAAAGATGTCGCCCTTTTGAGCAACATTCCTGATAGAGAGTGAGGTTTCAATCCCTTGTGGGAGACCGCAGCCGGTAAGGAACTTCCAGCCCGTGTTGCTGCATGAGAGTGGCGTCCGCGAGGAGTGTCTCCGTCTCCCCGTCCGCGACGAGTTGTCCATTATCGAGGATCAGCACTCGTCGGCAGCAATCGAGCACCAGGTCCAGATCATGCGTTGCGATCAGCTTCGTCGCGGGCAGGCTGCGAATCAGGCCGATCAGTTCGCGACGACCGCGAGGGTCGAGGAACATCGTCGGCTCATCGAGCAGGAAGACCGAGGGCCGCATGGCCAGCACGCCCGCGAGGGCGGCACGACGTTTCTCGCCGCCGGAGAGCTGAAAGGGGACGCGCTCTCCCGCGTGTGGCAGCCCGACAGCGTCCAGGGCTTCCTCCACACGCGTTCGGGCCGTGTTCGCATCCAGGCCGAGGTTCAGCGGACCAAAGGCCACGTCTTCCGCGACCGTCGGGCTGAAAAGCTGGTCGTCCGGGTTCTGGAACACCACGCCAACCGTCTCGGGCAGTTTCTTCCGCTGGGCCGCATTCGCGGGGTCGAGATCGGCAATCGCGATCTGCCCCAACTGCCCAGGCAGCACGCCGCAGAGCCTCAGAAAGAGTGTGGTCTTCCCCGCACCATTGGGCCCGACGATCGCCACGCACTCGCCGGCCTTGATCGAAAAGCTCAGATCGTTCAGAGCCGCCCGCCCGTCCGCGTAAGTGTGCCTCAGCGACGACACTCGCAGCGCGAGCGGTGAATCGGGGGCGAGAGTCTCTGAATTCCCCATTCCGAGTTCCGCAATCTGACCTGTGGGGTGTTACGACCGATCCCAAAGTATTACCGTTATCGTACCGGCCAGCATCGCCAGAAAGGAGAGAACATCCGCGATTGAGGTGCGAAACCCGGTGAGGCTGTGGAAAGAACCATCAAATCCCCGGCATCGCATCGCCTCGGAGACATGCTCCGCACGATCGGACCCGCGAACGAGCAGAGCCCCCGTGACATGGCCCAGCGTGCGATAGCTGCGCGTGTTCATCCGGGCACGGAAACCCCGGATTCGCAGGGCGATCCGCAATCGATGAAGCTCCTCGGCCAGGAGGAACGCATAGCGATACGCCAGCAGAGCGAGCCGCACCAGCACGCCGGGAACGCCCAGGCGATGCGCCGCAGCGAGGGTATGGTGGACGGGGGCGGAGCCGACGAGCACGAGGGCGATCGCCCCCACGGCAAAGCAGCGAAGCGCAAGCGTGGCCGCCACGATAAGGCCACGCTCCGAGGCGTGAAAGGGGCCGAGGTCGAGACCCGGGCCGGCAGCCTCGATGGTGAACGGGAGTACGATCAGAAAGGGGAGGACCGCAGACGCCAGGATGGCGAACCAGCGTCTCACGAGTGGCCAGGGCAGTCGCGCCAGCAGCACAAGAGCCATCGCGGCCGCAAAGCCGCACGCCGTCGGCGCGGAGTGGCGAAGCGACACGAGCCCCGCACAAGCCGTCAGCAGGGCGGCAAGCTTCCAGCGCGCATCCCACCGAGAAAGCGGGGAAACCGGAACCGCACGATGTCGCAACGCCAGGGTCATGGGGGAGAAACTCTTCGTAGGGAAATGCGGAGTGCGGAGTTCGGAACTTGGAACTCAGCAATCAGATTGCTTGCCAGCTCAGGGATACGGATTGTTCGAGGAAGTGGGAGATTTCCGATTTCTCTTCGAACCACCTGTCCAAGCGGTCGTAGGGATCATGGAAGATCTGCTTGGCAAGGCCTTACGAAAAGCTAGAGAATTCGGGGGCTTTGTTACCCTACCAGGGTTCCGCCGGTCATACTCATCCTGATGGATTCAGATTCTCGGAAAACGCTCGATTGCACGAATTCGTCTCACGAAGGCGACTGCCCTTCAAGATATTCGAGACCTTGCGAGCCGATTTCCGGGAGAATTTTGAGCCGCGGTGGAAGACGAAGCCAGCGAAGACTCACGGGCCTTTGTCGTAACACGTGATAAGTCCGTGAGATGCTGCGATGGATTTGCGTGGGGATGGGGTTCATGAGAGATCCATGAGCCCGAGTTTGCGCGAATCTCTTCGTCTTGAGCAGAATGCCCAGCCGCGCTACAGTGTAGGATTGATAAATTTTGATCCAACGAATCGACGTTGTGCATCGTCTATTTAGAGGGGCCTTGCTGAATCTGCCCCTGTTGAAGATCGTCCCAGGCGAATTCGCTGGATGTCAGGTTCAAGGTTGGTCGGCGGACTTTCTCCTTGAGTCCGGGTTCATACGCCAGGAATATTCCAATGCCGAATGCCCGTTTCTCCCAGTTTCTCGATCGATGGATGAACCGAGTGCGTGGTTCAAAGAAGCAGCCGTCTCGTAAGCCGCGGAAATGGCCGCAGCTGATGCTGGAGACGTACGAGGATCGCCTGGTCCCGGCCGTGCTGCCGACACCTGTGTCCTCGCAGTGGGAAACGATCGCCAGTGGTTACGATCCCTCCGTGGCGATCGATCCGGCGAACTCGAACCGCATGGTGTTGGCATCTACCAATGGCGTGAACGTCGAGATGCGGATCAGCGAAGACGGCGGCGCGAGCTGGGCGAGGATCTTCCTCAGCGCGCTGACTCCTCCGCCGCCCGGGAACAACGGGGCGACTGTGCCCTTCCAGCGGATTCTCAACCCAGCCCTGAATCCGATTAGCGGCCCCGGCTTCACGCTGCCTCGACTTCTGGCGTACACCAACGCCTCAAATCCGACGGTCACCTTCTCCCAGCCGGACCCACTCAACGGCAACGCCAGCTATATTTACCTTTCCCACCTCGAGACGGATAACTCCCCCGGCAAGCTCAACGGCGCTCTCGTCGTTCACAAGTTCACAGTGAGCAGTGGGACCGTGACGATCAATGATCTTTCCCCAACCACTGATCTCTTTTCGGACGGTAAGGTGGTCTACCAGTGGGCGAATCAGGATCCGATCCTGAATCCGACCATCGCGATCGATAACAACATCCGATCGTTCAAGGACTTCGGCCAGGATGATACCGACAACACGAACGACGTTGGCGAGCGGTTGATCGAGAATACTCTGTCCAGCAAGGCCGTTTATGTCGCCTGGAACACGAATGCAACTCCGACTCAGCTTCCTGTGTTCGTGAACACGATCTTCAACCCAAACAAGATCTTTGTCGCCGCCTCAAGCGATGGCGGGTTCAACTTCACGAACTCCATGCCCGTCGATGATGATGGTTATATCGCGGACACCGTGCGGGGGACTTACGGAGCGACCACACCACAAATCGTCTTTAGTCCGGGTGGCAATGCCACGGCGCCGGGCCAACTCGCATTTGCATGGTCGTCCACGCGAAACGGCAATCTGACGATTGACCGCAGCTTCCCCGACCTGGGCAACGCCACCGCACCCATCGCCGGCAGTCAGCGTTTCGTCGGCACGGGCGGCTTCATCACGGATGCCAGTCCTGGCACGGCGCCGCCGTTGATTATCACCCCCGCGATCAGCCCCGTGCGATTCGATCCCTTCGTGCCAACCGGGACTGCGGGTTACCTGGGATCGATCCTGGTGACGTTCAACGCGCCTGTGGTTGCGAACACGTTCACCAGCACGGTCCCCGACGTTATCAGCATCCTCAACCTCACCAACGGGGCGAATATCACGGCGAATTATCAAGTCGTCGGCATCGACCTTGCGAACAATACTATCGTCACCGGTGCCAACACGACGAATACCTTCTTGATCCAGGCCAACCAGCCTCTGGCCCATTTGACAAGCGTTACCCTGGCGGCCAATACGACCCTCGTCGGCGTTGGCAACGGCACGGTGGACATTCGCCGAACGACCTTTTTCCCCCAGGTGATTCTCCCCGGGAGCATCACGGATCCGTTGACACGAGTCACGGACCTCAACGTTTCCCTCGATCTCAAGTCCACGAACCTCGATGAAGTCGCGGTTCAATTGCTTTACTTCGCAGGCAATACGACCGTCACCGAGGCGAATATTCGGGCCGGCACGGTGGCTCCGACGAGGCGCGTGCTGCTCTTCCAGAATCGCCAGGACGAAGGAGGCAACGCCACGACACCCACGGGCCAGCCGACCCGGGGGCTTCCCTCGGCCGGCGGATCGAACACCACCAATCTTGGTGCGTTCCGCTTTCCCACGAATGGCGGTGGTTTTGTTTTCAACACCGTCGGCACGACCTTCGACCAGCAGGCCCCGCGACCGATCAACGACCCTGCCAACATCCAGCCCTACGTCGGCAGCTTTAGCCCGGAATTCTACGGCGGCTTCGGTACCTCTGCGACCTACCTGGATTCCAACGGATTCGTGAACATTCCGTTCAGTCAGCTTTCCGGCTTCAATACTTCCAACGCCACTCAGCTGGTTGGCACCTGGGTTCTGGCCGTCAACGATTACCGCAGCGATGGAAATCAGTCAACTCCCCCACGCCCCTTGCAGCAGCTGGGAAGCTGGTCTCTCAACTTTACGTCGCACATCAATAGCGGACTCGGAACCGATTCCGTTGCGACGGGATTGTTGACGCCATCCATCGCCACGGGCACCGACACGATTCACCCCACCAGGATCCCCGTCGCCCCGACGCCCGGCATCGGCTCGGGAGCCTCGATCGCCGTGGACAACACCGTCGGCTCCTTCAGCCCTTTCGCCGGCCGTATGTACATGGCCTACACGACGGGCACGGCCAATGAAACCAACATCAACCTGCTTTACTCCACCAATGGCGGTGGAACCTGGATTGCACCCATTCGCGCCCTGAATTACCCTCGTGGCCAGTTGAACCTCGATAACCTCAGTGACAACTTCAGCGAAGGCAATCGCTACCAGTTCCAGCCGAACGTAACGGTGGACTCGCTGACCGGCACGGTCGTCGTGACCTGGTACGACGCCAGGATCGACGCCCAGAACCGCCGTGTCGCCACGTACATGGCGACCAGCATCGACGGCGGCGTGACCTTCAGCGAAGCGATTCCCGTCAACCAACCCTATCGCGTTTTCGACCCGCTCGTCAACGGCCTTCGCGATCTGGAACCGATCACTTCCAACTTTACGACTGTGGGGAACACGGGCTTCGGCGAGAACCAGGCCGTCGTGGCCGTGGGTGGCCGCATCAACATGTTCTGGTCCGGCAACGATAACGGCAACACACTGGATGTGAAGAGCTCCCAGGTGCGCCTGGCAGGCGGTCCTCGCGTGATCTATGCCGACGGCGGGCCCATCATCGCCAATGCGACCAATCCGCTCAGCGGGGCTCAATATAACCGAACACTCGATGCGAACGGGTCCTTCAGCGTCACGGGCGATCGCATGCTCGAGGGCTTCTCGATCGTGTTCGATCGGCCCGTTGCCATCAATTCGTTTGTCGCATCCAATATCGCCAACCAATCGAACATCCTGCTCTATTATTTGCCTCCCGGCGGCAACCCCCTCACGGGCGGCGGCGTTCGAGGGAACGGGACCCTGGTGACACTGGCGAACGTCACGGCGGTTTCGCCGCCCCCGCTTTCTCCCCCCGTCCCCGCAGGAACAGCCACGACATTCTTCGTCAGCCTGGCCACCCCGACGAGCACCGTGGGCACGTACAGCTACATGCTCAAGCAGCGGGATGTGACCGTTGGCAACGTCACCACACCTGTCTCGATTCGCGATGCGCTCCGCAATCCTTACGTTGCAGCGACTTCCATCATCGGTGCGGGGTCCAGCGATACCCCGAAGGTTTTGAACTTCTTCACCCGCCGCGTGGAATCGATCATCTCGCATCCCGGCCTTCCCGCCGGTCGGACCGTCGACAACGCCATTGTTCGTTTCTCGATGACCCACACGAACAGCACGGCACTTCAGATCACCCTGATCAGCCCCACGGGCGCTCAGGTGACGCTCTTCGACTCGTTCACCAACCATGATGACCTTGTCAGCCTGACGAACTGGGGGGCCATCAATCCCTTCAATACCGTGTTTGACAACGTTCTATTCCATGCGAATGCGGCCGGCGACGTGAGCACCCTCACGCAAATCCTTGATCCTGTCACGCTGGAGCTGACCTATACGGGCAACGTGACAATGGACGGCCCCGGCAACCTTGCCACGACCTTTGACGGTCTGGATGCGGCCGGCAACTGGACCCTGCGTGTGGACGATTTCTCCGATCTCGCCACTTCGCCTTTTGTCGACACCACCTCGTTCGGCTCACTCGACTCCTGGGCCTTGACGGTTGAAGGCTCGGGCGGCATCACCCTCGACAACCTCAGGCTTGGCAATCCGACCGACCAGGACGGCGATTCACTCTATGGCGAAGCGAATAACGACCAGTTCTCGGCACCGGGTTCCAACGCCGGCGCCCCGCTCATCCTTCCTTACGCCAGCGGAAGCCTGCCTCTCATCATTCCCGGCCCCCGTGTCCTGGGTACGTCGAACGCCACGATTGTCGGCAGCAGCGCCACCAGCATCGTGGTGAACTTCGACCGCTCCATGAATCCCGCCACTTTCACGCCCGTCGACGTTCTGCGGCTGAGCGGCCCCGCGGGCGTTGTCGCCGGGGCGGCCAACTTCACCGTCTCCCCCGTGGCGGGCACCGCGAACAGGAGCTTCCGTATCACCTTCCCCCGCCAGATCGCGGGCGGCAGCTACTCCCTGGAACTGGGGTCGAATATTCAATCCGCGGCTGGCGACCTCATGGACGCCAACCTCAATGCCGGCGTGGATCGACTCTTCGGGGGCAACCCGCTGACAGCCACGACCTTGAATTTCAGTACCTATGCCACACCCGTCGGACCGACTGCCAGCATTCAGCCCAGGGCCACCGTCAGCCTGCCGTTGAACATTCCGGATTCCTTCGTCATCCAGCAGAATGCCAACAACAAGATCGAACTCCGGTTGAGCATCACCTACGCCCAGCCCAGCGACCTCTACGCGGAACTCGTCTCCCCCAGCGGCCGCAGAGTGCGGCTGTTCACCAGCCCTGGTCCGAAGATCGTCAGCTCCGGCAACTTTAGCAACACGCTCTTAACCGACCTCCTCTCGGCCACGAGCATCCAGGACGCTTCTCCGCAATTCGATAACGGCCCGTACAGCCCGCAGTTCCCGCTTGGAGCGTTGATTGGTGATGGATCCCAGGGCAACTGGAGGCTCGAGGTCACGAATCTCGGCTCCGGGTCTGGTTCGATCGATGCGCTGAGTTTGAAGCTGCCTTTCGCCAACTCCAGCACCGGCCTGGGCGACGGTGCGGGCGATAACTCGACCATCGGCTTCCGAATCTCGAACCTGAATCCGACCGACGAGTACTCTCGCGACGTGTGGTCGCCCGTGGGCGCCACGCAGGTGAGCCAGGTTCAAGTTGGTCTCCCGGGTACCATCACCAACCGCGTGGGCCGGGTGACGGCGATCGCCGCCGATCCGTCGGATCCCTCGGGGAACACGGTCTACGTCGGCAGTGCGAGCGGCGGCATCTGGAAAACGACCAATTTCCTCACGACAGACGCCGGCGGGCCGACCTACGTGCCCCTCACCGACTTCGGTGCCGTGGGCAGTCTGGCCATCGGTTCGATCGTGGTGATCCCGCGTAACAATAACCCCCTGCAATCGCTGGTCTTCGCAACGACAGGCAATGCCGCCGGCGCCAGTCCGAACATCTCGATCGGCAATGTGCCCGGCGTGGGCATGATCCGCTCCAACGACGGCGGACGCACCTGGCGCATCTTCGATAGCACCGTCAATGTTGACAGCCTGGGCAATCCTCTGCCCTTTAATTCGAGCCTCCGCGACCATCTCTTCGTGGGTGCGACGGCCTTCAAGCTGATCGTCGATCCTCACACCGATTCCTTCGGCAACAACATCCTCTACATGGCCGTGAGCGGCAATGCGAATAATCGCGGCGTCTGGCGTAGTCTCGACGGCGGCGGCAACTGGACCCGCATCCTCATCGGCAACGCTTCGGACCTGGCCTTCGCGGCCGCCAGCAAGGGCGTCGACGGCACAACGCAGATCATGTACGTCTCCGTGAATAGCGTCGGCGTCTTCCTCGCGTCGAACGCCCCCACCGCCTCGGCCGCCACGGTTCTCAATCCCAACGGCAGCTTTAACGCCCTCAACGGCGGCTCCGGCAATCCCCTGATCCGCAACGCCTCGGTCGTCACCCTCCCGCCCCTTGGCGTCAATAACCCGCCCACCACACCCACCGGAGCCCCCGGCTTCATCAAGATTGGCGTGCCCGCCCTGACCGGCAACCCACTGCAAGACGACTACTACCTGGGCTGGATCTATGCCATGACCAGCCGCGGTCTTTACATGTCCAAGGACTTCGGAGCCAACTGGACCTTCCTCCAGATTCCCCGCCTGCCCGTCGGCGTTCCAATCCCGGTCCTGTTCCCCTCGAATAACGAAACCCTGCCTGATCAGGACGTTGACGGAAACTGGACAGCGTTCGGTTACGATCTCTTCGTCGATCCCACCAACCCCAACATCGTCTACGCGGGCGGCGAAGTCATCGTGAAGCTGGATACCACCTTCGTCAAAGATCCCTACTCCTTCACGACTCAGGACTACAGCGACTCGACCGGATCACCGCGGGGTGGAATCAGCACGGCCGGTGGCTCCGCCCTGGTGTTCGATCCCATTGTTCGAGGCTTTATCCCCGCTCCCGGCGACTTCATTAACCTGAGGCGCGACCCAACGAAGCCCTTTGTTTCGCCGTCCTCCATCCTTGTGAATGTGAGCAACCCCACGAATTTCCTCAACAACGGGGCGAACGTCAAATGGCAGTTCCTCACGAACTTCCTGGAAACGGACACGCGCCGTTCCGTCGATGGTATCTTCACTCCGGGCCGCGGGATTCAGGATCTCATCGGTATCGTTGATCCGCTCACCAAGCAGACACGTCTGATGTATGGCACGGAAGGCGGCGTTTACTCCGTCCTTGACGCCGAGACGGCCCGGTGGAGCTCGGGCTTCGGCAACTCGACCCAATCCGTCGGCGGCGCCCTGGACTCTTCCATCGCGGCTCCTGGCTTCCTGGTTTTGCCCGCCGCGAACCGCAACGGCTCGCTGCAAATCAGCCAGTTTATCTCGGGGGCCGTCCAGCCAAGCCAGTTTGCCGCGGACATCGCGAACGCCATGTTCTATGCGATCTCGCCTGCGGCGGATATCGGTGCGCCGGTGTCGTCCTCCAACGCCGTCACCTCCGGCTCCCCCGTGTACTTCAACAACACCGATGCCGGCACCTGGGTTGGCGTCGACCCCTCGGGTGCGGGCAATGCCTATCAGTTCCAGGCCGGGCTCAACTACCTTGGGGTCACATCCACCGACTTCTTCCGCTTCATCGGCGACGGCAACGCCACGCCGGACCGCGGCGGCATCAGCCGCACCAACGGCCTCTTCACCCCGGGCGGTGCCACCGGTGGCACCGCCCAGTGGCAGCAACTCTCCTTCTTCCCCGGCTTCCTCCCGGCCATCCCGACCTTCGGCCAGGCCACCATCAATGATCGCGACCCCAACGCCCTGATGCTGGGTTCCGGCACCGGCCGCGTCTATCGCACCACCGACAAGGGCAAGAACTGGTTCCAGGTCGCCGCCCCCGCGGATGTCGGAAGCTCGCCCGCCAACGCACTCGCATTCGGAGCTCCTAACTCCAGCGCCGCCGCCGGTCCCATCATCGGCACCAACAACTTCCTCTACGCGGGCAACCAGGTCGGCCGAATCTACATCACCCTCCAGGGTGGTGCGCCCTGGAAAGTTAGTGCCCCGCTCACACTGCCCAACGGCACCACCGACAACACCCCAATCCTCAAGATCATCGCCAGCCCCGTGAGCGGCCGATTCGATGCGTACGCCGTCACCCGCCAGGGCGTCTACTACCTCGCGGATGCACGGGTCGCCACGCCCACATGGACCAACATCTCGGGGAACATCTTCAGCGTCCCGCAGACGATCTACGGAGTCGCAGGAGACACCTTCAACATCTCCGAACTCACCGCCATCGCCGTCGACTGGCGCGGCATCGGCGGCGTCCCCAACGACTCCAACACGCCACAACCCGCCATCCTCTACGTCGGCAGCGAAGGCGCTGTCTTCCGCTCCAGGAACGCCGGAGCCGCCGGCGGCACCACCTGGTCACTCTTCCCCAATGTCATCGGCGACGGCGCCCCGGCCGATGGCGGCTATCTCCCGCGAAACCGCGTCACCGATCTCGACCTCTCCATCGGCAATATCGATCCGACCACCGGCCAGCCCAAAAAGGATGGCAGCGGCCTGAACCTGCTTCTTGCCACCACCTACGGACGCGGGCAGTTCGCCATCCGCCTCGATAACGCCCTGCCCATCAATGCCTTCGTCTCCGGCCCCAGGGTCAATACCACCACCAACACCAGCGTGCCAGGGACCCCAAGGCTTCGCTTGGTCTTCACGGGCCCCGTTCTCAATACCAGCTTCGATCAGACGGATGTGACGCTCGTCCCCAACAGCGGCAACTCTTCCATCAGTGCCATCTCCGTCACGCCGGTCCCCAACATCGTCGGCGGGGCGGACCTCCGCGACACCTTCGACATCGTCTTCGCAACCCCCGTGAACGCAGGAAATTACACGCTCACCATCGGCCAGGACATCACCGACCTGGCCGGCAACAAGATGAACCAGAACAACAATAGCGTCAACGGAGAAGCCGGCGACAGCTACAGGCAGCAGCTGATCGTCACCACGGCGACGCCCTTCTTCACCGTGCTCGCACGCATCGCGGGGACAGCTTACCTCGACTTTAACGCCGACGGCATCCGCCAGGCGGCTGAGCCAGGGATTTCCGGGCGGACCATCTACCTCGACCTCGACAACAGCGGCAACTTCACGACCGGCGATCTCACTCGCGTGACCGACTCGGCCGGACGCTACGACTTCGGCAACTTCACCGCCAACACCTACCGCGTGCGGGAAATCCTCTTCGGAGCCCATTCCCTCACCGGAAATGCCGCCGCCATCGGCGGGGCCAACGTCACCCTCAGCTCTGGTAACGATCAGACCGCCATCGACATCGGCCACCGCCTCTCCGCGACCATCTACCCCACCCGGGCCACCAACAATCTCTTCTCGCAGGTATTCCCGAACTCCAACACCGCGTATGTCTTTAACGTCTTCCGCTCCGTGCTGGGCCAGGACCCCACCGCCAGCGAGTTGACCTTCCACGTCAACGCGTTGAATAGCGGTTACAACCGCATCGACTACGCGACCTCCATCTATAACCGCAACGAGTCGCTGTTCTTCCAGGTCGACAAGATCTATCAGACGGTGCTCAAGCGCCCCGCGGATGCCGCCGGCCTGGCGTTCTGGTCCGACCAATTCCGCCGCGGCCTGAAGCCCGAATGGCTCGTGGTCCAACTGATGACCGCGAACGAGTATCAGACCTCGCACGCCTCGAACGCCTCGTTCATCACCGGCATCTACAACGACATCCTCGGCCGCTCCCCCACGGCCGGCGATATCTCGTTCTGGAACAACTTCCTTGCCACGCGCTCCCGCTTCGACCTGGCGTTCGCCTTCGCGTACTCCACGGAATCCTACACGCGAGCCGTCCAGGACGTCTTCGTCCAATACCTCCACCGCGAGGCCACCACGGCCGACATCAACAACTGGGTGCCACTCCTCGTCAATCGCCGGCTGACCGTGAGCCGCATGATGGTTCTGCTGATCGCCAGTGCAGAGTTCGGCAACAAGGCCCTGAACGCTACTGGTTGATCCCGCAGCCGCCGTGAGAAGGAGATGAGTCCGACGGACTGGAGAGAGGTATCAGGGTTGTAATTCGCGGGGTGATCGAACCGCCGCGGTCGAGTTGATGTGATCCTGGGCCAGGAACTAAACTCACCGCAGGCCCTGGAACGGTGAAAAGGCACTCGCTCGGAGCACGGCGAAAGGCCAACCCAGCAGTCGCTCACAAGGTCAGAGTGTGGAGCAAGGCAAACTCCGACCGCACCACTCCTCACGCTCCCTTTTTCACCCAAAGTTGGCGGGGCTGGGTGGCGTGGCTTCGCTTTACGGACGGACAACACCTGCGGCAGCGAGGCAGTGCCAAATCGCACCCACCGCCGTCAGGAAGAGGCAGAAGGGCGCCACCCACCCGTCTCGCAACAGGGCCTTCGACGGGTCCGCCGGGGGATAGTAAACGGTGACCTGTTGTCCGACCGCATGTGCAGCCGGTCGGCGGACCATCCGGTCGGTCACTTCCCACGTCTGACCGTCGGCATCGAATCGGACCACGGTCGAGAAGCCAGTGCCCCCGTCCCCGTCCGCCACCTCCAGCAACGCGATCACCACCCAAGAAGCTCGGACGGACCGACGGACGAGTCCCCGCTCGCGGAGCGCGCCGACACCGCCCAGGATGAGCAATGCGACCGGAAACAGGTAGTAAGACAGATCCTGCAAGCCATGCCCCTCCGCCGCCGAAAGTGGGGAAGCTTGTGGGGCAGGTGGCGGGGCGCTGGGCATCGCGATCTCGGACGCCAGAGCCTGCAAAATAAGCTTTGTTGGTCGGAACCGAGGAACGTCAGCAAGTGACAAGGATCACTTCGAGCCGACGATATTGCTCATGAGCCAGCCGGCGCCTTCCTTGAGGGGGCGTCGGCTCGTGGAATCCGCGGGCGGTTGCTGCGTCTGAGGGGCCGGCGTGCTCACGGCGGCGTTCGCGGGCTTGTTCTTGATCCACTCGCCGACGTTTTGACCCCAGATCACGATGTCGTCGCTGGCGCGCGTCGTGTTCACGTCCGTCTGCACGCGAAGGGTGCCATCGGTGTTCTTGGTGACGTTGAATTTGTACCAGCCCTGATGCCAGCCGATGGCGCCCAGGACGACGATGCTGAAGCCGAGCAGTGCGAAGAGGTTCTTCATGTCCGTTTCCTCCATGATGGCGAGGCTTGTTCCTACCTTGAGGCGATAGGGAACGTCCAGCCCAACCGGTCGAGAGTTCCGAATGTCGTGGGTCGTCAGTCCTTCATGGTCTCTGAGGCCAAGTGTCCGGTCCCATGTGCATCGTAGGTCGCAACTGGGCCAACGTGGGGTCTGGAGCGAAGTTGAGAGGAAATCTCCGCCCTCAGAATCGCGAAAGTTCGCCACGGCGGGTCTATCCTTACTTGGATTGACGCGGAGACTCAGGTAGAATGCAGCGGAGTTTCGACCGTGAGCCGACCAGTTCGGTGCGCCCGAAGATCTACTCTTGCAGACCTTCTCTGGGTTCGCTAATCTGCTTCGGCCCCTCCGAGTCTCTCCATTCTAACCAAAGCGCCGGCACCGCCCTCCGGTGAACCTGTTACAGCCCTTTGCGCCGAGCTTTGTCAGGCGATCGGATTTCGAACCTGACCCGCTTGTGCAACCTGGGATGGGGGAAATGAAACCAATGGCCATCGCCTCGGCAATTCTCGACAGCCTGCGTACGCAGATCGATGTCACGGACTTCCGCAGGCTCCACTGGGAAGGTTCGTTCGCGGAGTATCTGAACATCGTCGCGGAGCAGCCGGCGGTCACGCGCACCGCCTATCAGCGTCTTTACGACATGATCATGACCCATGGCACCGAGGACATTTACGAGAACAAGGACAAGCTCACCAGGTTCAAGTTTTTCACGGACTTCGCCACCAAGCACGCGGACGGCATCTTCGGGCTTGATCGGCCGCTGATGCAACTGGTGAACACCTTCAAAAGCGCTGCCCTGGGTTACGGCACCGAACGCCGTGTGATCCTGCTCCACGGGCCGGTTGGCAGTGCCAAGTCCACGATTGCCAGGCTGCTGAAGCGGGGCATCGAGGAATACAGCCGCACCGACGCGGGCATGCTGTACTCCTTTTCCTGGAAGAACGCCGACGGAACCTGGTCCAAGGATCCGATGCACAGCGAACCCCTTCAACTGGTGCCGGAAGAGTATCGCGGCAAGCTTCTTGCCATGCTCAACGAGACGGCCAAGCCGCATCAGTATCCGATTGTGATCAAGGGCGATCTCAGCCCTTACTCGCGCTTCGAGTTCAAGAGCCGGCTGCAGAAGCATGACGGTGACTGGCTCAAGATGCTCGAAAGCGAAGTGCAAGTGTACCGCCTTGTGCTCTCGGAGAAGGACCGCATCGGCATCGGCACCTTCCAGCCCAAGGACGAAAAGAATCAGGACAGCACCGAGCTCACCGGCGACATCAACTACCGCAAAATCGCGGAGTATGGCAGCGACTCGGACCCACGTGCCTTCAACTTCGACGGCGAACTCAACATTGCCAATCGAGGCATCGTGGAGTTCATCGAGGTGCTGAAGCTGGACGTCGCGTTCCTTTACGACTTGCTCGGTGCCTCGCAGGAGCACAAGATCAAGCCGAAGAAGTTCGCCCAGACCGACATCGACGAGGTGATCCTGGGCCACACGAACGAGCCGGAATATCGACGGCTTCAGAACAACGAGTTCATGGAGGCCCTCCGCGACCGCACGGTGAAGATCGACATTCCGTACGTCACCCGTCTGAAGGACGAGGTGAAGATTTACGAGAAAGACTTCAACAGCGAGAAGGTTCGCGGCAAACACATCGCTCCTCACACCGTGGAGGTGGCGGCGATGTGGGCGGTGCTCACGCGGCTCAATCCGCCGAAGCACGCGAGCCTCACCGTGATGCAGAAGTTGAAGCTCTATAACGGCAAGACGCTGCCGGGCTTCACCGAAGATAACGTCATCGAACTCAAGCGCGAGGCCGTCAACGAAGGGATGCTCGGCATCAGCCCGCGTTACATTCAGGACAAGATCTCGAACGCCCTTGTCGTCCACCCGGACGAGGACAATATCAATCCCTTCATGGTCATGAAGGAACTGGAGGAGGGCCTTCGTCATCATTCGTTAATCAAGGACGAGGACCAGTTCCGCCACTATCGCGAACTCCTCAGCGTGGTGAAGGAAGAGTACGAAGACATCGTCAAAAACGAGGTCCAGCGAGCGATCGCAGCGGACGAGGAGGCCCTCGCCCGGCTATGCTCGAACTACATCGACAACGTGAAGGCGTACACGCAGCGTGAGAAGGTCCGCAACCGCTACACGGGCAACTACGAGGACGCGGATGAACGCCTCATGCGAAGCGTGGAGGAGAAGATCGACATTCCGGAGGGCCGCAAGGACGACTTCCGCCGTGAGATCATGAATTACATCGGCGCCCTGGCGATCGACGGCAAGAAGTTCGACTACAAGACAAACGAGCGTCTGCAAAAGGCCCTGGAACTCAAGCTCTTCGAGGATCAGAAGGACAGCATCAAGCTCAGCACGCTCGTGTCGAACGTCGTGGACAAGGCGACGCAGGAGAAGATTGACGTGGTGAAGAGTCGATTGATCCGCAACTACGGGTACAACGAGTCAAGCGCCACGGACATCCTGAACTTCGTGGCCAGCATCTTCGCCCGGGGGCAGACGAAGAAGTGATCGCTTGGAAGTGAGTAAGGCGAGCTCGTGATCGATCGAGGAAAGGGCGGTGAGGCAGTCCAGACGTGACATTGGAGACGATTGCCAACCGCCTGGAGGCCATCGATCTGCGACTCGCCTCGATGCAAGCCGATGTTCTGAATCTGAATCCTCAGAAGGATTGGCGAAAAGTCGCTGGCATCTCTGAAGTCAATGGTCTCACTCGGGCGATGGATCAGGAAATCCAACGTGGCAGCGACGAACATCGGGCGGGGCCCAACGGGACCCGTCACTGACTGACGAGGCTGCGATTATTGAAGCTGCCTTACAGGGAGATGACGAAGCCTCCATTGGTAATTGGGTCGCGGTCTTCGAGGCTATTCCACCGTTGGGTATCACCGAGGAAGAAGAGGCTGCCTGGCGATCCGATCGACAGCGACGAAGCGATCAGGACCTGGGATGATCCTGCACTGCATTTGCGGACTTCTCAGGCGATCGTTTCGGTTCTCGGATGCCTGAGGTCTGGTCAATCGAGTCTGGGCTTTGCTACAATGATCGAATCGAAACATTCCCGCCGGGGTCCGATTGGGTGGGGGCCTGACCGACGTGAAGGTATGAACCTGGTCAGGCCGGAAGGTGCAGCCATAAGTGCTGAATCGTGCGGCTCAGGGCACCCCCATCCTACCGGGCTCCGGCGGCGTTTTTCCTCGAAGGCACCTTCAAAAACACTCTGTGCTTTCGATTTCCAACTCTGGGCTCAACCCCTCGCGGAACTTCATCGTTCAAACGAGCCTGCCGCTTGTGGCGAGCTTTTCTTGGTGCTAGACTTCCTTCATTCTTCATCTTCACCGGCTTCATTTCGCGCCGACAGAGTGCGGCCGGTGAACGACGTATTCGGCTTGCAAAGTCACGACGCCGCGGCCATAGCGGTGCTCGACGATTCGTGAAGGTCCGCGCCCGCCAGTGAGCGGCAGGAGGGTCGCATGTCACCGATGACGCACGTTCTCATTGGAGCGGTCACGCTTCTGGCACCCATGCCGCGTGAACCGATGCCGGACCCGCTGGCCCGCGGTTATCTCGGCATCGTGGTCGAGCAAGGGACGCTCATGATCAAGGACGTGGAGCCTGGAACCCCCGCCGCGAAGGTGGGCCTGCGTTCCGGCGACGTCATCACTCGCGTCGGCCAGCTTCAACCGGATGCGTTCGACCAGGTCGTGAACCAGATCTGCACCTATCGCCCCGGCACGTTGCTGGAAGTGGAAGTCCGCCGAGGCAGCGAAAGCCACGTGCTGATGGTCCGCCTCGCGGCACGCCCCGAGCGCCTCGGCCTTCCCCCCGGGGTGACGGATCAAATGCCGATCCCTTCGGATCGGTAGCGAGTCACGTGGTGTATCAAACCCATTCGAGCCCGGCGGCTTCATTGAAAGCGGCCGGGCTTTCGCGTTATACTGGAGCGGTGGATCACGAGGGCAAACGATGTCGACGGTGCTGACGGCTCGCATTCCCAGGCTCGAAAACGGCGACGAACTCACACGCGAGGAGTTCGAGCGCCGCTATGAGGCCATGCCAGGCGTCAAGAAGGCGGAACTCATCGAGGGGGTCGTTTACATGCCATCGCCCGTGCGTTTCGACCTTCACGGTGCGCAGCATGTTACACTGGTGACATTGTTCGGTTACTATCGTTTCCGAACCCCGGGAGTTGGGGTCGGGGACAACGGCACGGTTCGGCTCGACGAAATGAATGAACCGCAACCGGACGTGGCCCTTTTTATTCTTCCTGATTTTGGTGGGGCGATTCATCTCGTGGAGGGATATGTCGAGGGCTCACCAGAGCTACTCGCCGAGATCTCGGCCAGCACCGTGAGCATCGATCTCCACAAGAAGCTTCGTGCCTACGAGCGCAACGGTGTGAAGGAATATCTTGTCTGGCGAACGGAGGACAACGCGCTCGACTGGTTCGTGCACGATGGCCAGCAATTCCAGCGGACCGAGCCAGGCTCCGATGGCGTGCTTCGCTCGCGTGTCTTCCCGGGGCTCTGGATCGCCGTTGCCTCGCTATTCAAGGACGATGGGCCCACGCTTCTTGCGACACTGGATCGTGGCCTGGCCTCACCGGAGCATGGCGCCTTCATCGTCCAGCTTCGCGAGGCGGCGGATCGCATTCAGGCTCGTTGATTCTCAAGCCATTCTCCTCATTTCCACATCTTCCCTGTTGCCACGCACCCAGTTTGCGTTTAGCCTTTTTCTCACCCGCCGACTGTTCCCCCTTTCCCTCGTTTCGGAGATGCTTCCATGCGTTGGTTGAAGACTTTTATCCTGGCTGCCCTGGCCAGTGGCTCGGCCACGAATGCGGCTCGGGCGGATGTCGTGCCCAATCCGCTGTTCTCGGACAACATGGTTTTGCAGCGTGGCTCGGCGTTGCCGATCTGGGGCAAGGCGGATCCGGGCGAGCAGATCCAGGTAACTCTCGAACGCAAGGCCCCTGGCGAAGCCGCCGTGGCGGCCTCCGGCACTACGGCGGACAAGGACGGCAACTGGAAGGTCACCCTGCCCGAACAGAAGGCTGGCGACGGTTATAGCCTTACCATCAAGGGCAAGAACGCCATCGACCTCAAGAACGTGGCCGTCGGCGATGTGTGGATTTGTTCCGGCCAGTCCAACATGCAGTGGACGCTGTCCGCTTTGACAAAGGATGAGCAGGGAAAGAAAGCCGCCGCCGCCGCGACGAACCCGAACCTTCGCCTGTTCAGTGTGCAGCGTCGACCGATGCCGGAACCGCAGGCCACCGTGCCCGTGACCGCGAACGAGGGCAAGTGGCTCCCCTGCACGCCGGAGACGGCGATCAACTTCTCCGCCGTCGGCTACTTCTTCGGCCGCGATATCCAGAAGGATCAGAACGTCCCCGTGGGGCTCATCAACACGTCCTATGGCGGCACCCCCGCTGAAGCGTGGACCAGCAAGGAAGGCCTGCTGAAGGAAAAGGACCTCGTTTACTACGTCGACCGCGTCGAGCTTGGCAAGAAGTCTTACGATGCCGACAAGGTGAAGGCCGCCCACGAGGTTGCGATCGAGAAGTGGAAGAAGGACCTCTCCGCCGCCAAGGCGGCCAGCAAGCCCTTGCCCCGTCAGCCGCAGATGCCTGGCCCGGGTAACATCACCGCGGGCAGCCCCACCGGTCTTTACAACGGCATGATCGCTCCGCTGCTTCCGTTTGCCGTGAAGGGGGCTATCTGGTATCAGGGTGAATCGAACGCGGGCCGGGCGGCGGAATACCGCAAGCTGATGCCGGCGCTCATCAAGGACTGGCGTGAGAAGTGGGGCAGCGAGCTTCCGTTCTTCATGGTTCAACTTGCTCCTTTCAAGGGCGGCGCGAGCGGCGTCGATTACGCCGAGCTTCGCGATGCCCAGCTTCACTCGACCCAGGCGCTGCCGAAGGTCGGGATCGCGATCATCACGGACGTTGGCGACGAGACCGACATCCACCCGCAACGCAAGGAACCGGTCGGCCAGCGACTCGCTCTCTCCGCTCGCGCCATCGCGTACGGGCAGAAGCTTGATTACGAGGGGCCCGAGTTCAAGGCGATGAAGGTGGAAGGCGACAAGGCCATGCTGAGCTTCGAGAACGGCGGCCTGGTCTGCAAGGGCGACTCTCTCGCGGGCTTCCAGATCGCGGGCGAAGACAAGGTCTTCCACCCCGCTACGGCGGAAATGAAGGGCGCGACGGTGGTGGTGAGCAGCGACAAGGTGTCAAAGCCCTGGGCGGTTCGCTACGGCTGGGTGAACTTCGCAAAGCCGGAGTTGAACTTCTTCAACAAGGCCGGCCTGCCCGCGGTTCCCTTCCGCACGGACGACCTGCCTTTGACGACGGCTCAGCCGCCGGCGGCAGCTGTCGCCCCGAAGAAGAAGGCGGGCTAATCCGAGTTGGCGTAACCGCGACGCGGAGCCTTCGCGTCGCGGCTACACGATCACGTGCCTTTGCGCACGGCCACGTGGGCTTCACGGAGCACGACTCGAGCAGCTCATTTTGAGAAAACCTAATGATTCGTCGACGCTAAGGGAAAACTGGTCCATGTGGTGGAATCAGCTCAGATTGATGGGTCCCTCACATTTCCCTGAAATTCAGGAGGCCCGAGGCCCGAGCTCCAAACTCGCAGTAGTTCCCTTCCGAATAAAACGTCCACCTTACCCAGAATCTCTTTTGTTACCCAAATTCGGTTGCAAACTTCACGTCTTTCACTTAGGATCATCCTTGCCAGTCGCAATAACGTCTGAAATGCGCTGAGAATCTGTACTGTATCGGTTTCTTCATCTGGGTTTTTGATTGTTTTCCTGGTTCATACTCGATCCCGGCACGGGTCTCTTCGATGGATACCCACCCGTACTACGGTGATCATTTAACCCTTGTTCATTCGTCTTCATTCTGATGAGCCCCAAAGATGTCGTCTCACACTCTCCATACTGGTCAAAGCTTCATGAATCGAAATGCCCAGCGTACGACCAAGCGATCTTGGACGATTCGTTCGATTGTGAAGTCTACGATCGCCGGTGGCTTGTCGATTTACGGCATGGTGCAATCGGCCCCAAAGGCGAAAGCTCAGCCAGCCCCGACTTACACCTGG
>Ga0105046_10002438_pt1 | contig 29355 bp, 22 predicted proteins | sample MAT03_FD_78385 | JGI IMG/M metagenome (GOLD analysis project Ga0105046, IMG submission 78385) | Freshwater microbial communities from Lake Fryxell liftoff mats and glacier meltwater in Antarctica - MAT-03 (megahit assembly) | ecosystem: Environmental > Aquatic > Freshwater > Ice > Liftoff... | reverse complement strand
GAAAATATCTTTGTGCGCATCCCAGGGATCGCCTTGGGTGCCTAAGTAGGCAGGGCCCTGGTCTTTGAACAACACGTCGGCCACAGCCCATTCCAGCAATTCGTACAGCGTGCTGAAGGAAAGCGACACTTCGATGGGCAGTATCCAGGCCACCCATGCGGGATACTTCAACCAACGGAGAAACATCTCCCGGAGCGGATACGCCAGCAAAAAACCGAATCCGAAATGCACCAGGCGGTCGTACGGGTTTCTGGTGGTGTGGAGAACGTCTTTGATCCAGTATCCAAACGGATTTTCGGCATACGTGTATTTGGAGCCGTAAACATGAAGGCAGAGATACAGACCGATCAGCACAAAGCTGAGGTCGCTGAACTGATGCTTCCGAAACGTGAAAATCAGAAAAAACAGGCAAATAAAGACCAGGGTATTTTCCAGGAACCAGTTAGCAAGGTCGGTAGTGCCAATCAGCGAGTTGCCCCATACAGCCAGGAAAAAAGCGATACAGACCATCAACCAGATGTTTTTCTTAAATGCTGTCCGGTCCTTTGATGATGCGGTGGTAAAAGTCATATCTCCTCTATTTTCTGGCAAAATAAGCCTCTAATGTTTTGTACCGGTATTTAAAAATATCCTTCACTTTTTGGTGGACGAACAATTTGCCGGCGATCCATCCGAAAATGGATTTACCGATATCATAGTGCAACAAATCGGTCATCAGGACCCCGCCCTCTACGGCTTTAAAATGATGTTCGTGGTGCCAGATGTTGTATGGGCCCTTGCGCTGTTCATCCACAAAAAACTGCTGCGCTTTGATATGCGTTATTTCGGTACACCAATGTATAGGTATGTTTAGCATCGGTTTAATGCGGTAGGTGATGATTAAGCCCTCATACATTTTATCGGGAAGATCGGAGGTCACTTCAAAAACCAGATCGTCGGGCGTTACCTCGTTTAGATTTTTAGGGGTGGCGAAAAATTCCCAGGCAGTTTCCAGGGAGATGGGTAAAAATTGTTCCTGTTTTAGTTTGTGCATATTGTGTACTTGTTATGGCCCGTTTTTGGGGAACGTCCGGCGAATATAGGGATTGTCGCAACAGGGTTAGGTATGTTTTTGCGTAGATCAAGCATAGTGATCTTTTTTTTACAATAAATTGTTTTATTTTAAATAATATAAAACAATTTATGTATTTTTGTTTAAGGAACAGGTTTTAAATAAGGGTACAAATTTCTGCGGGAAATGTCCGTATTTTCTGTACCCTTATTTTGACACCGTTCCTAAGGAACGTAAAATTTGAAACGTCTCGCAGATAGTTTTTGTTAACATTCTTGAAACTTAATTTATAAGTGAATATATTTGCAACGCTAGTTGAATTATATGAATTAAATGGTTCACTGGTGCGCTACTATTCGGTGCATTTGGAAGGGCAGGCGGAAAGCGAATTTGAAGATTTCCTATTGCGCCATGAAGAACGACGGGATCTCCGGGTGCAGATGGACGAACTGGTTGCATGGTTAGGGATGCTTGCCGATGCGTATGGTGCACGAGCCCATTTTTTTCGGCATAAAAACAAAGCACAGGCTTTACCGCCAAAACGAAGACTAAATCATCTTGAGTTTAACAACTTACGTTTATACTGCTCACGCATTAACGACAACATCGTCATCCTTTTTAACGGTGGAGAAAAGACAGCACGCACCGATCAGGAAAGTCCGTATATAAAACGCTATTTTAATCACGCAAATCGTTTGGCAGAAGCCTTGGATCAATGTCTTAGAAATAAGGAAATTCGGCTTTCCTCAGATGAAAAACGCCTTCTTTTTGACCCCCAGTTTGAAATGATATTATGAAAAAAGGAGTAATTAGCCGCATGCGGGAACGCATCTCACCCGAGGCACAACGATTTGTACGCAGGAATCTGGATATCGCCCAACGGGTAGCCTATCTGTTGGATCAACACGGCTGGACCCAACGCGACCTGGCGCGTGCCGTCGGAAAATCAGAATCTGAAATCAGTAAATGGTTGTCAGGCCAGCATAATCTGACTTTAAAAAGTATTGCCCTGCTGGAAAATGCACTCGATGCGGACATTCTTGTTGCACCGGATAACCAAAGCATCGGCGCGAAACAAGCACCTCACGAAGAATTGTTGTCACAACGGCAAGCACCTTAAGCCTGGCTCAAAAAACGCTCAATCTGCCGCCGGTGGCGCAGTATGTGTACGATGGCGTGTTCCAGCAATTGCTCGATATCGTACGCCTGGCCCCAGCGGACGCGTATTTTCTTTTGTTCCTCAAATTCTTCCAGCGGCTGTATTTTTGGCCGTCGCTTTCCGCGTCCCCGAAACCTTTTTAGGCGGCAACAACTCCGGCCTGTATTCAAAGTGCATGGTGTCGTAGTGGTACCATTTGCCGCCCCAGATAAAGCCGTGCCGCTCGAAAATCTCCACGATTTCCAGCGGAATGGAATTGCGCCAGGGCAAGTTCATCTCCACGGAATCTATCTGCCAGGTTTCGCGGTGATCCCATTTCCAGTATTCCGAATTGCTCGTATTGAGGTCGATGGCGATGCCGAACGAATGCGGACTTTGGCGGGTGGTGCCCATGATGTTGCGCCAGTTGAAGGTGCCGCCGATGTCGGTCACGTATTTGCGCAGGTGCGGCCGCGCGGCCAGTTCATTGGCGACGGCCTGGAGGTGTTTATCGACGCCGTTGACCGAGGTGACCCAGATGCGTTTGCTGCGGCCTTTCTTTTTATCGGGCCAGGTGACAGGTGCCAAATGGCGCCGCACCTCGGCTTCGCTGTTGCCATACATTTTCCGGAAAAACGCCTGGCAGCGGAACGTGCCGGGGTCGCAATTGTACGTGGGCGTATCGGTGGGTATGCCGGGTGTATACAGCAGGCCGTTCATCTGGTCGTCCAGATCGGTGGAGTCGAAGGTTTCGTCCTCTGTTTTGAGCAGGCCGTCGTCGTAGCGCATGGCAAGGCCGTCCTTCCAGAGGAGTTGGTTGTCGGAGAAGCCTTTCAAATGCTGCGGGTATGCCTGAAGTAGCCGGGTGATGCCGGGTGGGGGTGGTGGTTTGACGTTATTCGCTGGCGCCTGGGCGTGGTTGATTGTTGATAATAGGCAGGCGGAAAGGGTGGCGAGGAGCGGGAGTATACGATTTGTGGATGCAGGCATGGGGCAAAGGTACGGGTTGTGGGAGGTAGTTGAAACCTCATGTCTTATCAGATTTGATCAGGGAAGTTGCAATGTACCACCAACGAGTATTGTTTGCTGAGTTGCGATGCTTCCCGCAAGAGGCTGAGTGATTCTGCATCTCCCGCTCTTGCATAACGGGCAGTATTGGCCACCAAATCGCTCAAAACCCAGATGGTCGAGCTCGCGCACAATGCGTTCGTCTTCGTGAAAGTAGTCGATAAAGACGTTCGTGTCGCATAGAACTATTTTTTTCTCCGCCATGCCCGCTCCCTGAGTTTTTTAGCGTCCACCTTTTTACGACTTTTCCAAATACCGGCAAAATCAGACGGCTTTTCAATTGCAGAAAAAGTCCCGGCAACCAACCCAGTCGAAGGAACCATTGCCTCATCGGAGGTACTGGCTACAACTTCCACATAATCAATCGTTTTCAGAAAATCCGCCAGCAACCGTGCGGCCCGGCTGGATTTGACTTTTACGAACAGCGTTTCCATCTTTGAATTCTCTTTCCAACAAAAGTAAACATTCCTCCCCCAGCCCCGCAACAAATCCCCTTCCCAACGTATCTCCCAAAACATCTACTTTTGCCAAAACAATATATCCGTCCATGAAAAAAATAAGCATCCTCTTTTTCTGCCTTTTTCTCTCCTCCTTTTTCCTCTCTGCTCAAAACACCTCCGTCAAAAACATCGAATCCCGCGTCAATGAGCTCCTCGCCAAAATGACCCTCGATGAAAAAATAGGCCAGCTCAATCAGGTGGCCGGCGACATCAGCACGGGCACCGAAGTCAGTAAAGACGACCTGATGAGTCAAATCAAAGCCGGGAACGTCGGCAGCGTGTTGAGCCACACCAATTTCGACAACAAAATCGCCATCCAGCGCGCCGCCGTCAAGAATTCCCGCCTGGGAATCCCCGTCATTTTCGGATTCGACGTGATCCACGGCTACAAAACCATTTTCCCTATTCCCCTCGCGCAGGCTGCCAGTTGGGATATGGGCCTGATCGAACGCATCGAACACATTGCCGCCACCGAAGCCGCCGCCGATGGTCAGAACTGGACCTTTGCGCCCATGGTCGACGTCTCGCACGATCCCCGCTGGGGCCGCACCATGGAAGGCGCCGGCGAAGACCCATTCCTCGGCAGCCGTGTGGCCGCCGCCAGGGTGCGCGGGTTTCAGGGCGACGACCTCAGCAAAAACAACACCGTCGCCGCCTGCACCAAACACTACGCAGCCTACGGGTTCACCGAAGGCGGCCGCGATTACAATTCCGTGGACATGAGCGAACAACGCCTCCGCGAAATGATCCTGCCACCCTTCGAAGCCGCCGCCAAAGCCGGCAGCGCCACCTTCATGAATGCTTTTAACACCCTCAACGGCGTGCCGGCCAGCATGAACAAACACCTGCTCACCGACATCCTGCGCGGCGAATGGGGCTGGAAAGGTATGGTAGTGAGCGACTGGAATTCCTTTGGTGAAACCATCGTCCACGGCGCCGCAGCCGACGATGTAGACGCCTCGGCCAAATGCCTCACAGCAGGCAGCGACATGGATATGGCTGGCGGCACCTTCCAGCGCGGACTGAAAAAAGCCCTCGACGCCGGGCGGGTGACCCAGGCCCAGATCGACGAAGCCGTACGCCGCGTGTTGCGCCTCAAATTCCAGGTCGGCCTCTTCGATGACCCCTTCCGTTACCTCGATACCAAATACCGCAACGCCACCCTAGAAAAACCCGAGTTCCGCCTGACCGCCCGCGAAGCAGCCGCCAAAAGCATGGTTTTGCTCAAAAACGACGGCGGTTTGTTGCCCATCTCCCCCACCGGTCCCTTCAAAAGGATCCTGCTCATCGGCCCGTATGCCAACAGCGTGGGTAATAAAGACTACATGAGTTTCTGGACCCTCGGCCTGGGCATACGCGATTACGACTCCACCAAGGTAATTACACCCGCCATGGCCATCAAACCCCGTCTGGAAGAACAAGGTTTTCAGGTAACGGTCAAGGAAATCTGCCTCGACGCGGCATGCAATGAAAAAGACCTCTCCATCGCCATGACCGCCACCCGGGAAGCCGATCTGGTGATCGTATGCGTAGGCGAACGCGGCATCGACTGCGGAGAAAGCCGCTCGGTAAGCGACCTCAACCTCAAAATAGCCCAGGAACAATTGCTGAAAATTGCCTCGCGCGGCAACAAACCCACCATCATGGTGCTCTTCAACAGCCGGCCCCTCACCTTCCAATGGGCCAACGACAACATCCCCGCCATCCTAGTGGCCTGGCAGCCCGGTTTCGAAACCGGCAACGCGCTGGCCGACGTAATCACCGGCGCGGTCAACCCTTCCGGCAAACTGCCCGTGACCTTTCCGCGCAACCTCGGCCAAGTGCCGCTGTACTACAACGCCCTGAATACCGGACGGCCCCAGGAAAAATTCGGCACGATGTGGACCAGCGGCTACCTCGATGCGCCTGTAACGCCCGCCTACCCCTTCGGCTATGGCCTGAGTTATACCAAGTTTAATTATTCCGATATTCGCCTGAATAAGAGCCAGATGAAGATGGACGAAACCCTCGAAGTGTCGGTCACGGTCACCAACGCCGGCGCAGTGGCGGGTGAAGAAGTGGTGCAACTGTACATCCGCGACCTGAGCGCCGACATCGCCCGTCCCGTCAAGGAACTGAAGGGTTTTGAAAAGATCAAACTGGAACCCAATGAAAGCAAAACGGTCACGTTCAAACTGACTAAGGAAGAACTGGCCTACTGGAACAATGACCTGAAACGCAAAGCCGACCCAGGGCAGTTTAAGGTTTTTGTCGGCGGCAATTCACGGGATGTGAAGGAAGCGGCGTTTGAGTTGAAGTAAATAGTTTAGAGGGGTTTAGGAGGTTTAGAGGGGTTTAGGAGGTTTAGGAGGTTTAGGAGGTTTAGAGGGTCATACCATTAAAAATACATCCATGCAACTAGGAATTTTCGGCTTCGGCTGCGTCGGCCAAGGCCTTTGGAAAGTGCTCCACGAAACCAAAGGCGTGCGCGCCGACATCAAACGCATCTGCATCAAACACCCGGACAAGGCGCGGCCCATCCCGGCGCATTTTTTCACGGTAAACCCTCTGGACATACTCGACGATCCGGAGATCGACGTTGTTGTGGAACTGATCGACGATGCCGAAGCCGCTTTTGACATCGTGGCGGCCGCGCTGGAGCGCGGCAAATCCGTAGTCTCGGCCAATAAAAAAATGATCGCCCACCGCTTGCCGGAGTTGTATGCCCTACAGCAGCGCACCGGCGGCTCCTTTCTGTACGAAGGCGCCTGCTGCGCGAGTATCCCGATCATCCGCAACCTGGAGGAATACTACGACAACGACCTGCTGACCTCCGTCGAGGGCATTTTCAACGGCACCACGAACTTCATTCTGAGCAAAATTTTCGAGGAAAACCTGTCCTACGCCGAAGCCCTGCGCCAGGCCCAGGCCAACGGATTTGCCGAAAGCGACCCCACGCTCGACGTGGAGGGATTCGACCCGAAATTCAAACTGTGTATCCTGCTTCTGCACGCATTCGGCGTATTCGTGGAGCCGGAACGGGTGTTTCACGCGGGCATCCACCGCCTGAACGACTTCGACATTCATTTTGCCAAAAGCCGGGGTTGCGAAATCAAACTCATCGCCCGCTGTTTCCGGGAAGGGGAACGGGTGTCAGCCTATTGCCTGCCGCGTTTTGTAGCCAAAGACAGCCGCTACGCCAGTGTGAAAAACGAGTACAATGCCGTCACCCTGGAGAGCGCGTTTTCCGAGCGCCAGATTTTTATTGGAAAAGGCGCAGGCGACAAACCGACGGGCTGCGCGGTGTTGTCCGACATTTCGGCTTTGCGCTACCATTACCGTTATGAATACCGAAAATTTGCCCAAAACGGCGTCGCATTCGACCCGAAAGACAGCGAACTGACCGTTTATGTGCGCCACCTTCGCGAAGGCCAGGTAGATGAACATGATTTTTTGGACATAAGCGAACGCTACGCCTCTAAGCAGGCACGCTACTGGGTTGGCCGTATTGCGTTGGAAAAATTACAGCAGGCGGCCTGGGCGCGGGAGGCAGGGGTGAACGTGGTGCAGTGGCAATAGCAGCTGGCAGGTTTACCCGCCGAAGCTTTAGCGTAGGCAGCAGGTGGTTGACCGTTGCAACAGGCATTGGCACTGGCGGGTTTCGGCGGGTGCTACAAAATAAGCGCATTGCCGTAGAACGTTTGTCGGGTTGATCTGTTACTTTTATCTGTCAAACGCAACCCGATGCCTAGTATCCTGTTCACGCATTCATACTTCTATAAATTCGACGATAAACAGTGGAAGGCGAAGCAGCCTTATCCGCCGTACGGCACGATATATGCAGCCGCTGCGCTCCGCGAATGCGGCTTCGAGGTGGCGCTGTTCGACACCAATTTAAAAGATTCGCCGGCGGAAATCGTACCGCTTTTGGCCAAACACACGCCTCAGTACCTCGTGCTCTACGACGACGGCTTCAATTACCTGACCAAAATGTGCCTCACCAACATGCGCGAGGCGGCATTCGACATCATCCAGGCTGGAAAACGCCAGGGCTGCACGGTGGTGGTCAACAGCAGCGACAGCACCGACCATTACGAACAATACCTGCAACAGGGCGCCGATGTCGTGATCTTTGGAGAAGGCGAAAGCACCCTGCGCGAACTCCTGCTGGCCCTGGAAGCCGGCAAAACCGATTTGTCGGGTATACTCGGTATTGCTTATAAAAAACACGATCATCGCGCCGAATCCGACCATCGCGCAACGCCGGTGGTCAACCCGCCCCGCCCCGTCCTCCACGAACTCGATACCCTGCCCGACCCGGCCTGGGACCTGATCGACATAGAGGCTTACCGCAACATCTGGATCGACCACCACGGCTATTTTTCCCTGAATTTAGCCACCACACGGGGCTGCCCTTACAAATGCAACTGGTGCGCCAAACCCATTTACGGCAATCGTTACAACACCCGCAGCCCGGAACGGGTAGTCGCCGAAATCGAACTGCTGATCAACCGGTACAAGGTCCGGCACTTTTGGATGGCCGACGATATCTTCGGGCTTAAACCGGGCTGGATTGCCCGTTTTCGGGACCTTGCAGGGGCAAAAGGGCTTGATTTTCAGTACAAAATCCAAAGCCGGGTAGACCTTTTGCTAAAGGAAAATACGATCCAGGCCCTGGTAGACAGCGGCCTGCGCCAAGCTTGGGTGGGCGCCGAAAGCGGCTCGCAAAAGATCCTCGACGCTATGGACAAAGGCACCAAAGTGGAGGAAATTCGCGAAGCGACCCGTTTATTGAAAAAAAATGGCGTCGAGGTCTGCTTTTTTCTGCAGTTCGGCTACCTCGGCGAAAACAAAGACGATATCGAACAAACCATCCGGCTGGTGGAGGAACTTTTGCCCCACGACATTGGCGTCTCGGTGTCTTACCCTTTGCCCGGGACCAAATTTTATGATAAAGTAAAAACCTGGCTGGGTGAAAAACAAAACTGGAGCGACTCCAACGACCTGGCCATGCTTTACCCGGCCACCTATTCGCCGGGTTATTACCGTCGCCTGCACAGATTGGTACACAAGCGATTCCGTTTGCAACAGGGCAAAATTCAACTCCGGCAATTGCTGCAAACCGGCCGCGCCAACCTGCGCCGCGCCCTGCTCACCTTCTATTACGCACCGGCGGCAAAAATCGATACCTGGCGCTTGAAACGTTTGGAAAAAGTCAATCCCAATGCACCCGGATGAGGTCCTGAAAACACACACGCCGCCGTTCGATGCAGTGGCAGCCGGGTATGATGCGCAGTTCACGGAAACGGCGGTCGGGCGCCTGCAACGATCCGTAGTTTGGACTTTTTTGGAAACATGGAAAAACGCGCAGCGTGAACAAACGCTCCGGGTGCTTGAATTGAATTGCGGCACCGGCGAAGACGCGCGCTGGTTGGCCAGACAAGGCTTCCGGGTGCTGGCGAGCGATATTTCACCTGCCATGACCGCCATCACCGAAATCAAAGCCAGGCAAGCGGGTTTGGCGGAATGTATTGAAACACAAGTAATTGATATCCAAACGCTTGAATTAAATGACAAGCACCTTTTTCCCAACAGCTTCGACCTGATCTTTTCCAATTTCGGCGGGCTCAATTGTATCCCACCGGAAAGCCTGCAACGATTGGGCGCCGTTGTACCCGGATTATTAAAACCGGACGGCCATTTCGTAGCCGTGGTTATGGGTCGTTTTTGTGTTTGGGAAACGGTTTATTTTTTGCTCAAAGGCCGATTTCGCTCCGCCTTCCGGCGATTTTCACGCCAGGCGGTGGCAGCGCATTTGAGTGATCAGACGATGGTAGAAACCTGGTATTACGCGCCCAAAGAATTGAATGCGCTGTTGCGTACCGGTGGCTTTAGCCGCCGAATCGTCACGATGGTACAACCCATTGGCTTCTGGCTCCCCCCATCTTATCTAAACCCCTTTTTTGAAAAACGCACGCGTTTTTTGCGGTTCTTGCATCAATTGGAGAAAAAATGCCGCAGACCGATTTGGGCCTGGGGCGCCGATCATTTTTTAATTTGTATCAAAAACCCAGACCTTTCGGTTTAGGACGTTTATCGTTTTTTGATCAACTAATTGAGTAAACTGATTTCCTTATATTCTTTTCTCAAACCAAACGCAGGGTGTCATGTTGAGCGCAGCGAATCCCAAATTATTGAAGTTGTTTTTTAAAACGCACTTATAAATTATTCGCAAGTCATTGATCGTCAATCTATAGTAAAAAAATGATAACTGCGTTTTAAAAAACAACTTCAATAATATGGGACCGAGAGGCCTCCATGTCCCTCCAATCAGAGCAAGTATCCAGATGTTTCGCTGCGCTCAACATGACACGCTGCGTTTGGGATGAGAAAGAATATACGAAATTTGTTAGTCAAAAAACTCTAAACCTCCTAAACCTCCTAAACCGCTCTAAACCCTCTAAACCTCCTAAACCTCCTAAACCCTATTCATCATTCATCATTCATCATTCATCATTAACCATTCATCATTCATCATTAACCATTCATCATTCATCATTAACCACGTACTACTCACACACGGCTATTTTCTTCAGGAAGACCCGAAAGAACAGGTCATCATGAAGCCCTACCCTCCCCTTGGTATCCTGTACCTCTCGGCCTGGCTGGAGCTGCATGGGGTTGACAATGAGGTGTTTGACACAACTTTTTCCAGCCGGGAAAAGCTACACGTATACTTGCTCGAGCGGCAACCCCGTATTGTAGCGCTGTATGTGAACCTGATGACGAAACTCAACATCATCCGGATCATCCGTTTTATCCGCGAACAGGAATCCCTGAAAGATACCCGCATCGTGCTCGGCGGCCCCGATGTGACGCACAATGTGGACGGCTACATACAGGCCGGGGCGGATATCATCGTCATCGGCGAAGGAGAGCAGACGATGCTCGACCTCGCCATGCTTCCGGATGCGGGTTTACTGGCGACCATTCCCGGCATCGCGTTCCTGCTGGAAGACGGATCCGTACACAAAACCGCAGCCCGCGAAAAACTCCGCGATCTGGATGAATTGCCGCTGCCCAATCGACAAAAGATTGATTTACAATTATATCTGAATGCCTGGAAACAAGCGCACGGCCACAGCGCGGTGAGCCTGAGCACCCAGCGCGGCTGCCCATACACCTGCCGCTGGTGCAGCACTGCGGTGTACGGGCAGAGCTATCGTCGCCGCTCTCCGCAGGCCGTTGTGGAAGAAATCCAATGGCTACAGGCGCGGTATGATTTCGACCTGATCTGGTTTGTGGACGACGTGTTTACCGTGAGCCACAAATGGCTGGCCGAGTTCCGCGATGTGCTGCGCCAAAGGAACGCTCAGGTGCAATTCGAGTGTATCACGCGGGCCGACCGTTTGAACGAGGATGTTATTCAAATTTTGAAGGAATGCGGGTGTTTCCGCGTCTGGATTGGCGCCGAAAGCGGCTCCCAGCGCATCATAGACGCCATGGACCGCAGGGTGGACGTCCATCAGGTACGAGCCATGATCAAAAGCGCCCGGCGCGCAGGCATCCAGGCGGGCACGTTTATCATGCTGGGTTATCCCGGCGAAACCGAAGCCGACATCCGCGAAACTGTCGAGCATTTGAAAGACGCCGATCCCGACCTGTTTACCATCACAGTGGCTTACCCGATCAAAGGAACCGGACTGTACCAGGACGTCGAAGACAGCGCCACAACCCTCGCGCCCTGGGCCGAACGCACCGACCGGGAAATTGATTTTCAACGCAATTACCCCCGCCGCTACTACGATTTTGCGGTGCGCTGGACGGTAAACAGCGTGCATTTTCATAAAGCAAAACGCGCGGGAAAACAATTTGGACCGGGCGGCCTGAAATTTTGGGCAAAGGCTACCCTGGCAAAAGCGGGTATGTGGTGGTGGCGCATTCAATAATCCCGGACGAGCAGTTCCTCCACCACGTTTCGCAGCAACACTTTTCGTTCCTCCGGCACTTGCACCGCCGCCAAATGTGTAAACGCCTCCTTCTGAAAACGTTCCTTTTCCTGGGCGACCAACGCAGGAATTCCGTTCCGGTCGAACAAAGCGCGAACGGCTTTTATTTTTGCTTCGCCAAGATGCACCGAATCGGTTTGCATCCATGTTGCAAGGGCCTGGCGTTCTGCTTCCGGCGCTACTTCAAGCGTTTTTAGCACCAAAAACGTCTTTTTATTTTGTAAAATATCCCCTCCGACCTGTTTTCCGAATTTAGCCGGATCGCCGTAAGTGTCCAGCAAATCGTCCTGAATCTGAAAGGCAATACCGGCTAAGCGCCCGAAATGATAGAGGTTCCGGGCATCTGCTTGCTTTGTTTGAGCGCATAAGGCCCCCATTTCAAGCGCGCCGCCCAGCAGCACCGCTGTTTTCAACTCGATCATGCGAATGTATTCGGTCAGTGAAACGTCGGTACGGGTTTCGAAATCCATGTCATATTGCTGCCCTTCGCACACTTCGATGGCCACGCGGTTGAAGGTTTGGATCAATTCGGGCACGATGTCGACTGGTGATACGCTCGCCAGATGGCGGTACGCATGGATCAGCATGACGTCGCCGCTGAGAATACCGGTGGTCTGGCTCCATTTTGCATGGACTGTCGGCTGGCCGCGGCGCAGGGGTGCGGCGTCCATGATATCATCGTGCATGAGGGTGAAATTGTGAAACAACTCCACTGCCCAGGCTGCCGGCAACGCGCGTTCAAGATGGTCGGCAAACAATTCATACCCCATCAACAGCAAAGCCGGCCGCAGCCGTTTCCCCGCAAGCGTCATCATATAATCGCAGGGCTCGTAAAGTGCTTGCGGCGCAGCGGGGAAAGGGTATTCGGCAGCGAATTTTTGAAGGCGTTCAAGTAGTTGCGGAAGATCGTGCATCGTACGTGGGTCAGGTCCGGAAAGGGGCAAAGATAGCGAGGGCAGGCAACCATTTTTTGCCAATCGACGTCATTGTTTTGCTCGACCGGAGTAAGCTGGAGGTATGGGATGAATGGTTTTATAACTACCTGATTTTCATAGTATTATTTGTCAAACATCCCACACTGCAACTTCTTAACTTTCGGTTTCATCCAACCAACGAGATCATCCTGCTTATTGATTATGACGAAGAAGAACAGCCTTCTTGCGGCTATGGCCATCTTTTCGCTCTGCACGGTTTACGCCTTTACCTACGCAGCAGCAGTTCGTGAAAACGTGCTGACCATTTTCTTTCCTGATGTGAAGCCTTCGGTCGCAGTCGTACACCTGGCCGCCAAAGAAATTCCGCTGCCGGAAACGTCAACCGAAACCGGAGCGGGCGATACCCTTCCGCCCCTTAAGGAGCGTTTCGACGATTTTCTCAACAACCCAAATCCCAACCCGATCGACCTGCGCGACCCCAAAGCCGTGCAGCAACAGGTGGAATACGACCCTGTGACAAACATGTACATCATCACCGAAAAAATCGGCGACGAATTTTTCCGGGCGCCCACCTACATGAGCTTCGACGAGTACGTCAAATGGCGCGACCGCAAACAACAACAGGAATATTTTGATCGCCTGCAAGGCGCCGCTTCGGCGGATAATAAAAGCAGCAGCGGCGCAACCGACCCCATCGCTAAATTCGACATCAAAAACTCGCTGATCGACCGTCTCTTCGGCGGCACCAACGTGGATATTAAACCGCAAGGGAATATCAACCTCACCTTCGGCTGGGATTATCAAAAGATACAGAACCCGATCCTGACCCTGCGCCAACAACGCAACGGTAATTTCGATTTTGACATGGACATCAACATGAGCGCCCAGGGCAAAATCGGTGAAAAACTGAACCTCAATTTCAACTATAATACCCAGGCGACCTTCGATGTGGACAACCAGATGAAGATCGACTATGATACCAAGGGCTTTTCGGAAGACGAGATCATCCAGGGTATCGAAGCTGGCAACGTGTCGCTACCCTTGCGTTCCAACCTGATCAAAGGCGCTCAAAACCTTTTCGGGGTTAAAGCGGACCTGAAATTCGGCCACCTGCGCACCACCCTGATCGCCAGCCAGCAGCGCTCCAAACAACAATCGCTCAGCCTCCAGGGCGGCGCTCAGGTGCAGACCTTTGAAAAACCCATCGACGAATACGACGAAAACCGACACTTTTTTATCAGCCATTACAACCGCGGCAACTTTGAAAAAGCCATGTCCTGTTTGCCCGTGCCGCAGTCGCTCTTCACCATTACCCGTATGGAAGTATGGGTAACGAACGACAAAAACGTAACCGAGAACTTCCGCGACATCGTGGCGCTGACCGACCTGGCCGAACCGGAACGAATCGACAGCAACTGGCTCAGCCCCGGGGGCCCGATCCACTTCGATGTTATTACAGGTAAACCCCTGCCGGATAACTACAACAACGAACTTTACAAAAACATCCGAACCGATATAGACGACGACCCCACGATCCGCTACACCGATAAAGTGGTCAACCGGCTGACCAATTCCTACAGCCTGAAACAGATCAGGGACTTTGAAAAAGTGAGCGCGCGCCTGCTCTCGCAGTCCGAATACACCTATCAGGATCAACTCGGTTTTATCAGCATCAACCTGAACGTGCAACCCGATCAGGTGGTGGGCGTGGCCGTGGAGTACACCTACAACGGTATCCCCCACAAGATCGGCGAATTTTCCAGCGACATCCCGCGAACCCTTGACTCGATCAACAACAACGTGTTGTTTGTCAAGATGTTAAAAAGTACCACGGCCAACATTCAGTATCCCATCTGGGACCTGATGATGAAAAACGTGTACGCCGTTGGTACAGCCAACGTGGATCCGCAGGAGTTCCGCTTCGATATTTTTTACGAAGATCCGGGTAAAGGCCAGAAACGTTTCCTCTCGGGCGACGACATTCCGGCGTCTTTGAAAGCACAACCGCTGCTGCAATTGTTCGGTCTCGACCACATGAACCTACAGGGAGACCCCGGTCCCGACGGTATCTTCGACTTCGTGCCGGGCCTGACCATAAACCTCCGCTCCGGGCGGATCATGTTCCCCGTCCTCGAACCCTTCGGTGGTCACCTCGATAGTTTGCTCAAGACAGCCACGCCGCCGGCGCCTCAGGTGATCCGGGATAAATACGTTTATAACCAGCTATACGACCTGACGCCCTTCCTGGCGCGAGAATACCAGCAGTTGAACCGTTTTACCTTGAGGGGTTCGTACAAATCGGCCACCTCGGCCGAAATTTCTCTGGGGACTTTCAACCTGCCGCAGGGCTCCGTGCGGGTGAGCGCAGGCGGGCAGCAATTGCGGGAAGGGGTTGATTATCAAGTCGATTACAACATCGGGAAAGTAAAAATACTCAACGACGCCATCCTGCAATCGGGCCAGACCGTCAACGTGAGTTTCGAAGACAATACCCTGTTCGGTTTCCAGAACCGCACCATGCTGGGCGCGCGCTTCGACTATGAAGTGAACAAGGACATCAACATCGGCGGCACGATCATGAACCTGTTCGAGCGCCCCCTGACCCAGAAAGTGAACGTGGGGGAAGACCCTATCAACAACAAAGTGTACGGGCTGGACTTTAACATCTCCAAAGATGCGCCCTGGCTGACGAAATTAGTGGACAGATTACCCCTCATTGAAACAAAAGAACCCTCATCCATCACCGCCCAGGCCGAAATGGCCTGGCTCGACCCGGGTCACAACCGGGCCATCAACCAGGGCGAAGAAAAAGGCGGCACCGTGTACCTCGACGATTTCGAGGGCAGTACCTCCAACCTCCCGCTCACCATCCCGGCCAACTCCTGGGTCATCGCATCCGTACCGCAGGGCGATCTGAGCCTGTTCCCGGAAAGCCTCGACACCACCCTGGCCCTGGGCGCCAACCGAGCCGGTTTGTCGTGGTACATCGCCGACCCCAGCGCACGCGACGGTATCGACGGTTCCGACCCATACACAACCCTGATCCAGTACCAGGATATTTTCCCGAACCGCCAGCTGACGCCGCTTGAGCAATCCTCCCTGCGCCCGCTCGATGTAACGTACTATCCCGACGAACGCGGGCCTTATAATTTTGACATACCAGGCGGCTATGCGGATGGCAACGGCTTCCAACTGACGAGAGGCCTGAACTCCCAGGGCAAACTCGTAGCCCCTGAAACGCGCTGGGCCGGTTTTATGCGCGGCTTGAATACCAATGACTTCGAGGCCGCCAACATCGAGTTTATCGAGTTTTGGATGTTGAACCCGTATATGGATAAAGCGGACGGTTCCCCCACTTCGGCTGCAGGCGATCTCTATTTCGACCTGGGTACGATTTCGGAAGACATCATGCGCGACTCCCGCCAGTTCTTTGAAAACGCAATCCCGACCACCAATACCGGTGGCGCCAGCGCCAATACCCGCTGGGGCCGCGTGCCGGTGATCCAGCCCGTCGTCAATGCCTTCGACAATGACCCGACCCGCCGCGGATTGCAGGACGTCGGCCTGGACGGCTTGAACAACAACGACGAAAAAACGGCGCCTGCATTCAGGGACTGGTACAATCTGGTGATCAATTCCGGCCTCTTACAACCCGCGCAGGATGCCATTAACGCAGACCCGGCCAATGACGATTTCGTTTATTTCCGCGACCCGTCCTTCGACGCCAATCCGCCCGGTTTGCTGGCCCGCTACCGCAGGTTCAACAACCAGGAGGGCAACTCGCCGGTGAACAACAGCCAAAACCTAAACCCTTCGGCCACGAACCTGCCCGATAGCGAAGACTTGAACCGCGACAACTCCCTGAACGAAAATGAAGCGTATTACCGCTACCGGGTGCCGCTGGCAAAAGGTACGGTGCAGATCGACGGCGGCAGCGGCGGACCGGTTTCGATCACCGGCCTCGACCTGGTCAATAACCCCCAATTGCAGGAACTGGTGACCGATACCGTCGTTTTTCAACGCAATGGCCAGTATTACGTGTGGTACCGCTTCAAACTGCCGCTCGATTATCAACAGCGTCAGCAGATCGGCGGTATCCAGGACTTCCGCTCCATCCGTTTTATCCGGATGCTGATGAAAGGATTTGACGAACGCACCACCTTCCGTTTCGCAACCCTCGAACTGGGCCGAAACCAATGGCGCCGTTTCCGTCAAAACCTCTCCCAATGTGGCGACAATCCGAACCCGACGATGATTCCGTTCGATGTAAATGCGGTGAGCATCGAGGAAAACTCTGCCCGTACACCCTTCAATTACACCATTCCCTACGGCATTCAGCGGGAACAATCGGTGGGCGCTTTCCCCGACGTCCTGCAAAACGAACAGGCCCTCGCCATGAGCATTTGCGACCTTGAATTTTGCGATGCGCGCGGTATTTTCAAAAGCCTGAACATGGACCTGCGCCAGTTCAATCGCCTGAAAATGTTCGTACACGAGGAAGCGCAGGACATGAATGATCCCAACCTTGATTCCACCGACCTCTCGGTGTTTATCCGGGTCGGCTCCGATTACGTGCGCAACTACTACGAATACGAGATACCTCTAATTCCCTCCAGGATAGCAGACCTTGCCGGCAACCGCAACCCGGATAGCCGCCCGTATAAAGAAGTGGTGTGGAAGCCCGAAAACGACTTCGACTTCCCGCTCCAACTCTTCACGGACGTCAAAAAACTGCGCAATAAGGATACGCTCTGGCAACTCGATAAACCATTCTCCATTCCGGACCCGAACGACCCCCGTAAAACGGTCAAGGTCGTCGGCAATCCAAACCTCGGTTACGTAAAAGGTATCATGATCGGGGTGCGCAATGTCGACACCGTCAACATGGATAAACACTGCGTGGAAGTATGGGTCAACGAGTTGAGACTCAATGGGTTCAACGAACAGGGGGGCTATGCCGGGCAGGCGCGGGTTGACATCAAGCTGGCCGATTTGGGCAACGTATCCTTGGCTGGCAATTACACCAGTATCGGCTGGGGCAGTATCGAGCAGAAACTCATTCAGCGACAGCGAGAGGAGATCATTCAATACGACGTATCCACCAACCTTGAATTGGGAAAACTGCTGCCCGAAAAATCCGGTTTGAAAATTCCGTTTTACGCGCAGTATTCCAATACGACCAAGAATCCGGAATACGACCCTTATGACCTCGACATTAAATTGAAGGACAAGATCCGCAACGAGCCCGATGCCGCCAAACGCGAGGATATACGCTCCAATGCCCAGGATGTAAACACCGTCAAAGGCTACAACTTCACCAACGTGCGCAAAGAGCGCCGCGGCGCCCGGAAAGTTCCGCTTCCCTGGAACATCGAGAATTTCAGCCTGACGTATGCGTACAACCAGGTTGACAAACGCACGCCTTTCATCATCCGCGACGAACTGAACCAATATAAAGGCGCGATCGACTATCAATACAACACGGGTATTAAACCTATTACGCCGTTCAAGAAACTGATCAAGAACGACAAATACCTCAAGTTCATTTCCGAACTGAATTTTAACCCGATCCCCAATACGTACGGGTTCAATACAAACCTTGAACGTTTTGCCGGGGTGACGACATACCGTTTCGCGGGAGAAGATCCGGCGTTGAATACCTATTATAACAGGCGCTTTACCTGGGACCGCAACTACGACCTGGGCTGGGATATTTCTAAATCGCTGCGGTTCAATTTCGATGCCACCGCCCGAAGCCTTATCGACGAACCTTATCAAACCAAGGAAGACAAGATTACGCCTTACACCGCTAAAGAGCGCCGCGACTCGATCTGGACGAACATCATCAAACTGGGCCGGCCGAAAAGCTATACCCACACCGCCAGCTTGAATTACACGCTGCCGTTCAAAGTTATTCCGTTCATGGACTGGATTAACGTAAAGGCTTCTTATACAGCCGGTTATACCTGGACGGCGCAGTCGCTTAAACTACAAAACCTTGATGCCGGCGCTTTTCAGGACGTTGAAAATTCGCGCGACCTCGGCAACGTGATCCAGAACAACAACGTCCGCCAGATCAACGGCGACCTGGATTTTACCAAACTATACGACAAAAGCAAATATTTGGGTAAAATCAACAAGCCGGCCAAAAAAGGCAACAGTGGCGGCAACAAAAAATCTCCGGCGGGCCCGGGCGGGCGCAACGACAGCGATCCTCCGGGTGGAATGGATCCAGGCGCACCGGGCGGGCGACCGGGCGGGCGACCGGGCGGGAAAAACGATCCAAGCGGCACGTCCAGCCCTTCGGCTAAAGACCGCGACGCCCCCCCTCCGACCGATAAAAACAGCGATAAAAACAGCCGCGACCGGACAGGGGGCAGAATTGACCCGGCGACTGGTTTACCTGCTTCTGCGCCAACCGACCCGGCCGCCGCTGCGGCTGCTGCCAAAGACGACAAGGCCGCTAAGGACAAGGCCAAAAGCGACAAGGATAAAAAGAAAAAGGAGCGCGAACCTTCGCTTGGCGAGCGTATTGCCCTTCGTCCGCTTATGCTGGTACGTAAAGCCCGTTTTACCTACAGTGAAAATTACAGTACCGTGGTACCCGGCTTTACGCCCGAAAGCAAGCTAATGGGTTTGAGTGAAGGATTCGCTGCGCCGGGCTGGGAATTTGTAGCCGGTATACAACCGCGTTCCGAATGGCTCGACGAAGCCGCCCGCAACGGCTGGATCACTCACCGCCCGGAACTCAACCAGCAGGTGATGCGCAACTTTACGCAAAACTTCGACGCCGGAGTGACCGTAGAACCGTTCCAGGAATTCCGGGTGGAAATTACCGCCAACCGCCAGTTCGTGCGCAACAGCACCGAGTTGTTCAAAGACCAGAACTTTAACATCGATCCAACGCAGACGGATTTCCAACACCGGGCCCAACGCGACCTGGGTAGTTACTCCGTTTCGTATCTTTCTGCGAATACCTTGTTTACCAATGACTTGAACGGCCTGTTCAACCGCTACGAGGACTACCGCAAAGTGATATCCAATCGCCTGGGCGTCATCGACCCCAACCCCGACGGCGGGCACCCTACGTATCCCGGTTACAGCACGGGTTATGGCGGCATCCAACAAGAGGTCCTTATTCCGGCCTTCATCGCCGCGTACACCGAAAAAGATCCGAATACGGTGGGACTCGATGTGTTCAAGACCATGCCCGCGCCCAACTGGAAGCTGACGTATAACGGCTTGTCGAAAATCGGCAACCTGAAGAAGATTTTCTCCAGCGTACAGATCACCCATGGCTATAAAAATACCCTGACGGTGAATTCCTACAATACGGACATCTTCTACACGCCGCAGCAGCCTTATGTGATCGACGAACTGAATTTCAACTATATTGCCCGCTATGAGATCCCTCAAGTGGTCATTAACGAGCAAATGCAGCCCTTGCTTGGTGTGGACGTTAAGTTAAAAAACGACATGACCTTTAAAGTCGACTTTAAGAAGAGCCGTACCCTGGCTTTATCGCTGGTGGATTACCAGTTGGCCGAAACGCGTTCCACAGGGTACACCGTAGGGTTTGGGTATCGCATGAAGAACGTGACCATCGGATTCCTTTCGCCTAAAAAAGGCGCCAAAGCAAAAGCTGCCAAGGCGAAGAAAAAGAAAAGTTCGAGTAAAAAGCCGGCCGGCCCTACCCCGCCCACCGGCGCCGCCGCGCAACAGGGCAACGACCTGAACTTCAAATTCGACTTCGACTTACGCGACGACATCACCCTCAACCACCGCCTCGATGTGCCGGGCGACGCCATCCCGACCCGGGGGGCCCGCACCATCACCCTGAACCCCTCTGTGGAATACGCCCTGAACAAACGCCTGAAACTGCGTCTGTTCACCGACTATCGCAAAACCGTACCGAAAACCTCGCAGTCTTTCCCGATCACGACCATCAGTTCGGGGCTTACGGTGCAGTTTTCGTTGAATTAATTTGGGTTAAAAAGATCACCACGAAGGAGACAAAGTCACACAACGTAAAAGAAAAAACTTTGTGTGACTTTGTGTCCTTCGTGGTGATTTTATTTCCCGCCCCAGGCCTGCAAAGCCGCCCGCACATTCCCGAAACGCAGCAGTAATTTCTGTGCGCCATCGTATTCCAAACCCGTTGCCTGGGCCACCATCCGCGTCCCGCGGTCGATGAGTTTCTCGTTGCTCAGTTTCATATCCACCATTTTATTGTCCTCCACCCGGCCCAGCCGTATCATAACCGACGTGGATATCATATTGAGGATCAGTTTCTGCGCAGTACCCGCTTTCATCCGGCTGCTGCCCGTGATAAACTCCGGGCCCACTACGACCAGCACCGGGAAATCGGCCTCATCGAGGATTGGGGCGCCGGGGTTGCAGGTGATACAAGCGGTTGTGATGCCCTGTTCGCGGCAGGCCCGTAGTCCGTGTACCACATAAGGCGTGGCGCCCGAAGCCGCGATGCCGATCACCACGTCCCGCGCGTCGATCTGCCAAGTGTGCAGGTCCGTCCAGGCCTGGGTTTCGCTGTCTTCGGCATGTTCCACCGGGTTGCGGATCGCGCGGTCGCCCCCGGCGATCAATCCGATGACCCAATCGGGCGGCGCTCCGAACGTAGGCGGAATTTCAGAGGCGTCCAGTACGCCGAGGCGCCCGCTGGTACCGGCGCCGAGGTAAAACAAACGCCCGCCCTCGCGCATTTTCGCGGCGATCACGTCCACCAAAGGTTCTATTTGAGGAATGGCCTGCGCAACCGCAAGCGGCACCGTCTGGTCTTCCGCATTGATGTTCCGAAGCAGCTCTGCCACCGTCATTTTTTCCAGGCGCCGGTATTTCGAACCGGACTCGGTTATTTTTTCCATTATGTTTACAATTTACGATTTGTTCAAACACATTTACATCTTGTTATGGATTTTAACAAAATTTCTAAATTCCGTAACATCATTTAAGGGTGCCTGACCTAAAGGTCGACACATCTTGCGCCAAGATTCAAAAACACCTGTCAACTTCCTTCATTACCCTGTTTTCCGGCGCTTTAAAAATGTTTGCAAACAGGAATTAAAAACGAAAGCCATGTTATCCTCCTTCTTCCGTCGCATTGCCCCATTCCTGCTCCTCGCCGTTTTATTGAGTGCCTGCCATACCGCTCAACGCTACCTCGAAACGGGCGATTATGATGGCGCGATCGATTATTGCGTCCACAAATTACAAGGTAAAAAGAAAAAGAAAGCCGAATACGTCCAAGGCCTGGAACGCGCTTTTCAAAAAGCCCAGACCCGCGACCTGGCTACAATTGACCACCTGGCCAACGAAAACCGTCCTGAAAACTGGGAGCGGATCAATGCGGTCCACCGCGATATTCGCCGCCGGCAAAATAAGGTGATTCCGCTCACACCGCTCTCCGCTAACGACGGATACCAGGCGCGTTTCGAATTTTTAGACATCGCCAAACTGGAAAGTGAAAGCCGCAACAAAGCCGCCGAATACGTGTATAATCAGGCCAAAGACAACATCGCACGCGGGGAACGCGGCGAAAAGCAAGCCGCCCGGGATGCCTATTACGCACTGCTGGACCTCGAAAAACGCTATTTCAAAAATTATAAGGACAAAAACGAGCTCATGCAGCAGGCCCGCGATTTGGGTACCTCCTATGTGTTGTTCGAGGTAAAAAACCAGTCCAACACCGTTTTACCCCGCGCTTTTGCCGAACGTATCCTTGCGCTGGGTAAAACCGAACTCGACAGCGAATGGAAGGCGTTTTATTTCGATTCGAAAAGCGACATGCAATTCGATTACAAGGTGATTTTCAAAGTGCGCCAGATCGACATCAGTCCCGAGCGGATACACGAACGCGAATACACCGATGAAAAAGAAATTGAAGACGGGTGGGACTACGTGCTCGATTCCAAAGGAAACGTATTGAAAGACTCCTTAGGAAATGACGTTAAAACACGCCGGTACGTCCATATCCGCGCCCATGTTGTGGAAGTGTTTCAATCCAAAGCCGCCCGCCTGACCGGCCTGATCGAGGTGTACGACGCAGCCCGCAACACGATGCTTGAAAATCGCGACCTGGGCACGGAGGTATTGTTTGAAAATTATGCCTCCACCTTTACCGGGGATAAACGGGCGTTGACGCAGGATTCCAAGGCACGTATTGGTAACCGACCGCTGCCGTTCCCCTTGGATGAGGATATGCTGGTGCAGGCGGCGGAGCGTTTGAAGCCGAATTTGCGGGATGAGTTGAGGCGGAGTAAGGCAATATATTAGCGGGTCTTTTGTGTTCCCCATTACCCTATATATTTGCGCCTTAACAAACAATAAAAATAACTTCCAATGAAAAAGACATCTACCCTGCTCGCCATCGCCTTTGCGGCAGCCTCCTCCCTTTTCGCCCAGCCGCTTTTCCAGATGAATGTGTTGCCGAATATCGGTTACTCGGTTTTAACCCATTCGGGAGACACCATCAATATAAGCGAGGGTAACGCAACGGCATTTCCGGATGCCAAATTGACGGCCCCGAATATTCGGGAGACACCATCAATATAAGCGAGGGTAACGCAGGGGCAAACCAAACCTGGAATTTTGGCAACCTTGTTGATTTGCCCGGTTCGACCCCAAACCTGAATACGATACTTGCCCCCTCCAGCACACCTGCACAATTTGCAGCGCTTTTTCCGGCTGCGAATTATGCCGTAAAGCTAGATGAGAATTCAGATTTTTACGCTTATTATAAAAAAGAAGCCACACAGTATTCTTTGTTGGGCATAAAAAGCGCCGATGTGGAGCAGGTATTTCCCAACCCGGATATTCAGTTGAAAAACCTGTCGTTCAACGGCTCTTTTCAAGATGATTTTACCAATTACACAGATTCCGGGACGGGAACTATTTTTTATGCAAAAGGCTCCAGAACAAGCACTTATGATGCGTATGGCGCCTTGACAATCCCCTCCGGAACCTACCAAAACGCCATGCGGGTAAAATATGTGTCCACACAAATTGACTCGGCAGATTTAGGTGGCGCCACCCTCCTGCTCCAGACGGACTTAATCGGGTACAACTGGTTCGTGGCAAATCAACCAGGCGCGTATGCAACCGTTTACTATTCCCATTCGCTCAGTATCTATATTATTCCCGGCTTTCCACCACTGGTCACCGATGGAGGTACCGTGAAGTCCGTCTCCTTCCGTTCCAACGGCATGGTTGGCGCCTTCGAACAGTCGCGTGTATTGGCAGGTGTGACTCTTCATTTTGCGGGCTCAAATCCTGCTATGGACGAACTGGCTTTGAACATTACCACAGAAAAAGATTCCCGGGATTTGCAGTTGGTGTTGACCAATATCGAAGGCAAGGTGCTTGAGGTGCAATCCCTGTCGCTGACAGCCGGTGAAAACCTGATTTCCATACCGGTCGGACATTTACCTGCCGGCGCTTATTTCGCCACACTCAGAGACGGACAGGCTGTACAAACCTTGAATTGGCAAAAACTGTAATGGAGCCATGCCAGGCAGCGGATAATGTTCCTACCCCTACCGGCCAAGCCATCGCCGAAGCCGGCCTTTTAACCAGCCCCAACGAACCGCAACATCACAGACCCTTTCAGTTTATCCGGTAAAAAACGGGATGAGCGTAGCAGGCGACAGCCAGCTACGCTCATCCCGTTTTTTACCGGATAAACTGAAAGGGTCATAAAACAAAGATAATCATAACTTTATACAGGCTTAACACCCCCCGGCGCGCGCCACCCCTACCTTTGTACAACAATTTTGTACATTCATCAGGATTAAAACCCAATGATTTTATACCCGCGCCACTTCGTTTCCTACGCCCGTTCGCTATTCGGTCGCATTTTTCTTTCACTTTGGCACTCGCCCAGTCCTGTTACAGGCACTCCAAAGAACGGGCCCCTTTTCCCGGCGCGGGAATTTGAAGTTCCTACTCGAACATATTTCAAGCCGGCCAAACATAGCCGTCTGATGCAAACCCTGTTTTGGACCATCGTGGGCGCAGGTTCGGTGGCCACGATGGTCTTTTATTTTAAAATGATCTTTGAACACACCATCCGCTAGGCCATGAAACGCGAACTTGATATCGTTGTGATTTCTGATATTCACCTTGGCACCTACGGATGCCATGCCAAAGAACTGTACAACTACCTTAAAAGTATTCAGCCGCGCACGTTAGTGTTGAACGGGGATATTTTTGACATGTGGTATTTTAAAAAAAGTTATTTCCCCAAGGAACACATGGAAGTGGTGCGCCGCATTTTGAAAATGGCGGTCAATGGTACGAAAGTGTATTATCTGACTGGTAACCACGACGATATGTTGCGCAAATTCGGGGAATTGTCGCTCGGCCTGGTGCATCTGCGCAACAAACTGGTATTTCAGGTGGACGGCCGCACGCACTGGGTTTTTCATGGCGATGTGTTTGATGCAAGCATTCAGAAAGCGCGCTGGCTGGCCAAACTGGGCGGTGAAGGCTACGACCTGCTGATCCGCATCAACCGGCTGATCAACAGTACACGCCGGCTGTTTGGATTTGCCCCGGTTTCATTTGCGGCTAAAGTGAAAAACAGCGTGAAAGGGGCAGTTAGTTATATCAGCGATTTTGAGGATACTGCGATCCAATTGGCCGCCGAAAACGGGTACGACTGCGTGATGTGCGGCCACATTCACCGCCCCCAAATGCGCGACGTGGTTGCGAATAACGGTAAAACGGTAACATACCTGAACAGCGGCGATTGGGTGGAGCACCTCACGGCTCTGGAATTCAGCCAAAATAAATGGTCCATCTACCAATACGATGAAACTGAATTCGACGTGGTCAATCCACGCTTGCACGTGCCGGAGCAGGAGCCCAAAATCTATACCCTGAGAAGAGAGGAAGTGTTGCCCATGGAACTGAATGGCATCGCTGCATTTGATGCGTTATAGGAATGAGGGATTGATTTTGGTGTGTTGAAAACAAATCGAAAAATACCAAATTACCAGGCCGGAGTGGACAGGTTAAGACAATGCGCTCCGGTTATTTTGATCCTATACCTCGCACCGCCATGTTTTGTGCATCGCGAAAAGTGAGAAATACGTTTACTAAACTTTGAAAGTTTAGTAAACGTGGCCTCTCTCCTTGCACAAAACATGGCGGTGCGAGGTATATATTCCTCAGATTCATACGATTATTAATTGTTTTTGAAAAAAGCCGGAGATGTATAAGCCACCCGGCTTATTTTTTTGTTGGTATGCGTGATGGAAAGAAATGAACAAAATGCTCCGACCGAACCCGACGGCCCGCTGGAGCATCAAGCGGATCAAACGAGCGTGCATGAACACCTGGACCATGAAAGCCAGCGTATGCTGCGCTCCTTCCGCGCCTCGCGGATGATTTTACCCATTTTGCTGGGGCTGGCCGGTGTGGGGTATTTGTTTTACCGGCAATTTGACATTGAACAATTCCGTCTGATCAACTGGACCACCCAGGCCTTTGCCTGGATTGGCATGGCTTTTTTGCTTCTGCTGGCGCGGCACTTCTTTTATGCCCTTCGTATGCGGACCATCACCAACGGGTTCTTTTCCTGGTGGAAATGTGTTCAGCTCATTGTGTTATGGGAGTTCAGCGCCGCCCTTACTCCGACGAGCAAAGGAGGGCCATTCGTGATGTTGTTCGTGCTGACCCAGGAAAAACTGGCCGCCGGGCGCACAGCCGCGGCCGTCTTTTACACGATGGTATGCGACGCCGGTTTTTTCGTGCTTACGCTGCCTATACTCCTGTTTATTTATGGACCTCCGATGCTATACCCCGGTATGGAGTCTTACCAGGACGTGGGACTGGCCAGCGGCACCTTTTTCATCACCTATGCCCTCATGGCCGGTTACTGGATGGTATTGGTTTTCTTTCTGTTCCTGAAGCCTGGATACGCAAAAGGCGCGCTTAACTGGCTGGCAGCCACCCGTTTATTAAAACGTTTCGCGCCTTCGCTGATCCGCCTTGGCAATGAATTTACCCTGGCGGCTACGGAAATGCGCGAACAAAACTGGCGCTACCACTTTAAGGTCATTCTCGGCACTTTGGGCGCCTGGACGAGTAAATTTTTCATGATCAACTGCCTGATCATTGCAGTTGTGCCCACTACCCCACTGGATGGCAGCACGCAGGCATTTCTATATGCGCGTCTGGTGGCGATGTTCACCATCATGGCCTTTAGTCCGACCCCCGGTGGCGCCGGCCTGGCCGAGATTGCTCTCTCCCGTTTCATTTCGGACTATGTGCCGAAAGGAATTGGCCTGGTCGTAGCGTTGTTGTGGCGCGGAATGGCCTATTACGGTTACCTGCTGGTAGGCGCCATTATCGTGCCGGGCTGGATTGCATCGAAAATAAAGGTTGGGAAATTGAAAAAAGCGGTTGATTTGTAGATGGACTACAACTTATTTCTGCTTTGCTTTTTTGCCTTCCTGGCTGGCTTTGTCGACAGCATCGTGGGCGGCGGAGGGCTGGTGCAGATCCCTGCATTTTTTGTATTATACCCGCAATTATCCGTCCCCAATATCATCGGTACGAACCGTTTAGCCTCCGCCGTGGGCACTTCTGTGGCGGCATGGAACTATAGCCGGTCCGTAGCCATTCCCTGGAAGACGGTTTTGTACGCAGGTTTAGGCGCAAGCGTGCTGTCGTATCTCGGGGCCCGGGTACAGAGCATGCTTCCGTCGGAAGTATTGAAACCGATCATTTTGGTCTTGATCATCCTGATTGCGATTTACACGTACCGCAAGAAGAATTTCGGCCAGGGCGAGCAATTTCATGTTCCGGAGCGGCAAATACCCTGGATTGCGCTCGGTATCGGGGCGGCGCTCGGCTTTTACAACGGTTTTGTGGGTCCGGGTACGGGAAGTTTGCTGGTGTTCGGTTTCGTCAGCGTGATCGGCTACAGTTTTTTGTCGGCCTCCGCCATTGCCAAAATCGTCAATGTCATTGCCGACGTATCCTCGCTGGTGTTTTTTCTGACCAATAAATACGTGTTGTTTCATTTAGCCATGCCCATGATGGTTTGCAATGTGGCCGGTTCCTATCTGGGCAGCCGCATGGCCGTGTTGCGCGGCAACGGGTTTATCAGAAAAGTGTTTATTGTCGTCGTAGCGGGCATCGTGGCGCGGTTTGCGTGGGATATTTTAAACCCTTGAACGTAGGAGGGTTGTTTTGGGTGGGGTATGTATGGATGGGTGAATTCATTGCGATGTTGGTTTCGCAGTTTTGTTTTTGAATGGCCGGTAAAATTATGATTGAAAAAACAAGGCGCGCGCGCTTTGTATAAATCATAATTTTACCGGCCATTCAAAAACAAAATTTACTATGCGAAAATTCTCTGCCGATTGGGTTTTTCCCGTGTGTGCCCCGCCGATCGAACACGGCGTGGTCATTACCGATAATGGCGGTAAAATTTTATCTGTGGAGCGCCGGGAGGACCACGATCCGGCCAGTCTGGAGATACTTAAGGGCGCGCTGGTACCCGGTTTTATCAACACCCACTGCCACCTCGAATTGTCGCACATGAGGGGCAAGGTGGATACCGGTACGGGGTTGATCCCGTTCATTACCGGCGTGGTTACCCAGCGGAATGCCGCAGCGGAGATTATTTCGGAAGCCATCGAACAGGCCGAGCGCGACATGCTGGCCGGCGGGATCGTGGCCGTGGGGGATATCTCCAATGCTCCGGACACCTTCGCCGTAAAGGCTCTGGGCCGGATGCGCTATTATACGTTTATCGAACTCTTTGATTTCCTGCAAGATGCCGGCGCGGAAAAGGTATTTTCCGATGGATTGGCCGTGTACGAACAACTCCAATTAGCGCCCGGCAGCGCAAAAACCCTCGTGCCGCATGCGCCATACAGCGTAAGCCCCCGGCTGTTCGAGCGGATCAACAAATTCAACCCGCCACATGGAGCTACAGTTAGCATCCATAACCAGGAAACGCCACCGGAAAACGAGTTGTTTTTGCACAAAACAGGCGCTTTTCTCGATTTTTATGGCGGATTCGGCATTTCCTTAGAACGTTTCGAGGCGACCGGCCAGGCGTCCTTATATTATGCCTTGCAATACCTGCAACCCGCGCAGCGCACCTTGTTTGTCCACAATACACTGACAACAGCAGCCGACCTTGCCGCCGCGCAGGCCTGGAGCCCGAATACGTACTGGGCCAGCTGCCCGAATGCCAATCTGTACATTGAAAACCGTTTGCCCGATTACCGCGCCTTTCTTGCGGCCAATGCCAAAGTCACCCTCGGCACAGACAGCCTCACCTCCAACTGGCAATTGTCCATCCTGGAGGAGATGAAAACCATTGCCCGTTTCCAAAGTTATGTGCCTTTCGAGGCAATGCTGCGCTGGGCCACGCTCAACGGCGCCGAGGCTTTGGGATTCGAGGACACGCTGGGCAGTTTTGAAACGGGAAAGACGCCAGGTATTTTGCTGCTCGAAGGCCTTTCAACTGATTGGAAAATAGGTACCGACACGAGGGTTAGCCGCCTGATGTAAGGCGCCCCGTCCGACGGCTTTTTTTGCCGTCCGACGGGTAAGCGAAGCACAAATCATCCGGATCCGCTCCATCGCTTTTCGTCATCCGAAGAGGAAGTACATCACAATTTAACGCAAACAAAAAGAT
>Ga0105046_10002436_pt1 | contig 29376 bp, 28 predicted proteins | sample MAT03_FD_78385 | JGI IMG/M metagenome (GOLD analysis project Ga0105046, IMG submission 78385) | Freshwater microbial communities from Lake Fryxell liftoff mats and glacier meltwater in Antarctica - MAT-03 (megahit assembly) | ecosystem: Environmental > Aquatic > Freshwater > Ice > Liftoff... | reverse complement strand
TCGACCTGCCCGACCGCTACTGCACCGGCTCGTCGATCATGCCGCAGAAGCGCAACCCCGACGTGGCCGAACTGGCGCGCGGCAAGAGCGGCCGCGTCATCGGCCACCTGATGGCGCTGCTGGTGCTGATGAAGGGCCAGCCGCTGACCTACAACAAGGACAACCAGGAAGACAAGGAGCCGCTGTTCGACACCGTCGACACGCTGCGCGACACCCTGCGCATCCTGGCCGAAATGGTCGCCGGGCTGGTCGTCAAGCCCGAGGCGATGCAGCGCGCGGCCCTGCGCGGTTACGCCACGGCCACCGATCTGGCCGACTACCTGGTGCGCAAGGGCCTGCCCTTTCGCGACGCCCATGAGGCGGTGGCCCATGCGGTGAAAGTGGCGATGCAGCGCGGCGTCGATCTGTCGGCGCTGCCGCTGCCTGAGCTGCAGACACTGCACCCGGCCATCGGCGAGGACGTCTTCGAGGTGCTCACACTGGCCGGCTCGATGGGCGCGCGCGCGGTCATCGGCGGCACCGCGCCGGCGCAGGTGCGTTCGCAGATCGAGCGCCACCGGGCGCGGCTGGGGTCGCTGCAGCCGGCGCCGGGCGGCAGGCCCGCGCCGGTGCCCTGAAAACCGGCAAACGCAGGCTTTATCGGCCTTTAGCCGGGCGGCAGACACGAAATGATCCGGGCATCCAAGTTTGTCCCGAGGGTCGTTCCGTGTCGTTGTTCCGCAGGTCATCTTTGCAGCCCGGCTGGGTGGCGTGTGCGCCCGAGGGTGCGCATGCGGCCTGGGCCTGGGTCGAGCCGGTGGCGGGCGGCCGGCCGGCGGTGCGCTGGCTGGCGCGTGAGGACTGGCGCGATGCCACAGCCACGCTGCGCCGCCTGGTGCGCAGCCGCGGACTGAAGCGCCACCAGACCGTCACGCTGCTTCAGCATGGGCACTACCAGCTGCGCCAGTTCGACGCACCCGAAGTGCCACGCGAAGAGTGGGCGCAAGCCATGCGCTGGCAGCTCAAGGACCAGGTCGACTTCGAGGTCGAGCACGCCGCCGTCGATGTGCTGGCCATCCCGCCGGAAACCAGCCGCCGCACGCCGCAACTGCTGGCGATTGCCGCACCGCACGAGCACCTTCGGCCGCTGGTGCTGGCCGCGCACGACGCCGGCGCGCCCTGGCACGCGGTGGACATCGCCGAGACGGCCCTGCGCAACCTCAGCGCACTGGTCGAGCCTGCAGGGCGCGCCCAGGCCCTGCTGCACTTCGATGCCCGGCACGGCCTGCTGGTCATCACGGCCGGCGGCGAACTGCTGGCTTCGCGCGACTTCGACATCGGCCTGGACGCGCTGACCGACCCCGCCGGCGGCGCAGCAGCCATCGACCGCGTGATGCTCGATCTGCAGCGCACGCTGGACGGCTTCGAGCGCCAGTTCACCCATGTCAGCCTGGCCCGGCTGCTGGTCACGCCGGCGGCGCCGCTGGCTGACTTCATCCGCCAGGCGGGCGAAGCCATCTTCGTGCCGGTGGCCGCCTTCAACGCGCGCGAGGCGATGGACCTCAGCGCGCTGGCCACGCTGGACGACGCCGCGCTGGCCCAGGCGCTGCCGGCCATCGGCGCGGCGCTGCGCGGCGCCGTGGCCGTATCCGGAGCCGTCGCATGAGCACGCAGCACCTGAACCTGCTCGATGCCCGGCTGCTGCCGCAGCGCGTGCCGTTCTCGTCCACCCAGGCGGTGGCGGCGATGGGCTTCGTGCTGCTGGCCACCGTCGGCGTGTCGGCAGCGCTCGACGTGGTCGCCGGGCCGCAACGCGCAGCCAAGCCGCCGCCGCTGCCAGCGCTGATGACGATGCCGGTCGCCGCCCTGGCGGCCGAAGCCGAGACCGAACTGCAGCAGTTGCAGCACCTCGACGCCGCCCAGGCCCGTGTGCTGGAGGCCCTGAACGGCCACACCGCCAACGCCCCATCGGCCGGCTACAGCGCAGTGTTCAACGCGCTGGCGCGGCAGGCCGGCAGTGCGCTGTGGATCACCAGCTTCGCCGTCGGCAAGGACGGCGACACGATCGATCTGGAGGGCCGGATGATCGAGTCCGCCGCGCTGCCCGACTACCTGCGGCGGCTCAACCGCGAACGGCCCTTCGTCGGCCGACCCTTCGAACAGCTGCAGTTGCAGTCGGTGGACGCTGTCGAAGAGGGCGCCCCGCGCATCACCGCCTTCACCCTGCGCGCCCATGCCCCGGCGGCGCCGACGGTGGCGCCCGAAGGCGCGGTCGCTGCCGGCATGGCCGCGCAGGCGCCGCTGCCCACTGCGCCCACGGCACAAGTCGCGCCGCCGGGCACGAACACCGTCGGCGCATCCACCACCGGCCTCGAAGGCGGCACGGTGGCACGCGCGCCCTCCTCGGCGCCCGCCCCCCGGCCATGATCGCCCGCAATCTCTTCGCCCGCCTGCGCCCTGGCACCGCCACCGCCACCGCGGCACCGGCCGCCGCCGGCCCCGGCCGGCGTGCGACCTGGCAGGCGTGGGCTCGAGCCTTCGACGCCCGCGCCCCGCGTGAACGCATGCTGCTGGCGGCCGCCGGCGTCGCCGCGGCTTTCATGCTCGCCGATGCCGTCTGGCTGCAGCCCGCGCTGCGCACCTGGGACCATGCGCAGGCGCAGCGCAAGACGCAGGCGACGCAAGGCGCCGAACTGGCCAGCGCCACGCTGCATGCGCAGATCGCACAAGAGCAGCAGCGCCTGCGTCAGCAGACTACGCTCGACCAGACGCGGCTGCGCGTGCAGGACGGCGAACGCTTGATGCGCGAGTTCGAGTCGACCCTGGTCGGACCGGAACAGATGCTGCCGCTGCTCGAGCAGATGCTGGCCCGACACGGCCAGGTGCGCGTGCGCGAGATGAAACCCCTGGGCCGCGCGGACCTGCTGCTGCCGCCCGGCGCCGCCGTGCCCGCCCCGGCGACGAACCCGCCGACGACCCCGGCTGGCCAGCCCCCACCGACGGCGCAAGCCCTGGCGCCAGCGGCTGCCGCCTCGGCCGCCGGCGGCGGCGTCGCGCTGCCCGGTCTGTACCGCCACGGTGTGGAGCTGACCCTGGAAGGCAGCTTCGCCGACCTGATGGGCTATGTCGCCGCGCTCGAAGAGATGCCGCAGCGCATGCTGTGGGGCGGCATGAGCTTCCGCGTCGAGCAGCACCCGCGGGCGGTGCTGACCCTGCGCCTGTACACGCTGAGCACCTCGCGCCACTGGATCGCCATCTGATGGCCCGCTGCACGTTGCCGAACCTGCACCCGCTGCCCGCGCTGCGCCTGCTGCTGCCGCTGCTGCTGCCACTGCTTCTGGCGGCGACGCCCCTGCTGTGGCCGGGCCCGGTGTCTGCGCTCGGCGACCCGACACGCCCCTCAGAGCGTGCACTGCCCCGCGTGGCTGCCACACCGGCTGCGGCGGCCGCCGCAGCCGCTGCTTCGGCCGCTGCGGTCGCCCCCGTCCCGCCACCCGTGCTGCAGTCGATCCACCTGCGCCGCGGCGGCGAGGCCAGCGCGCTGGTCGACGGCCGCCTGCTGCGCGTCGGCGACAAGCTGGGCGAAGCCACCATCACCGCCATCGACGCCGACGGCCTGACGCTGCGCCACGCGCGCGGCACCGAACGTCTGCCCATGTGGCCCTCGGGCCGCCTGAACTCCACGTCCACCCCAAGCAATCCCCCATCGGCGGTCAGCACTGCCGGGAGCCGATCACCATGAAGACGAATCGAGTGCCGCCTGCAGCCCCCGCAGTGCTGCTGGCCCTGGCCTCGGCGCTGGCCTCCGCCAGCGTGTTCGCACAGACCGCACAGATCGCACAGATCGCAAGGACCGCACAGATCACAGAGCCGGCCACCGGCGCCAGCGCCGCCCTGGCGCAAACCCAGGCCGCAGGCTCGCCGCCGGCCGCGCCGCTGCCGGTGCCGGTCTCGCCGCGCTTCGACCTGTCGGTGTCCAACGCGCCGGCCGCGCAGGTCTACATGCAGTTGGCCAGCGGCACGCCCTTCAACGTGCTCGTCTCGCCCGAGGTCACGGGCTCGATCTCGGTGACGCTCAAGGACACCACGGTGCCCGAGGCGCTAGACACGCTGCGCGAGCTCTTCGGCTACGACTTCCGCATCAGCGGCAACCGCGTCTTCATCCACAGCAACGCGGTGCAGACGCGGCTGTACCGCGTGAACTACCTGCCCGGCCGGCGCCAGGGCGCGTCTGACGTGCGCGTGACCTCCAGCTCGATCACCGGCTCGGGTGGCGGTGGCAGCACGAACAACAGCAGCGCGTCGTCCTCTGGCGGCGGCGGTGGCGCCAGCATTAGCCGCGCCGATGACAGCGCCCATGTGCGCACCACCTCGGACTCCGATTTCTGGAAGGAAGTGCAGGCCTCGCTGACCGCGATGGTGGGCACGGCCGGCGGCCGCGGCGTGGTGCTCAACCCGTCGGCCGGCGTGGTGGTGGTCAAGGCCACGCCGAACGAGCAGCGGCAGGTCGACCAGTACCTGCGCGCAGTGCAGTTGTCGATCGAGCGCCAGGTGATGCTCGAGGCCAAGATCGTCGAGGTCTCGCTGTCCAAGGACTCGCAGAGCGGCATCAACTGGGCCGCCTTCGGCCGCATCCTGGGCGACCGCGTGGCGGTCTCGGCCGGTGTGGCAGCGCCGGGCACCACCTTGCGCGGCCGCGGCACCATCGCCAACAACGATGTGGTCAGCAATGTCGGCAGCGATCTCGCATCGCAGAGCCTGGGCCGCGGCTTCTACGGCCTGACGCTGCAGGCCAGCAACTTCGCCGCCTTGCTGAACTTCCTGCAGACGCAGGGCGATGTCTCGGTGCTGTCGAGCCCGCGCGTATCGACACTGAACAACCAGAAGGCGGTGCTGAAGGTCGGCAGCGACGAGCTGTTCGTCACCGGCATCTCCACCACCACGCAAAGCAACGGCACCAGCGGCAGCACCACCACGCCCAGCCTGACGCTGCAGCCCTTCTTCAGCGGCATCGCGCTGGACGTCACGCCGCAGATCGACGACGCAGGCAATGTGATCCTGCACGTGCATCCCTCGATCAGCGTGGTGACCGAAAAGAACAAGGTGATCGACCTGGGCACGCTGGGCCAGTACAAGCTGCCGCTGGCGAGCAGCTCGATCAGCCAGACCGACAGCATCGTGCGCGTCAAGGACGGTCAGATCGTCGCCATCGGCGGCCTGATGACGCAGGAGACACGCAACGAACGCAGTGGCGTGCCGGGCCTGCAGGACGCCCCGGTGGTGGGCGGCCTGTTCCGCCAGACCGGCCAGGTCAGCACCAAGCGCGAGTTGGTGATCCTGATGAAGCCCACCATCATTCGCGACGACGGCCCCGCGGCCACCACGCCTGAGCCGATGGCGCTGCCCAAGTCCTGAGCGTCCATCCAGGAACACCCCGAGCCGCTTGCAATGCCCCGTCCGGAGCGCGTCCGCCTTGGCGACCTGCTGATCCAGGAGTCGCTGATCAGTGCCGAGCAGCTGCAGCAGGCGCTGACGGCGCAACGCCAGAGCGGCCGGCGGCTGGGCCGCGTGCTGGTGGACAGCGGCTGGGTCACCGAGGCGCAGATCGCCAAGTCGCTCGCGCGACAGCTGGGCATGCCCTTCGTCGAGCTCGGCGGCCGCGGCGTGGCGCCCGAGCTGGCGGCGCTGCTGCCCGAGGTGAAAGCGCGCCGGTTGCGCGCGCTGCCGCTGGACGACGGCCCCGCCGGCCTGCGCGTGGCGATGGCCGACCCGTCCGACCTGATGGCCTACGACGAGCTGACGCGCCTGCTCAAGCGCGACATCGAGGTCTCGGTGGCCGCCGAAACCCAGCTGCTGGCGGCGATCGACCGCGCCTACCGCAGCGGCAATGCCATCGCGGGGCTGGCGCAAGAACTCACCAGCCAGATCGGCACCGTCGAAGGCGAAGTCGGCGAGCTGCTGGGCCTGACCCAGGCCACCGCCGAGGACGCGCCGGTGGTACGCCTGCTGGCTTCGGTCTTCGAAGAGGCGCTCAAGGCCCGCGCCAGCGACATCCACATCGAGCCGCAGGAGAAGGCGCTGCGCATCCGCTTTCGCATCGACGGCATGCTGCACGTGCAGACCGAGGCCGACGCGAAGATCGCCGGCGCCGTGGCACTGCGCCTGAAGCTGATGTCCAGCCTGGATATCGCCGAGAAGCGCCTGCCGCAAGACGGGCGCTTTGCCGTGCGGCTGAAGGCCGGCGCGGTGGATGTGCGCATCTCCACCATGCCCACGCAGTACGGCGAGTCGGTGGTCATGCGGCTGCTCAACCACGACGGCGGACTGCTCTCGCTGGCGCGGCTGAGGCTGCCCGCGCCGATGGACGGCGCGCTGCGCCGCGCCATCGCCCGGCCCAGCGGCATGATCCTCGTCACCGGCCCCACCGGCAGCGGCAAGACGACCACGCTGTACGCCACGCTGGCCGCGCTGAACGACAACCAGCGCAAGATCATCACGGTGGAAGACCCGGTCGAGTACCGCCTGCCCGGGCTGAACCAGGTGCAGGTGATGGAGAAGATCGAGCTCGGCTTCGACCGCGTGCTGCGCGCCGCGCTGCGCCAGGATCCGGACGTCATCCTGGTCGGCGAGATCCGTGACCAGAAGACCGCCGAGACGGCGCTGCGCGCGGCCATGACCGGCCACCTGGTGCTGTCCACGCTGCACACCAACGACGCGCAGAGCACGCCGATCCGGCTGCTCGACATGGGCGTGCCGCGCTACATGGCGGCGCTGTCGCTGCAGCTGGTGGTGGCGCAGCGTCTGCTGCGGCTGCTGTGCACGCAGTGCGCGCAGCCGCACGAGCCCGACGCCGCGCAGCTCGAGTGGCTTGGCGGCGAACGGCGGCCTGAGCTGGGCAGCCCGAAGTGGCACCGCGCCGTCGGCTGCAACGCCTGCAACCAGACCGGCTACAGCGGCCGCACGGGGGTCTACGAGTTTCTCGAGATGCGCAGCGGGTTGGCCGATGCGCTGGCCCATGGCGAGCCCGCGGCCTTCATCCGCGCCGCGCGACTGCAGATGGCCGGCGAGACGCTCAAGCGCGACGCCGTGCGTCTGGCCGCCGCCGGCCGCACCACGCTGGACGAGGCGATGCGCGTCACCACGCAGCTCGACGAAGCATGAAGTACGCCTACACCGGCCGCAGCGCAGGGGCCGCTGTCAGCGGGCTGCTCGAAGGCGCCAGTGCCGGCGCGGTGGCCGACCTGCTGCGTGCACGCGGCGTGGTGCCGCTGCGCATCGAACCCACCACCGGCAGCAACGCCGCGCCCCCAGCGCAGGCCGCCTCCAGCGCCGCTGGTGCCCCGGCCGAGCCCCGCGCGTGGTCGCTGTCCTGGGGCAAGGCCAAGGTCTCGGCCACCGACCGCCTGCTCTTCGCGCGCCAGATGCACACGCTGCTGCGTGCCGGCGTGCCGATCCTGGCCGCGCTGGCCGGGCTGCAGGAGTCGAGCGAGAGCCCGACGATGCGCGACACCCTGGCCGACGTTCGGCGCAGCCTCGAATCCGGCCAGGAGCTGTCGATGGCGCTGGCCCGCCACCCGAAGGTGTTCGACGTCTTCTACGTCTCGATGGTGCGTGTGGGCGAGATGACCGGCCGCCTGGACGAGGTCTTCCTGCGCCTGTTCCAGCACCTCGAGTTCGAGATCCAGATGAGCCAGCAGGTGAAGTCCGCGCTGCGCTACCCGAGTTTCGTGATCGCCGCGATGGTGGCCGCGATCGGGGTCATCAACCTGCTGGTGGTGCCGGCCTTCGCCGACGTGTTCAAGAACTTCGGCGCCGAGCTGCCGCTGCCCACCCGGCTGCTGATCGCCAGCTCACGCTTCACGCTGGACTACGGCTGGCTGCTGCTGCTGGGCGGCGTCGGCGGCTTCTTCGCGCTGCGGGCGTGGATTGCGACACCGGCCGGCGCGATGGCCTGGGACCACCTGCGGCTGCGCCTGCCGCTGGCCGGCAAGATCGTGCAGAAAGCCACGCTGGCGCGCTTTGCGCGCAGCTTCGCGCTGGCGCTGAAGAGCGGCGTGCCGGTCGAGCGCGCGCTGGCGGTGGTGGCGCAAACGGCCGACAACGTGTTCGTGGCTTCGCGCATCGACGGCCTGCGCCAGCGCATCGAATCGGGCGACACCATCCTGCGCGCCGCGCGCGCCAGCGGCATTTTCACGCCGGTGGTGCTGCAAATGATTGCCGTGGGCGAAGAAACCGGCGCCATCGACGAAATGATGGACGAGGTGGCCGGTCTCTACGGCAACGACGTCCAGTACGAACTGAAGACCCTGTCGCAGCAGATCGAGCCCATCCTCGTCGCCTTTCTCGGCGTGGTGGTGCTGATCCTGGCGCTGGGCGTGTTCCTGCCGATGTGGGATCTGGGCCGGGTGTCGTTCAAGAAATGAGCGCCGCCTGCCGACAACCCATCCAGTCCCGTGCGTCCTTGAACCGGCGCGCCGGAGCAAAGGGGCCGCTCCGCTCGCCCGCACATCCACCGCCCCGCCCGCCAACCTGTATGGAGTCCACGCCATGAAGTCCCGCCAAACCGGCTTCACGATGATCGAACTGATCGTCGTCATCGTCATCCTCGGCATCCTTGCGGCGACCGCGCTGCCGCGCTTCATCGACATGCGCACCGAGGCCCAGCAGGCCGCGGTGGACGGCGTGGCGGGCGCCGCCGCCTCGGCGATGACGCTCAACTACAGCGGCTGCATGCTGACCAACAACGTCGTCACCGCCAACAAGTGCGTGGCGGTGGACAACTGCAACGACGTCGGCAGCATCCTGCAGGGCGGTCTGCCGACCGGCTACACGGCCAATACCACCGTCGTCCCCGTGATCATCAACGGCAACACGACCGCCTGCACGATCACCCGCACCGCGGGCGGTCTGAACTCTGCCTTCACCGGCATGGCCGCCGGCAACTGATCCTGGCCCGCCAGCGGGCCGCAGGAGAACGAGATGAAACGCGCAGCGCCGCAAGGCGGCTTCACGATGATCGAGTTGATCGTGGTCATCGTCATCCTCGGCATCCTGGCGGCCGCTGCGCTGCCCAGATTCATCGACATGCGCACCGAGGCGCAGCAAGCTGCGGTGGACGGCGTGGCGGGTGCGGCAGCCGCCGCGATGAAGCTGAATTTCAGCGGCTGCTCGCTGACCGCGCACTCGGTGAGCGCAGCCAAGTGCGCCACGGTGGACAACTGCGACGACGTCGGCGGCCTGCTGCAGGGCGGCCTGCCCGCCGGCTACACCGTGGCCGCTCTGGGCGTGGCGGTGACCACCAACAGCAGTGTCATGAGCTGCGCCGTCAGCCGCACCGCGGGCGGCCTGACGGCCGCCTTCGACGGCATCGCGGCGGGCAACTGAGCTCACACGGAGCACGCCGGCGAGGCCACGTCGCCGCTCGGCGCCACGACACAAACCACCCGCACGGACGTGGCCTGAGCCAGCGGCCGAGTCGCGCCCTTCAAGCACCGCTTCTTCAGGCTTCTGCGCACGTGATGCGGCCTAGCATGGTGCGATGTGGAGGTTATGGACATTCCTTGAACGCCGCCGGCAGCATCCGCCGTCACGATGCCGTGTCGAGAGGGCTCGATACCGGCGCCTGTGCAGCATGGTTTGCCCTGCGCTTGCCTTCGGCGTACTCGTGCTGTCGTGGATGCAGCCGGCTGCAGCGGCCATCGAGTTCATTGCCAGTTCGAGTGCCCAGAACGACGGCCTGCCGACCAACGGGAGCGCAGGTGCGCTGACCATCCCCAGACCCGTGGGCATCTCCGCCGGGCAGGCGCTGATCGCCTCCATCGCCGCGCGTCCCCGATCGATGACGGTGACGGTTCCGAGCGGCTGGGTGCTGATGACTTCGACGCAACAGACGAACGGCGGCACATCGACGGCGCCGGGCGGCATGAACGCGCTGACCTACTACAAGATCGTCACCACTTCTGAGCCTGCGTCGTACACCTGGACCTTTGCCAACCCTTCCAACCAGGGGGGCAGCGCGGTGGGCGGCATGCTTGCGTTCTCGGGCATCGACACGTCCAGCGGAAACCCGATCGACAACAACGGCGCGGCGTGGAGTTCACGCCTCACGAACAGCGGCCTGACGCACGGCACCACCTCGGTCAATGCCGTGTCGGCGAACACGTTGGTGGTATCCAGCATCAGCTTTCTGTCGGCCAGCACCTTCGCGGCGCCCACGGGCATCAGCGGCCTGAGCGTCCGCGTGAGCCGATCGGCGCCGACGGCGGCCACCGGCTCGGGCACCACGCTGCAGATGGCCACGGCCATGCGCACCACGGCCGGCGCGACCGGGGCTTCGCAGGCCGTCGCCAGCAACGAGGCGGACCACGGGGTCGGGCACTTGATGGTGCTGCAGCCATCGGTCATCGACCCTGCGTTGACCGTGGTCAGAAGCGGCGTTCTCAATCCTGGAGGCGCGGCCAGCTACACGCTCACCGCAAGGAACCTCGGAAGCGAGCCTGAGCCGGGCGCCCTGACCATCGTGAACACCCTTCCCGCGAGTCTGAGCTATGTCTCGGCCTCCGGGAGCGGATGGTCCTGCGGGGCTGCTGGCCAGGTGGTCACCTGCAGCCGGGCGGGTGCAGTGGCGGCCGGGGCCAGTGCCCCGACACTGACGCTGAACGTGAGCGTCATGGCCGGCATATCCGGCGCGGTGTCCTACACCGCGACGTTGTCAGGCACCGGCGGCGACGGCAACACGGCCAACAACACGATCGTGGACAACTACGTCATCCCCAGCACGACCTACGCCTACTACCGACTCAACGAGGCGACCTGGGGCAGCATCGTCGACAGCAGCGGCAACAACCGCAACGCCAGCGTGCTGGGCACCGCGACACCGACCGGGACATCGATACCCAGTCCGCCCGGATACGCCGTCGGCAACGCCAGCACCGGCACCTGCGGTGCGGCACGGGTTCCGAACAGCACGGCGGCACAGGGCATCGACACCGGCATCGACCCGAACGCGCTGGGCCCTGCAGGAACCATCAGCTTCTGGTATGCCAGCAGCACGAACTGGAACGACGGCAACGCGCGGCTGCTCTTCGACGCATCGAACGATCTCGGCGCCAGCGACCGCCACTTCTTCGTGGTCAAGGATGGTGGCGGCGTCCTTCGCTTCTCCCTCAAGGACAGCGCGGGCACCACCTCGACCGCGGCAACGGTCAGCTATGGCTACGCCGCCAACACCTGGCACCACATCGCGGTGACCTGGAATCTGGCCGGCAATCGGCTGAGGATCTACGTCGACGGCGTCGAAGCGGCGTCATCCACCACCGTCCTGAACGGCAGCCTGGGCAACATGGCCACGCTCTATGTCGGCTCCCGACGGATGGCCGGCGTGACCGGGACACCGACGGGCTACACGAGCAACTCGGCCCACGGCTACATCGACGAGTTGCGCCTGTACGCCCTCGAACTGAGCGCACTGGAGGTCGATGGGCTGGCCGATCTGGTCAACCCCTGCACGCCCACGGTCAACCACTACCAGCTCTCGCTCAATGCCAGCAGCCTGGCCTGCGTGGCCAGCACGCTCACCGTCACCGCCTGCCTGGACACCAGTGCGCCCTGCACGAACCCGGTGACCACCATCAACGGCCAGACCGCCACGCTGGCCACCAGCGCCGGCACGCTGGGCGCAACCAGCGTGAGCTTCAACCCCAGCGGCGTGGCGACCACCACGCTCAGCCATGCGGCCGCCGCCAACGGTGCCAGCGTGACGGTCACGCTGGCGGGCGAGAGCACGGCCGGGGCCAACGCGCGCCGCTGCTGCCAGGGCGGCAGCTGCAGCACGGCCAACAGCTGCGTGACCGCCTTCAATACCGCCGGCTTCATCATCGCCAGCAGCAACGGCGGCGCCGCCGCCACGCTGCCCACGCAGACGGCAGGCACCGGCTCGGGCGGCTACGTGCTGCGCGCCGTGCGCAGCAGCACCACCACGCAGGCCTGCGAGGCGGCCATCACCGGCGTGGGCAACGTGAACTGGTCCACCACCTGCAACAACCCGACCACCTGCTCCGCCGGCAACCGCCTCACGCTCACCGGCAACAGCGGCGTGGCCGTCGCCGGCAACGCCAACGGCAGCAGCGCCAGCAGCACGGCGGTGGCGATGACCTTCGACGCCAACGGCAACGCGCCCTTCAGCTTCAATTACGCCGATGTCGGACAGATCACGCTCAACGCCAGCCGCGCGGCCGGCGGCTCGCTGCTGACTGCCCTCAATGCGTCGAGCAACGCCTTCGTCGTCAAGCCGGCCGGCTTCACGCTCTCAGCCATCCGCTGCACCAGCTACACGGCCGGCGCCTGCGCCACCACCGCCCTCGCCAACCCGGGCAGCAACCCCGGCGCGTCCACCGTCGGGGGCACCGCCTTCATACCGGCCGGACAGGCCTTCTCGGCCACCGTCACGGCCGTCGATGCGGGCGGCAGCGCGACGCCGAACTACGGCCGCGAAACCAGCGCCGAAGGCGTGCGCCTGACCGCCGCGCTGGTGGTGCCCGGCGGCGGCAACCTGCCGGCGCTGAGCAACCCGACGGCCTTCGGCGCCTTCAGCAGCGGTGTCGCCACCGGCACCACCTTCGCCTGGGGCGAGGTGGGCGCCATCACGCTGTCGGCCAGCGTGGCCGACAGCGACTATCTGGGCACCGGCAACGTCGCCGGCACCACCAGCGGCACGGTCGGGCGCTTCTACGCCAACCACCTGACGACCGCTGCCACGCCGGCCTGCTCGGCCAGCTTCACCTATGCCGGCCAGGCCTTCACCGGCGGCGTTACCGCACGCAACGCCGCCGGCACCGCGCTGCTGAACTACGGCAGCGCCACCTTCGCCAAGGCGGTCACGTTGAGCGACGGCGCCGCGCTGGGCGTGGGCAGCTTCAGCGCCGGCACGGCGGTGGCCGCCAGCGCCTTCACCAGCGGTGTGGCCGCCGCGGCACCGAACTACGGCTACACGAGCAAGCTCACCGGGCCGCACACGCTGGTGCTGCGCGCGGTCGACGCCGACGGCGCCAGCTCCAGCGGCCAGACAGAAGGCGCAACCGTGCTGCGCAGCGGCCGCCTGCGTGTGGGCAACGGCTTCGGCCGCGAGAGCGCCGCCCTGCAGCTCACCGTGCAGGCCGAGTACTGGAGCGGCTCGAGCTGGCTGCTCAACGGCAACGACAGCTGCACCAGCGTGGCGTCCACCGCGGTGGCGCTGGGCAACGTGCGCACCGCCACCGGCGCCGCCGGCGTCTGGACCACCAGTGCCTCGGCCGTGTCGATCAGCGCAGGCAGCGGCACCCTGACACTGGCCGCGCCCAGCGCATCGAGTACCGGCAGCATCGACCTCGCGCTGAACCTGGGCAGCACCACCACCCACCAGAGCTGCGCCGGCACCCTGGCCGCCACCACCGGGGCCGCGCTGGCCTGGCTGCGCTCGCAGAACGGCAGTTGCGCCGCCACCTTCGACCGCGATCCGATGGCGCGCGCCAGCTTCGGCATCTTCGCGCCCGAGTCGCGCCGGACCGTCCATGCGCGCGAACTGTTCTAGGCGCGCCGAAGGCGGCTTCACGACCATCGAACTGGTGGCCGTGATGGTGGTGATGGGCGTGCTGGCGGTGGTCGCGCTGCCACGCCTGGACAGCGCCAACCTGATGCGCGGCGATGCCTGGCGCGACCAGGTGCAGGCCGCGCTGCGCCACGCGCAGGCCACCGCCATCAGCCACCGGCGGCTGGTCTGCGCCAGCGTGGCCACCGACGCCGTGACACTGACCATCGCCACCGCCAATCCGGCCACCGCCTGTGCCGGTGCGCTCACCGGCCCGGACGGCCACGCCAATTACGCGCGCGATACCCGGGCCATCGCCACCGCGGTGGCGCCCACCGGCGCATTGTTCTTCCAGCCCGACGGCCGCATCACCACCGACGGCGCCGGCACCACCGTCACCGACCGCACCATCACCATCAGCGGCCAGACCTCGATCAGCGTCAGCGCGGAGACTGGCCTTGTGCGCTAGCCGGGAAACTCGTCGATGCAGTCGCCAATCCGGCAGCCGCGGCTTCACGCTGCTCGAGGCCATCGTCGCCATCGTCGTCATCAGCGTCGCGCTGACCGGCGTGCTGGTGGCCGTGCGCGAGAGCGTGCGCGGCAGTGCCGACCCGGTGGTGCAGCGCCAGATGCTGGCCGTGGCCCAGCAATTCATGGAAGAGGTGCAGCTCAAGCCCTACGCGGCGACGGCCAACGCGGCCAACACCGGCTGCGCGCGCACCGGTTTCAACGACCTGCTGGACTACAACGGCTACAGCAGCAGCACGGTCTGCGCGGTCGACGGCACCAGCATTGCGCTGCTGACGGGCTACTCGGTGGCCATCACGGTGGCGGCAGGCACGCTCTCGGGCCTCAGCGCGGCGCGCCGGATCACAGTCACCGTGACACGCGGTGGCCAGACGCTGACGCTCACCGGCTGGAGGACCGACTTTGCGTCCTGATTTTCGTCCTGATTCGAGTCCTGATTCGCGTCATGAACCCCGCCGCCAGCGCGGCTTCACGCTGATCGAGGCGGTGGTGGCCATCGTCATCTTCGGCCTGCTGGCGGTTTCGATCACCGCCTTCCTGCGCCCGGTGTTCGACAACTATCTGACCACCCGCGTGCGCGCAGAACTCACCGCGCAGGCCGGCCACGCGCTGCGCCGCATGCAGATGGAGGTGCGCAGCGCGGTGCCCAACTCAGTCCGCACGCCGTCGAGCGACTGCTTCGAGCTGGTGCCCACCAGCACCGGTGGGCGCTACCGGCGCGGCCCCGACATCGTCAACGACAGCGGCGCCAGTTGCACGCCCTCGGCCAGCTGTTCGGCTTCGCTGGACACGGCGCAGGCGAGCACCGTCTTCGATGTGCTGAGCACCCTGTCCACCACGCCGACGGTGGGCGATTTCGTGGTCATCGACAACCAGAACCCGGGCGATGTCTACGCCGGCAGCAACCGGGCGGCGATCAGCGCCGTCGCCACGCCCGCTGCCGCGTACGGCCGGCATCGGCTGACGGTGGCGAGCACGCAGTTCCCGGCCGGCTACGACGGCGGCCGTTTCGTCGTCGTGCCGGCGGCGCAGCGCGCGGTGTTCTACGTCTGCAGCGGTGCCGACGGCACGCTGAACGCCAGCGGCAACGGCAAGGGCACGCTGGTGCGCCTGTCCAACTACGGCTTCAACAGCGCGGTGCCTTCGGCCTGCCCGTCCACCGCTGGCGGCGCGGTGCTGGCGGCCAACGTGCGCTCGTGCCGCTTCATCTACGACGCCAACCAGGGCGCCACGCAGCAGAACGGCTTCGTCTCGCTGCAGCTGGAGCTGTCGCGCAACAGCGAGACGGCCAGCCTGGTCTTCGGCGTGCACGTGGTGAACACGCCATGAACTTGCAGCGAACAGGCCAGCGCGGGCTGGGCGCCATCGCCATCATCGTGGTGCTGGTGCTGCTGGCCGGCGTGGCGGCGGCGGTGGTGCGCATCAACAGCGCGGCCCAGACCACCACCGCGCAAGAGCTGCTGTCGGCGCGCGCCGTGCAGGCCGCGCGCGCCGGGCTCCAGTGGGGCCTGTGGCAGGCCTTCAAGGGGACCTGGACCACCTGCAGCGGTGCCAGCAGCACGATAGACATGAGCAGCGAGAACGGCATGCGAGTCACCGTCAGCTGCAACAGCACGCTGTACAACGAGGGCGAATCCAGCCCCGGCGTGGCGCAGACGATGCGCCTGTACACGCTGGACGCGGTGGCCTGCAACTCGAGCAGCAGCTGCCCGGACAACGCACTGGTCACGCAGCCCGGCTACGTCGAGCGCCGCTGGCAGATCCACGCCACCAACTGATCGGTCAGCCGTCGGGATGCTGTCGTGCAGCGCGGGCATACCATCGCGCCCTCACTGGCACCAAGGACGCGCATGGCGACGCCGCACTGGTCCGAGGGCTACGCCACCGCCACCGGCTACACGCATCAGTACTACGCTGACCTGAACCCGCAGCGCGCGGCCTTCCTGCTGCTGCTCGAAGGGCTGGACGGGCCACCGCCAGGGCCCTGCTGCGAGCTGGGCTTCGGCCAGGGCCTGTCGCTGGCGATGCATGCGGCCGGCGACCCTTCGCGACGCTGGTGGGGCAACGACTTCATGCCCGACCACGCCGCGCAGGCGCAGCGCCTGATGGACGCCGCCGGCTGCGATGGGGTGGTCAGCGACCAGAGCTTCGAGGACTTCTTCGCCCGCAGCGACCTGCCGCAGTTCGCCTTCGTCGCGCTGCACGGCGTATGGAGCTGGGTCTCGGCGGCCAACCGCGAGCGCATCGTCGGCTTCCTGCGCCGCCATCTGATGCCGGGCGGCGTGCTCTACATCGGCTGGAACACGCTGCCCGGTTGGGCCCCGCTGCTGCCGCTGCGCGAGCTGATGCTGCAGCACATGCGCCGCGCCAGCGCCGCCGGCGCGTCCGACGCGGTGCGCGTGCAGGCCGCCCTGGCCTACGCGCAGAGGCTGCTCGCCCACGACGGCACGCAAGAGGCCAGCCTGCCGATCCTGCGCGCGCGGCTGGCCGATCTGGCCACCAAACCGGCCACCTACGTGCTGCACGAACTGCTCAACGAGGACTGGCACCCGATGTCGTTCGCGCAGACGGCCGCCGAGCTGGATGCGGCGCGGCTGTCCTACGCCGGATCGTCAGAGCTGCATTACCGCTTCGCCGATGCGCATTTTTCTGCCGCCCAGCAGGCCGAGCTGGCGTCCACCGAAGACCTGGTGCTGCGCGAGATGGCGCGCGACCTGATGCTGGGCGCGCGCTTTCGCCGCGAGTACTGGGTGCGCGGCCGCCGGCCGCTGGCGCGCACCGAAGTCGCCCAGCGGCTGCGCGCCCAGCGGGTGGTGCTGGCCGCCGGGGCGCACGAGGTGCCGGGCGTGGTGCACGGGCCGCACGCCGACATCACGCTGGACCGCACGCTGCTGGACGCGGTGCTGGCGGTGCTCGAGCGCGCCGGCGGCCCGCTGGCGCTGGGGCCGTTGCTCGACGACGCCACGCTGGCCGGGCACCGCCCGGACGAGGTGCTGGATCTGCTGGCGGCGCTGATCGGCACGCGCGCCGTGCATCTGGCGGCGCCGCTGGCGCAGGAACAGGCCGCGCAGCCCTTCACGCAACGCCTGAACGCCCATCTGTGCGGCCCCCACGCGCACCGGCTCGAGATCCGCGATCTGGCCAGCCCGGTGACTGGCGGTGGCGTCCCGGTGCCTGCCTCGCTGCAACTGATGCTGGCCGCGCGCCAGGCGGCGCCCGAACAACCCGAGCGCTGGGCCGGTCTGCTGCTCGACGCGATGCAGGCCGAGGGCCAGCAGATGATGAAAGACCAGCAGGTGGTGAGCGTCCGCGCCACCGCGCTGGCCGTGCTGCAGCCGATGGTGCAGCAGATGCAGGATCAGTCCTTGCCGGCGCTGCGCCGGCTGGGCGTGGCGTGATGGATCAGCCCGACGGGCCGCTCAGCGCCCTGGCATCGGCGCGGCGGCCGGCGACTCGTCGCTGAAGAAGCCCAGCAGCACCAGCGCGGTGACGCTGCCGATCGGGAACAGCAGCGCCGACAGGCCGACCCAGCCGCCGACCGAGCGCCCCAGCCGGCGCGCGCCGATGCCCAGGAAGACCCAGTGCAGCAGCAGCGCGCTGCCCAGCGCCAGGCCGATCAGCACCGTGCGCGGCACCGAGGCGATGGTCTGCTCGGCCATCGGCGGCAGGAAGGCGGCGATGCAGGCGAGTGCGACGACCAGCGACAAAGTGGCGGCGGTCAGCGCGCGTTGCGCGGCGGCGGTGCGGACTTCAAACATTCGGCTGACTCCCCGGGCGACGAAACCCGATCTTAGGACGGCGCTACGCTTGGCGCCATGCGCCGCTGGATCGCCCACTTGGACATGGATGCCTTCTACGCCTCGGTGGAGCTGCTGCGCTACCCCGAACTGCAGGGCCAGCCGGTGGTGATCGGCGGCGGACGCCGCCACCAGCCGGTGCTACAGACCGACGGCACGCGGCGTTTCGCCAGCTTGCGCGGCTACGCCGGGCGCGGCGTGGTCACCACCGCCACCTATGCCGCGCGCGACTACGGCGTGCACTCCGGCATGGGCCTGATGAAGGCCGCGCTGCGCGCACCCGACGCGGTGCTGCTGCCGGTGGACTTCGACGAATACCGGCGCTTCTCGCGCGCTTTCAAGGCCGCCGTCGCCGAGGTGGCGCCTTTGATCGAGGACCGCGGCATCGACGAGATCTACATCGACCTGAGCGCCCTGCCCGGCGCGCAGGACGCCGTCGGCCACGACCCGCACGGGGGCGTGCGCGCGCTGGCGCAGGAGATCCGCAACAACGTGCGCCGACAGACCGGCCTGAGCTGCTCGGTCGGCGTGACGCCGAACAAGCTGCTGTCGAAGATCGCCAGCGAGCTCGACAAGCCCGACGGCCTGACCGTGCTGACCGAGGCCGATCTGGCCCCGCGCATCTGGCCGCTGCCGGTGCGGCGCATCAACGGCATCGGCCCGAAGGCCGGCGCGCGGCTGCAGGTGCTGGGCATCGGCAGCATCGGCGAGCTGGCGCGCTGCGAGCGCGGCTGGCTGAGCGAGCACTTCGGCCGCGCCTACGGCGCCTGGCTGCACGCCGCCTCACACGGCGTGGACGAGCGCCCGCTGGTGACGCACAGCGAGCCGGTGTCGATGTCGCGCGAGACCACCTTCGAGCGCGACCTGCACGCCGTGCGCGACCGCGCCGAACTCAGCGGCATCTTCACCCGGCTGTGCGAGCAGGTGGCCACCGACCTGCAGCGCAAGGGCTACGCCGGACGCACCATCGGCATCAAGCTGCGCTTCGAAGACTTCAAGACCGTGACGCGCGACCTGACGCTGGCGCAGCCGGTGGCTGACGCGGCGGCCATCCGACGCGCCGCCGGCGAGTGCCTCAAGCGGGTGGACCTGGGCCGCCGGCTGCGCCTGCTGGGCGTGCGCGCGGGCACGCTGTCGCGCGGCTAGCATCGCGCGATGGCCGACTATCTTGACCTCGAAGGCTGGCCGCGGCGCGACGCCTACGAGCATTTCCGCGCCTTCGACCAGCCCTTCTTCAGCCTGTGCGTGCGCGTGGACGCGGCGCCGCTGCGCGCGCGTCTCGAGGTGCTGGCCGAGCCCGGGCGGCGCAGCCTGTCGCTGGCACTGCACTTCATCGCCCTGCGCCTGGCCAACGAGCACGAGCCCTGGCGCTGGCGCATCGAGGGCGAGCGGGTGCGCATCCACCCGCAGGTGGACGCCAGCACCACCGTGCTGCGCGAGGACGACAGCTTCGGCATTGCCCGCCTGCCGCACCAACCGGGCCATGCCGCGTTCTGCCGCCAGGCGGCTGCGGCGATGGCCGCTGCACGCCAGCGCGGTTCGCTCTTCGAGGACACCGTCGACGACACCGCGCTGATCTACTTCACCACGCTGCCCTGGCTGCACTTCAGCAGCTTCAGCCACGCCCGCGACCGGCGTCGGCCCGACTCGATCCCGCGCATCGCCTTCGGCCGCATCGACCCCGACGGCGCCCGCGCCTGGCTGCCGGTGCAGATCGACGTGCACCACGCGCTGATGGACGGCCTGCACGTGGGCCGCTGGGTGCAGGCCTTCGAGGCGGCACTGGCCGCGCCCGAGTCATGGCTGGCGGGCTGAGGCGGCGCGCACCTATGATCAGCCGCATGCGCATCGCCCCCTTTTGCGTCTTCTCCACCGGCCTGCTGCTCGGCGCCATGGCACTGCTGGCCGGGCCCGCCGCCGCGGGCATCTTGCAGATCACCGTCAGCGGCGCCAACGGGCGGCCGGCGGCCGACGCGGTGGTGCTGGTGCGCCGCGCCACGCCCTTCCAGGTGTCGGCGGGCGGCCCGCCGGTGATGATCGAACAGCGTGATCTGCGCTTCATGCCCTACGTCACCGTGATCACGCAGCGCGGCACCGTACGCTTCGTCAACCACGACCGCTACGCCCACCACGTGCGTTCAATGCCTTCGGGGCCTTTGGGCTCGGTCAGCCCGTCCACCGAGTTCGAGTTCCGCCTGCCGGCCGCGCGCGGCGGCACACCGCCCAGTGCCGACCAGGTGCTCGACCTGCCCGGGCCCATCGTGCTGGGCTGCCACCTGCACGGCTCGATGCGTGGCCACATCTTCGTCAGCAGCACGCCCTGGTTCGGCATCAGCGACGCGCAGGGGCGGGTGACGATCGACGTGCCCGACGGCCCGGCGGATGTGCAGGTCTGGCACCCCGACCAGCTGAGCGAACAGCCTGCGCGGCCGCTGAACGTGACGGGCACGGTGCAGCAGGCCTTCCAGCTGAACTTCTCGCCCCGCGTTCGCCCGCCGCCGCGCTCGGCGCCCCCGGGCGACTACCCGACGCAGTAGCGATCGGCGGTCCGCTTTGGTGGGTAGCATCGGCGCCCAAGAGGAGACCGCCCGATGCCCGTCATCACCCACATCGAAGACCTGCGCGTGCTGGCTGAACGGCGCGTTCCGCGCATGTTCTACGACTATGCCGACAGCGGCAGCTGGACCGAGAGCACCTACCGCGCCAACGAGAGCGATTTCCAGAAGATCCGCCTGCGCCAGCGCGTGGCGGTGAACATGGAGAACCGCAGCACGGCGGCGAAGATGGTCGGCATCGACGTCAGGATGCCCGTCGCCATCGCGCCCACCGGGCTGACCGGCATGCAGCATGCCGACGGCGAGATCCTGGCGGCGAAGGCGGCAGAGAAGTTCGGCACCCGTTTCACGCTCAGCACGATGAGCATCTGCTCGATCGAGGACATCGCCGCGCACACCACGCAGCCGTTCTGGTTCCAGCTGTACGTGATGCGCGACCGCGACTTCATCGGGCGTCTGATCGACCGCGCCAAGGCCGCCAAGTGCGACGCGCTGGTGCTGACGCTGGACCTGCAGATCATCGGCCAGCGCCACAAGGACCTGAAGAACGGGCTCTCGGCGCCGCCCAGGCTGACGCTGCCCAACATCCTGAACATGATGACCAAGCCGCGCTGGTGCCTGGGCATGCTGGGCACCCGGCGCAGGCAGTTCGGCAACATCGTCGGCCACGTCAAGGGCGTCACCGACATGGCCAACCTGTCGGCCTGGACGGCGCAACAGTTCGACCCGGCGCTGAGCTGGGCCGATGTCGAATGGGTCAAGCAGCGCTGGGGTGGCAAGCTGATCCTCAAGGGCATCCAGGACACCGAAGACGCGCGGCTGGCGGTGGAGTCAGGGGCAGACGCCCTGATCGTCAGCAACCACGGCGGCCGCCAGCTCGACGGCGCGGTCTCCAGCATCAGCGCGCTGCCGGCGATCGTCGCCGAGGTCGGCTCGAAGATCGAAGTGCACATGGATGGCGGCATCCGCAGCGGCCAGGACGTGCTCAAGGCCTGGGCGCTGGGCGCGCGCGGCACCTACATCGGCCGCGCCTTCCTTTACGGCCTGGGCGCGATGGGCGGGGCCGGCGTGAGCAAGGCGCTGGAGATCATCCACAAGGAGCTCGAGCTGACGATGGCCTTCTGCGGCCACACGAAGATCCAGAACGTGGACCGCGGCATCCTGGTGCCGGGGACCTTCCCGGGCTGAGCGCTAAACGACACGAAGCAGGTGCATCGAACTTCGCATCACTTGATGCGTAGTGATGCGCCGCTGGGTATCGCACCGCTGCAGGACAAAACCATGCGCACCACCATCACGCTCGACGACGAACTGCTGGCCAAGGCCCACGAGATGACCGGCGTGGCCGAGCGCAGCACGCTCATCCACGACGGCCTGCGGCTGCTCATCCAGCGCGAGTCCGCGCGGCGGCTGGCCTTGTTGGGTGGCAGCGCACCCGATCTGGTGGCAGCGCCGCGGCGTCGCGCCGCCCCGGCACAAGCGGCCAGTGAGGCGGCGGGCAGGTCGGTCAAGCTCAAGCGCTGAGCCCGCCATGATCCTGGCCGACACCTCGGTCTGGGTCGAACACCTGCGCCAGGGCGACATTGAGATGAAAGCCCGGCTGGAGAGCGGGGCCATCGTCATGCACCCGTATGTGATGGGCGAGATCGCGCTCGGCCAGTTGCCTCGCCGCGAGCTGACGTTGGCACTGCTGACCACGCTGCCGATGGCGCCGACGGCCAGCCTGCCGGAGTGCCTCGCATTCATCCAACGGCATGCTTTGCACGGACGCGGCATCGGCTGCGTGGACGTGCATCTGCTCGCATCGGTCGCACTGGCCGCTGGTGCCCGGCTGTGGACCAGTGACAAGCGACTGGCTTCCGCCGCCCAGCCGCTCGGCCTGCTGCACCAGCCGCACCTGCACTGACGCTTGGGCACGGTGCGCAGCAGGCGCGCCGAGGACTCAGCCCACGCCGGGGCAGCGCGGCGCACCCGCCGGCGTGAACAGCCTGCCGATCAGCCCCGCGCCGCCGCCGCCGGCCTGCAGCAGGCGAAGCCCCGCCGCCTCAGCGCGCAAGCCCACAGCGTGCGGCGGCTGCGACTGCAGCAGGGCACCGGCCACCTCGCCGTCGAACACCAGCGCCGGGGCGTTCGCGCCGCGCGTCTGCAGCGTGGCCGAGAAGCGCTGAAAGCGCTGGACGACTTCGAGGCTCGCGCCTTCGCTGCACCACAGCCCGCGCACCTGCGCCGGCACCGTCCACAGGTGCACGCGGCTGAGCTTGTCGCGGCCGATGGCCTTCTCGGGCACGTCGATGGCGAGCGTGCGGTCGGGCAGCCAGTCACCCAGGTCCCAGTCATGGCTGACGATGCGCGTGCCGGGCTCGAGCGCCAGCAGCCGCGGGCGCAACTGCAGGTTGACCTCGGGCAGCAGGTACATCGTGATCACCGTGGCGCGCGACAGGTCGGTGGCAAACAAGTCCTGCTGGCGGAACTCTGCGCGCGCGGCCACACCGGCAGCGCGTGCGTTGTCGCGGCTCTTCTCGACCAGCTGCGGCACGATCTCCACGCCCAGCCCCTGCGCGCCGAAACGCCGCGCCGCGGTGATCACGATGCGGCCGTCGCCCGAACCGAGGTCGATGACGAAGTCGCCTGCGCTGGTGCCGGCGAGCTCGAGCATGGCCAGCGTCACGCGGTCAGGCGTGGTGATGAAGGGCACTTCTTCCTGCGCGGCGGCAAGCGGTGGCCGCAAGGCGGCGGCAAGGTAGAACAAGACGCAGAGGAAAAAGCAGCGCATGGTGCGTACCCTAAACGATCACCTATCCGCGGGGGGTGGGGCACGCGCCGATGGGCGCCGGCTTGGGCCGGGCGTAGACTGATCCCCATACAGGTGAGCGCCCAGGAGCGCCCCGGCTCCAGGAGACAGGCACCTTGCAGCGTACCGATACGGCCGACCCGGCGTACTTTCACAAAGTCGTCGATTGCCAATGGGCCTGCCCGGCCCACACCCCTGTTCCAGAGTACATCCGCCTGATCGCCCAGCGCCGCTACGCCGACGCGTACATGGTGAACTGGGCCTCCAATGTCTTCCCCGGCATCCTCGGCCGCACCTGCGACCGACCTTGCGAGCCGGCCTGCCGGCGCGGCCGCGTCGAGGAAGAAAACACCGCCAAGCCCGAGCCGGTGGCCATCTGCCGCCTGAAACGCGTGGCCGCCGACCACAAGGGCGACATCAGCGCGCGCCTGCCCGCCGCCCTGCCCTTGAACGGCCGACGCGTGGTCTGCGTGGGCGCCGGCCCGGCCTCGCTGACGGTGGCGCGTGACCTCGCGCCGCTGGGCTACGAGGTGACGCTGATCGACGAGCAGCCCAAGGCGGGCGGTTTCATGTGGCAGCAGATCCCGCGCTTTCGCCTGCCCGAGAGCGTGATCGACGAGGAGACCGGCTACATCACGCAGATGCCGCATGTGCGCACACGCAGCAGCGAGCGCGTCGGCTCGATGGCGGCGCTGCTCGCCGAGGGCTTCGATGCCGTCTTCGTCGGCTGCGGCGCGCCGCGCGCGCGCGACCTGCAGATCGCCGGCCGCGCCGAGGCCGCCGCGCACATCCGCCTCGGCATCGAGTGGCTGGCCGCTGTCTCCTTCGGCCACGTGACGCAGGTGTCGCCGAGGGTGCTGGTGCTGGGAGGTGGCAACACGGCGATGGACTGCTGCCGCTCGGCGCGGCGGCTCGGCAGCAGCGACGTCAAGGTGCTGGTGCGCAGCGGCTTCGAGCAGATGAAGGCCAGCCCGTGGGAGAAGGAGGACGCGATGCACGAAGGCATCCCGGTCTTCGATTGGCACGTGCCGCTGGCCTTCGTGCACCAGTCCGGCCGGCTGACCGGCATGCGCTTCGAGGTGCGGCGCCCGGGCGAGCCGGTCACCGAGGTGCTGGTCGAGTGCGACGAGGTGCTCGTCGCGATCGGGCAGGAGAACGCCTTCCCGTGGATCGAGCGCGAGGTCGGAATCGCCTTCAACGCCGTCGGCATGCCGCGGGTCGATGCGCAGAGTTACCAGTCGACGCTGCCGCAGGTGTTCTTCGGCGGAGACGCAGCTTTCGGCCCGAAGAACATCATCACCGCCGTCGCCCAGGGGCATGAGGCGGCGATCTCGATCGACCTCTTCCTGCGCGGTGCCAGCCTGCGCGAACGGCCCTCGCCGATCGTCAATCTGATCTCGCAGAAGATGGGCATCCACGAATGGAGCTATGACAACGCGGTCTCTGACGACACGCGCTTCAAGGTGCCTTGGGCGGCGGCCGAGAAGGCACTGGCCTCGATCAAGGTCGAGGTGGAGCTGGGCTTCGACCTCGCCACCGCCTACAAGGAAACCCAGCGCTGCCTGAACTGCGACGTGCAGACGCAGTTCACCGACCGCCTGTGCATCGAGTGCGATGCCTGCGTGGACATCTGCCCCACCGACTGCATCAGTTTCACCGCCAACGGCGAAGAGACCGAACTGCGCACGCGGCTGAAGGCCCCCGCGCCCGAGCTGACCCAGGCGCTGTACGTCAGCGGCGATCTGAAGACCGGCCGCGTGATGGTCAAGGACGAGAACGTCTGCCTGCACTGTGGCCTGTGCGCAGAACGCTGCCCGACCGGCGCCTGGGACATGCAGAAGTTCCTGCTCCACCCCGCGCAGGCGGGGGTGTCGGCATGAAACGAATCGAGGCCGTCAACGACTTCGTCGTCAAGTTCGCCAACGTCAACGGCTCGGGCTCGGCCTCGGCCAACGAACTCTTCGCCAAGGCCGTCATCCGCATGGGCGTTCCGGTCAGCCCGCGCAATATCTTCCCGAGCAACATCCAGGGCCTGCCGACCTGGTACGAGGCGCGGATCAGCGAGGCCGGCTGGCTGGGCCGGCGTGGCGGCATCGATCTGATGGTGGCGATGAACCCGCAGACCTGGGCCCAGGACGTGGCCGAGATCGAGCCCGGCGGCGTCCTGTTCTACGACAGCACGCGCCCGCTGCCGGCCAGCGCGCTGCGCACCGACGTGCTCACCCTCGGCATGCCGATCACCGAGATCTGCAACGCCACCTACGACGACCCGCGCCAGCGCCAGCTGTTCAAGAACATCCTCTATGTGGGCGCGCTGTCGCAGCTGCTGGGGGTAGAGGCGCCGGTCATCGAGCAGCTGTTCTCCGAGCAGTACCGGGGCAAGGAGAAGCTGCTCAGCGCCAACCTGCGTGCGCTGCACCTGGGGCGCGACTTCGCCGCCGAGCACCTGGCGGCCACTCCGTTCGGACTGCAGGTGCAGCGGCGCGACGCGGTCGGCCAGCGTATCCTGGTCGACGGCAACAGCGCCGCCGCGCTGGGCTGCGTGTACGGCGGGGCCACGGTCTGCGCCTGGTACCCGATCACGCCGTCGTCCTCGGTCGCCGAGGCCTTCCAGAAGTACTGCGAGAAGTACCGCACCGACGCCGACAGCGGCGAGCGCCGCGTCGCCATCGTGCAGGCCGAGGACGAGATCGCCTCCATCGGCATGGTGGTCGGCGCGGGCTGGAACGGCGCGCGCGCCTTCACCGCCACCTCGGGCCCAGGGGTCAGCCTGATGACGGAATTCATCGGCCTGGCCTACTTTGCCGAGATTCCGGCCGTCATCGTCAACGTGCAACGCGGCGGGCCGTCCACCGGCATGCCCACGCGCACCCAGCAGGCCGATTTGCTGGCCTGCGCCTATGCGTCGCACGGCGACACCCGGCATGTGCTGCTGCTGCCCGAGGATCCGCTCGAGTGCTTCACGATGGCGGTCGAGGCGCTCGACCTCGCCGAGCGGCTGCAGACGCCGGTGTTCCTGATGACGGATCTGGACATCGGCATGAACCAGCGCCTGAGCCAGCCCTTCGGGTGGGACGACGCGCGCCGCTACGACCGCGGCAAGCTGATGAGCGCGGCCGATCTCGACGCCGGGCGCGACTTCGGCCGCTACAAGGACATCGACGGCGACGGCATCCCCTGGCGCACGCTGCCGGCCACGCACCCCGGCAAAGGCGCCTACTTCACCCGCGGCACCACACGCGACCCCTATGCGCGCTATTCCGAGGCCGGGCCGGACTATGTCTACAACGTGCAGCGGTTGCTGAAGAAGTTCGCCACCGCCGCCACGCTGGTGCCAGCGCCGATCGAGCGGCCGGCAGCGCAGCCGACGCGGCAGGGTGTGCTGTACTTCGGCAGCACCGCCCCGGCGATGGACGAGGCGCTGGCGCTGCTGGCCACGCAGGGCCTGGCGCTGGACGCGATGCGGCTGCGCGCCTTCCCCTTCGCCGACAGCGTGGCGCGCTTCATCGCCGCGCACGACCGCGTCTTCGTCGTCGAGCAGAACCGCGACGCACAGATGCGCACGCTGCTGGTCACCGAGTTGCAGATCGACCCGGCGCGGCTGCCCGCCGTGCTGCATTACGACGGCACGCCGATCACCGCGCGCTTCATCGCCGCGGCGATCACGGGCCTCGTCCAGCGCCCGACCTCGCAGGAACTGGCCGCATGACCTACATCGCCAAGCCGCGGCTGCATCACCCGGCGCTGCAGACCAACCGGCTGGGCTTCACCCGCCGCGACTACGAAGGCAAGGTGAGCACGCTGTGCGCCGGCTGCGGGCACGACAGCATCAGCGCCGCCATCGTGCAGGCTTGCTGGCAACTGGCCATCGAGCCGCACCGTGTGGCCAAACTCTCGGGCATCGGCTGCAGCAGCAAGACGCCGGACTACTTTCTCGGCGCCAGCCACGGCTTCAATACCGTGCACGGCCGCATGCCCAGCGTGCTGACCGGCGCCAACCTGGCCAACCGCGAGCTGCTCTACCTGGGCGTCAGCGGCGACGGCGACAGCGCCTCGATCGGTCTCGGGCAGTTCGCGCACGCCATGCGGCGCGGCGTGCGCATGGTCTACATCGTCGAGAACAACGGCGTATACGGCCTGACCAAGGGCCAGTTCAGCGCCACCGCCGACCGCGGCTCGCTGTCGAAGAAGGGCGTGGCCAACCCGGACACGCCCGTCGACCTGGTGGCGCTGGCGCTGCAACTGGGCGCCACCTACGTCGCGCGCGGCTTCTCGGGTGACAAGACGCAGCTGGTGCCGCTGATCGAAGGCGCGATGCGCCATGGCGGCGCCGCGTTCATCGACGTCATCAGCCCCTGCGTGGCCTTCAACAACCACCCCGGCAGCACACGCAGCTACGAGTACGTGCGTGACCACGAAGAGGCGCTGTCGCGCATCGACTTCATCGACCTGGCGCCCGAAGTCAAGGCCGAGCCCGCGCCCGGCGACACGATCGATCTGCCGCAGGCTGACGGCCGCACGCTTCGACTGCGCAGGTTGCACCTGGACCATGACCCGACCGACCGGCTCAGCGCGCTGGCCCATGTGCAGCAGTTGCAGGCGGCCGGCGAAATCCCGACCGGGCTGCTCTTCGTCGACCCGCAGGCGGGCGACCTGCACGCGGCGCTGCAGACCTGCGCGCGCCCGCTGAATCAGTTGACCGAGGCCGACTTGTGCCCGGGCAGCGCCGCGCTGGCGAAGATCAACGCGGCTTTGCGATAAGGCGCAGGGCCACGCCGGCCAGCAGAGCGAACAGCGCCAGGCTCCAGAACTCGTACGGCACGCCGAGCAGGTTCACCGCCGCGTCCTTGCACGAGGCGAAGGCGCCGAAGACCTCGGGCCAGGCGGCATCCAGGCCGAGCCCGGCGACGATGCGGTCGGCCAAGGTCAGGTCGCAGCTCGCGGCGCTGGCTGCAACGAAGTGCTGCCACAGCGCCGCAGCGATGCCGCAGCCGGCGAAGCCGAGCATGAGCACCCCGCCGACGCGTGCGCCGAGCACGCCACGCCACAACAGACCCAGCAGCGCACTGGCGCCCACCGCCAGAAAGATCACCCGCTGCAGCACGCACCATGGGCAGGGCTGCATGTCGAAGCGGTGCTGCGAGACCAGCGCGGCCGCGACGGCGGCCACCGAGAGCAAGGCGCTGCCGAGCAGCAGCGCGTCGCGCTGGCGCATCAGGCGCGCAGCTCGGCCACCATCTCGATCTCGACGCAGGCCCCCATCGGCAACTGCGCCACGCCGAAGGCGCTGCGCGCGTGCGCGCCGACCTCGGCGCCCAGCACCTCGACGATCAGCTCGGAGGCTCCGTTGGTCACCAGGTGATGCTCGACGAAGGTCGGTGTGCTGTTGACCTGCGACAGCAGCTTGACCACCCGCGCCACGTTGTCCAGCCCGCCGGCCGCCGCCTGCAGCGTGCCCAGCAGGTCGACCGCCACCGCCCGCGCCGCCGGGCGGCCGTCGTCGGTGCTCATCGTCAGACCCAGCTGGCCCACCCAGGCCTTGCCGTCGCGTTTGGCGATATGGCCGGAGATGAAGACCAGCTTGCCGGTGCGCACGAAAGGCAGGTAAGCCGCAGCAGGAATCCCGACTGGCGGCAGCACGATGCCCAGGGCTTGCAGACGGTCGGCGATGCTCATGGCGCGGTTCCTTTGTCGTGAGGTTCACGAGGGCGGCGGCATCCTACACTGGGGCGATGGCGTGGCTCGTGTGGCTGGCGGACCCGGGCCTGCGGCTGGCAGGGGCCTTTGCCGCCGTGATGGCCGGCAGCGCGCTGCAGATGCAGCAAGCAGCCCTGTGGGGCGCCACGGTCTACGCGGCGCTGGCCGGCTGCGGGCTACTGGCGGCGTGTATCGGCGCCTGGCGGCCCAGGGCCGGCAACGCTGCGCCCTGGCGCACGCTCGCGCTCACGGCAGGCCTGGCGCTGCTGGCCTTCGGCAGCACCGGATGGCGCGCGGATGAGCGGCTGGCCGACCGCCTGGCGCCGGCGCTGGAAGGGCGCGACCTGCTGGTCACCGGCACCATCGCCGAGCTGCCCCGCGCGTCGCTGACCGGCACCCGATTCGTCCTGCGCGTCGAGCAGGCCACCGACCAGGGCATGCCGGTGCAAGTGCAAGTGCAAGTGC
>Ga0105046_10002435_pt1 | contig 29389 bp, 23 predicted proteins | sample MAT03_FD_78385 | JGI IMG/M metagenome (GOLD analysis project Ga0105046, IMG submission 78385) | Freshwater microbial communities from Lake Fryxell liftoff mats and glacier meltwater in Antarctica - MAT-03 (megahit assembly) | ecosystem: Environmental > Aquatic > Freshwater > Ice > Liftoff... | reverse complement strand
TGGTCCACGCTGAAGCCGAACTGCTTCAAGAGATCCTTCAGGGGAGCGGAAGCGCCGAAGCCGAGCATGCCGATCTTGGCACCGGTCGTGCCCACGTATTTATCCCAGCCGAAGGTGGTGCCGGCTTCCACGGAGACGCGGGCCTTCACGCCCGGCGGGATCACGCTCTCGCGGTATTCCATCGGCTGGGCCTCGAAAACGTTCCAGCAGGGCATGCTCACCACGCGGGCCTTCACGCCCTCACTCTTGAGCTTCTCGTAGGCCTCGATGGCCATGCTCACCTCACTGCCCGTGGCGAGGATCAGCACGTCGGGCTTGCCTCCCTCGGCATCCGCGAGAATGTACGCACCCTTGGCCAGGCCCGCGGCCGAGGCGTACTTCGTGCGGTCGAGCGTCGGCAGGGCCTGGCGGGACATCGCGAAGCAGACGGGGTGGTGTGTCTGCTTCATCGCCAGCTTCCAGCCCTCGACGACTTCGTTCGCGTCCGCGGGGCGGATGACATACATCCCCGGGATCGCACGCAGCGACATCAACTGCTCGATCGGCTGGTGGGTCGGTCCGTCCTCGCCGACGCCGATGGAATCGTGAGTGAAGACGTGGATCGTCGGGATTTCCATGATGGAGGAGAGGCGGATTGCCCCGCGGGCATAGTCGCTGAAGATCAGGAAGCCGGCCCCGTAAGGGCGGACCCTCGAGAGCGACATGCCGTTGATGACGGCGGCCATCGCATGCTCGCGGATGCCGAAGTGGAAGTTCCGGCCCGCGTAGTGATTCGCTTCGAAATGGCCCGCTCCCTCGAACGTGAGCAAGGTCTTCGTGGACGGGGCCAGGTCCGCGGAGCCGCCGATCAGCCAGGGGACGTTCTTGGCGATGGCGTTGAGCACCTTGCCCGACGAATCGCGGGAGGCGATGCCCTTGGCGTCCGTGGGGAAGGTGGGAATGTCCTTGTCCCAGCCTTCGGGGAGTTCGCGGGCCTGCATCTGTTCGAGTTGCTTCGCCTCGGCGGGGAACTTCGTTTTGTAGGCATCGAAGAGGACAGACCATTCCTCGTAGGCCTTCTTGCCGCGAGCGCCCAGAGTCTCCGCGTAGCGTTCGTAGACGCCCTCGGGCACGAGGAACTTGGCGTCTTCTGGCCAGCCGTAGAACTTCTTGGTGAGCTTGATCTCCTCTTCACCCAGGGGTTCGCCGTGGGCTGCGTGAGTGTCCTGTTTGTGCGGGGCTCCCCAGCCGATGATGCTGTCGACGATGATCATCGTTGGGCGGTCGGTCGTTTTGCGGAAGGTCTCGAGGGCCAGGGCGACACGGGAAAGATCGTTGGCATCCTGGACGCGGAGCACGTTCCAACCGTAGCCGAGAAATCGCACGCCGACATCTTCGCTGAAGGCGAGGTCGGTGTGGCCTTCGATGGTGATGCGATTGTTGTCGTAGATCCAGCAGAGGTTCGAGAGCTTGAGGTGCCCCGCGAGCGAGGCAGCTTCGCCAGAGATGCCTTCCATCATGCAGCCATCGCCGCAGAGTGCGAAGACGTTGTAATTGAAGAGGTTCTCGAAGCCGGGCTTGTTGTAATGGGCTCCGAGCCACTTCGAGGCGATGGCCATGCCGACGCTGTTGGCGACGCCCTGGCCGAGCGGGCCGGTGGTCGTTTCGACACCCGTGGTGAGATGGCTCTCCGGGTGGCCAGGGGTGCGGAAGTTGAGTTGGCGGAACTTCTTGATGTGGTCGAGAGGCACGGCGGCTTCGCCGGTCGGCTTGCCGTGATGGTCGAGCTGGATCACCTTGTTAAGGTGCAGCATCGAGTAAAGCAGCATGCTGGCATGGCCGACGGAAAGGACGAAGCGATCGCGGTTGGGCCAGGTGGGGTGCTGGGGATCATAGTTGAGGAAGAACTGCCAGAGGGTGTACGCGACGGGGGCCAGGGCCATCGGCGTGCCGGGGTGCCCGCTGTTGGCCGCCTGCACGGCGTCCATGGCGAGGGTGCGAATCGTGTCCACCGCCGTCTTGTCGATCGGGGCCGGTCTGAAAGCGGAGGTTGGGGCGGCGGCTGATGCTGACATCGAGGGTTCTCCGTGTTCATGTCAAGGAAGACTGAATCGATTTAGGAACGCGCGACAAGTGACGCAAGACGTGCATGTCACAGGGAGCAAAAACGTATAGATTATCTGCTCGCAGCGAATGAGAAGGTAAGAGTCGACTCTCGCTTCCGCTGCCGGCGGGTCATTGAGAACCTCTCCCATGCGTGCCATTCAACTCGCCGAGCCGAAGAGCTTCCGCATCATCGAGATTCCCGAGCCTGGGGCGCCTGGGCCGGGTGATGCGGTTGTCCGCGTTGCTCGTGTCGGAATCTGCGGCACGGACTTCTCCGGCTACCTGGGCAAGATGCCGTTCTTCAGCTACCCGCGTATTCCCGGCCACGAACTTGGCGTCGAGGTGGTTGCGGTTGGTGAAGGCGTCACCAACGTGAAGCCGGGCGATAAGGCCAGCGTCGAGCCTTATATCAACTGCCAGAAGTGCTACTCCTGCACCCGCGGCCACACGAATTGCTGTGAGAACCACCAGACTCTCGGCGTCCACATCGACGGCGGTTTGCGGCCCCGGTTCACGATCCCGGCCCGCAAACTCCATGTCTCCACCAAGCTGAGCTTCGAACAACTCGCCCTCGTCGAAACGCTTGGCATCGGCCTGCACGCGGTCAACCGCTCCAACCCGCGGGCGGACGAAACCGTGCTCGTCATCGGCGCCGGTCCCATCGGCCTGAGCGTGATCGAGTTCGCCAAGCTCACGGGTGCGCGGATCATCGTGATGGACATCAACGAGCAGCGACTCCGCTTCGTTCGCGAGAAGATGGGCGTCACCGACACTATCGCCGCGACGGGGACCGAGGAGGACGTGAAGACCTTCACCGACCTCACCGCGGGGAAACTCGGCAATGTCGTCGTCGACGCGACCGGTAACTCGAAGAGCATGATCCATGCGATGAACTACGTCGGCTTCACCGGCCGGCTCGTGTGGGTCGGCATCACGCAGGACGAACTCGCCTTCAAGCAACCGCTGATGCACCGCCGTGAGATGAGCTTCCTCGCCAGCCGCAACGCGGTGAGCTGGGAGTTCACCCGCATCATACGGCTCATTGAGGCCGGCGTGATCGACACGAAGCCCTGGATCACACACCGGGCTCCCTTTGAGGCAATGATCGGCGAGTTCCCCAACTGGATGAAGCCCGAGGCAGGCGTGGTGAAGGCGATCGTCGAGATGGGGTGAGCCTCATCACGAAGACGATGAGAGGATCGCTTGATACTGACTTGGAACGTCGTTCCACGCAGAGTCATACGTCTCGTTCAATGGTACGGAAGCATAGAGATCCGGATCGAGAAATAACGGCATGTCTGGCAGATCGTCACCCACGGCCACTGGCTCGAAGTAGGCTTCCAGGGAATCCCCGGCGAGATAAGCCACAAGCGTCAGTGGCTTCTCGAACGGTCGATAAAAATCGCCATCCTTAAATCCGGACCAAATCTGCGGATGGATCCCTCGTGGATCACGGGTCGAGGGCGGGAAAAGATCCACGATGAGCAGATGGATGCCAGCGAGTAAAAGTGAATGGGCCTTGTTTTTAAAGCGATTGAAGGCCGTTTCACTCCACTTGTTGCCTGGAGGGACGATCTCGATCATTGCCACGACGCGATCACCGCTAATGTGACGGATCACGATCGAACGGGCCCGCCGCGAGTAGACATCGCTATCCACGCGGTCGTGGAAACGAGTTTTCGGCGGTGAGGTGGCGGTCGCTATGCCACCACCGTGTTCAAGGTCTGAAGAATCATTTCGAGAGTGATCCGATGGCTCGTCAGGGTTCGGCGAATGAAGTGCCAGGACATCAGGGTTGCCCCCGCCCGTGACTTGTTCAGCCAGAGCGTAGTAGCCCTTGGGAAGTCGGCTTTTCAAAGCGCGGCGTAGTGCCGCGATCCACATCAGGTGGAAGTCGTGGAAGATCCCCGCATCCACTTTTGTCCAGTCGTGAATCGCCATCGTCTTCTCCTCAGACCTCTCCCGCAATTCTACCAGCTTCGATTTTCCTCGCCACTCGCAGGCCTTGCACCTCGCGCAATCGTTACCTTCTGCACCTTCGGGCTGAGCTCGCATCAACGGGAAACTTCAACAATTCCCGCACCCGCGTTTGCGTCATCGTGACACTGGCCCCTTGTGACGGCTCTCACTTGCGGCTACGCTGGAACCGTTCCCTCTCGGTATTCCGATTCGACTGCGCCGAATCCGCGGGATGTGCCACATGATTCGCCGAGTACATTGGGCGTTTCTCGCCCTTGCTTTCATGGCCGTGTCCTGGATCGCCTCGCGAGCGGCGGACGCACCTGTTCCCACGAAGACAGGCATCGACGCCGCAGCGGATGCGAACCGCAAGGCCGCGGATTTGATCGCGGACCTCTCCTCGCCGGACTATCGGCTCCGCGAGCGTGCGGGTCGGGAACTGGCTCGAAGGGGCGAACTCGTCCTCACGGAACTTCGTGCCGCCCTGGCCGCCACGGACGATCCCGAAGCTTCGCGGCGACTGGGCGTTCTCGTCCGCAAGCTGGAACACGATCGGCTCGTCGCACCCAAGCGAGTCACGCTGCATCTCAAGGACAAACCGCTCAAGGAAGCGATCGATTCGATTGCGAAGCAGACGGGCTACCGCATCGACTTCAACACCAACCGGGGCGAAACGACTTACACATTCGACATGGACGACGTCCCATTCTGGCAAGCCATCGATCTCGTCGGAAATGCGGGCGGCCTCACGATCTATCCTGAACACGAGGAAGATGGAAGCATTCGAGCGTATGAGCAGGATTCCTTCAATCCCCATGTCGCTTACTCGGGTCCGTTCCGCTTCCTGGCGACCAATATCAGCTCGAACCGCAATCTTCAGCTTTCCGGTCTCAACCGCCGTGGCGGAGGCCGCAACCAGAACGAGCAGATCAACCTGAATTTCCAGATTCAGTCCGAGCCCAAAACGCCGATCCTCGCCACGACCTTCACGGAACTGACCTCGGCCGTGGACGACACGGGCGCTTCCCTGACCCCGCCTGCGAATGATCCCAACTTCAGCCAGCGATCAAGCTACTACAACGGCGGCTACCGAGGCTACAACGTGTACGCCAACATGAACCTCTTCCGCGGAGGCAGGGGGGCCACGATCGCCAAGTCGATCAAGGGAAAGGTCGGCGTGCAGATGCTCGCCGGCACCCGTCCGGAACTCATTGTGGCCGATCCCGTCGGCCTGAAATCGAAGAAGGTCGTGGGCCGATCGGTCGAACTGCACATCGAATCGCTCACCGAGAACAACAACCAGTATTCGCTCTCGATCACCGTCAAGAAACTGGGATCCAGCGGCAACGAGCACGACTACGCCTGGAGCAATAACGTCTGGCAGAAGCTCGAATTGCTTGACGATAAGGGCCAGAAGTTAAAGAACAACGGGGCCAACAATCAGAACAACACGCCGAACGTTGTCCAGATGTCGATGACGTTTTCTCGGGACGACCGCAATGGCAAGAAGGTCGGCAAGCCCGTGAAGTTGATCTACAACGAGTGGATCACCGCCGTGACGGAAGTCCCCTTCGAGTTCAAGGACATTCCACTGCCCTGATGCGATCCACGTGCCTTCTCTGACCAACCCGACACGCCAGCGAGATCTGACAGCTCGGGCTGGTAAGGTCTCACTCGCCCCTTGCCTACGGCTCCCACACCAGCATCACTCGCGGCACCGGGCCGGGCATGCTAAGACGCACACGATCGTCTGGATACGCGGGATCGCACTCACGACTGATCTGAATGTAGCTGGGATAGACGCGGATCTCCTGCTGATAATGCAGACTCAAATCCACCCAGCCCCTGGAATCGGGCGTGAGGTTGGACAGGCAGATATGCTTCGAGGTGGCTTCGTCCCATCGGCCGGAGCCGCAGAGAATGAACGATCGCGACCGGTCCAGCACGAAAAGCACAAGCTCCTGTTCGGCCTCGCGAAGCCGAAGCACTTCCTTCGCAAAGGCTAATCGCTTCCATCGATCCACCGTGGCCGGGCTTCGCGCCACCACCCAGCCGACATTGTAAAGCCGACAGAACTTCGCGATCTCGGCATCGTTCCAGTTGCCCAGAGCCTGCCCATTCAGCCGGCCGTTGATCAGGCTGCACTGCCAGTTCTGCACCCCGGCGTCCGGATCGAGCCCGCCAATGTACGATCGACCCGTCACCATCGGCAGCAGGGCAGACCAGTTCCACCCCGAGTGGGCGTCCAAGGGCTCTTCCCAGAGGATCCGCGCTTCGGTGGTGGTGTGCTCGATGATCGCCTTCATCACAGCGTCCTGCTCGGGACTAAACCCCAAGACAACGGGATGAACTCGTAAGCCGACCCACGAAGCCAGGGGCCGCGTCGAACCCCCCAGCCAGCCGATGGCGAGCATCATTGCGATGGCAAGGATCGCCAGAGCCGAGGAAAGTCGGACCTTGCTCGCCAGCTTCCAGATCGCGAAGCTGGCTGGCAGCACCGCGAGACTGGTGGCGAGCGGGAGGATGTTCTTCACCGTCTGATCGACGCTGGCCGAGAGGTCCGTGCGGACCTGTGCGAGTCGATACGCGAGGACGGCCAAGAGCAGCGTGGTGGGCAATAACCACGCGGCGGCCCGCAGTCCGGAGCGGGCGAGCAGGAAGAGCCCCACGGTGCCCAGCACAAGCGTGACGGCGCCGCCGGGCACATCGTCCAGCAAGGGCGTGTAATCCGCGGGCCGGCCGAGAACGGCGCCCCAGGGAAGGGAGCCATTGACTGGATAAGGCTGACGAAGCCACCAGAATCGGACCCAGTCCCAGAGCCACCACAGGTTGGGGCCCAGCCCTGCCGCGGCGATGCCCATCAAGCCCAGATGCCAGGCGAGCCCGTGCCTTGGGGCGTACGCCACGTAGAACGCCAGCACGAGCGGCAAGAGCCCCATCCAAACGAGCGGGTGAGCGTACCAACCCATTAGCGACACGCCCGCCAGGACGAGCCAGGCGTCCACGTCGAAGTGGGTGGTGTAGCGTGCGAGCCAGCCGACAAAGACGATCGCCGCGAGCCCCGCGACAAAGACGTCCAGGTCGCCAGCCTCGAGCAGTTCACGGACCGGGGGTGCCCAGACCATCACGATTCCGCCCACACCCGCCAGGCAAGCTGCGGGAGCCGGCAACCCTGCCCCACGTGCGGCCGCCACGAAGGCGAGAGGAGCGAAGAGGAGCGCGGTGAAGAAGCCAAGCTTGTACACTTCGGGCCGGTACCCGCCGCCGGCGAGAGCGAGGACGAATTCCGCGGGCCGACTGCCGCCGTCGAAAATCGGGGTCTTGGGGTATCCCGCCTGGAACGCGGGGTCGAAGCAAGCTGTGGAGCCGGTGCGGTAGAAGGTCTCGGAACCAAGGCTGCCGTGATAGAGATGAAGCGGATGCCGACCAGAAACGATGGGTCGTTCGTCGCACAGCGAGGCCACGGGGGTGGGCCCGAACAACGCCGCCGCCAGCCCGGCCTGCGCGAGCAACAACCCGGCCACACCCAGCAGCCAGGCGGGGTGGTGTCGGAATCCCTCCCTCGGCAATTCGTCCATGAGACACTCCTTACGGAGCGAGATGCTACCCCGGAGCAAGAGAACGGGACAAGGGGAGATTTTCCACCGCTGCCCTCATTTCACCATTTCACAGGGAGTGCATTTCACGGTTGGCAAGGCGATCCACCGCGTCCTCTTGATTCAGCAACCACTTGCAGAGCGAGTGGAGTACACGGAAGACCCAAGAATCTGGATGCACCCCAGCCGTCGAGTGCCAGCCAAGCCCTTGACTCCCAGACACTCCCGGCCTAGCGTGATCCGTTGTGAGATCACTGCCCGGGCCGGGGGGGCCGCGGGCTCTTTTTCTTTCTGGATTTCAACATGCCTGGGATGTGTGTGGTCGGTCTGCAATGGGGCGACGAAGCGAAGGGCAAAATCGTCGACCTCCTCAGCGGCGAGCAGGACTTCGTCGTTCGCTACAACGGCGGTGCCAACGCCGGCCACACGGTCGTTGCCAACGGCAAGACCTTCAAGCTCTCCCTCCTCCCGACGGGCGTGATCCGGGACAACATCACCTCCGTCATCGGCAACGGAGTCGTCGTCTATCCGCCGCGGTTCCACGAAGAGATCGACCAGCTTCTTGCCGGCGGCGTCGACGTCAGCAAGCGTCTGCTGCTCAGCGATCACGCCCACGTGATATTCCCTTACCACATGGCCGAGGAGAAACTCGCCGAGGCCGTCGCCGATGGCTCCATCGGCACCACGGGCCGGGGCATCGGGCCGTGCTACCAGGACAAGGTCGGCCGCCGCTTCGGCATCCGCGTCGGGGAGCTCCTGCACCCGCAGCACCTTCGCGAGAAGCTTCGCTACGTCGTGCCGATGAAGAATCGCCTCCTCGCTGCGTTCTCTGATAACAACGCGACGCCGTTCGATGCGGACCGTCTCTGCGACGAATACCTTGGCTACGCGGAACGGATTCGCCCTTACGTGACCGACACGACTCGCCTGCTTCAGGCCGCGATGAAGGCGAATCGCCGGGTGCTCTTCGAAGCGGCCCAGGGCAGCCTGCTGGACGTGGATCACGGCACCTTCCCGTACGTCACCAGTTCCAGCAGCTTGCCCTCGGGCATCTGGGGAGGGTCGGGGATACCGTCGCGCAATCTCACGCGGATCATCGGTGTTGTGAAGGCGTACACCACGCGAGTGGGCCGCGGCCCTTTCCCCACGGAACTCAACGACGGCCCGGACGGCATCGGGGAGCGCATCCGCAAGATCGGCCGTGAGTACGGCACCGTGACCGGCCGGCCGCGCCGCACCGGTTGGTTCGACGCCGTCGCCGTGAAGTACACCGCGGCCCTTGCAGGGGCGGACGAGATCACCGTGATGCTGCTCGACGTGCTCAGCGGCCTGAAGGAACTGAAGATCTGCTCGCGGTACACGCTGGACGGCGAGACGATTGAGCACTTCCCCAGCGATGCGTATTTGCTCGAACGCTGCGAGCCCGTGTACGAAACGATCCCCGGCTGGAGCGAAGACATCACCACGGCCCGCAAGCTCACGGACCTCCCCGCGGGAGCCCGGCGATACGTCGATCGCATCAGCGAGATCGTGGGCCTGAAGGCGTCCGTGGTTTCGGTCGGCCCGGATCGGGCCCAGACGATTCTTTGTTAAAGCGATCCTTGGCGAACCCGGCGCGTGAGCGATGGGATGCCGGGATCCCACCCCGTCGCTCACGCTCCGGGTTCGCCAAATCCTGACCTCGATGAACATGTCGACGACATTCAATTCCGAATACCCTCACTCGCTGGGCCTGGACCCCGCGAAACTGCCGGGGCACATTGCCATCATCATGGACGGCAATGGCCGCTGGGCTCGTGCCCTGGGCAAGCCGCGGATCGAGGGGCACGCTCGCGGGGCGAAGAGCGTCGACGAGATCACCGAGGAATGCTGCCGGCTGGGGATTGGGCAACTCACGCTGTACTGCTTCTCCTCCGAGAACTGGAAGCGGCCGAAACCGGAACTCGACTTCCTGATGGCATTGCTGAAGCAGTACCTGCTCGGCGAACGCGAACGGATTCTCAGGCAGAACATCCGCTTCACCGTCATCGGCCGTCGCGAGGGGTTGCCGGAGGAAGTGCTTGCAGAGATCGACGAGAACATCCGCCTGACGCGATCGAACACCGGCCTCACGCTGTGTCTCGCGATCAACTACGGCTCTCGGGCGGAGATTGTCGATGCGGTCCGATCGATCGCAGAGCGTGTGAAACGAGGCGAACTCGAACCCGCGGCCATCACCGAAGACGTGATCTCGAACTCGCTTTACACCATGGGCATGCCCGATCCGGATCTCCTGATCCGCACCGCGGGCGAGATGCGAATCAGCAACTATCTCCTCTGGCAAATTTCGTACGCGGAACTCTGGGTGACGCCGAGGTTCTGGCCCGAATTCGACGCGAACCTGCTGTACGAAGCCCTACGCGACTTCGCGAAGCGAGAACGACGCTTCGGCGGGCTGATCGAGAACCTGCGTCCTTAGACTGAGCCACCGGGCTTCCGGGACGAAGAGCACCTCTGGTTGAAAATCCTCACCTCGACCCTGCCCAAAGCGGTAGAATATCGCCCGCACGAATCTCCGAAGAACCCTTTAATAACGGGGCTGCCATGGTTCGTCTCTTGCTCATCGTTGGCATCATCGGCGTCAACACTCTTTGGGGAGCCACGGCTCCGACAGTTATCACCGGTTCCACAGACCTCCGTTTCGAGGGCGAAATCCTCGACAACGAAAACATCAGTGGTGCGGTGATCGTGGGCGATTATCTTTTGATCGCGTCCGACGAGCTCAAGAATCCGACCCGTGTCCAGGTCTTGAAAAAGAACGGAGACGGCTACAAGGTGTCTGGCAGCGTCGCACTCACGGCGGCGGGTACCAAGGAAGTCGACCTTGAGGGCATCGCCGTCGAGGGGGACATGGTGTATGTCACCGGTTCCCATTCCCGTGCTCGAAAGATTGAAAATGGCGTCATCGGAAGTACGGATCGAAAAGAAGCCCGTGAGCAATTCTTCCGGTTCAAGTGGAACGCGGATGGAACGCACGGCCCTGTGGAAGGTCCGAAAACACTGAGCAACATCCTCAAGGACCACGTAGTCCTTGGCGATTGCCGCAAGCTCGCCAGCAAGGAAAACGGCGTCGACATCGAGGGCTTGGCGGTCAAGAATGGTCGACTCCATTTCGGCTTCCGCGGCCCTGTGCTGCGTGATGGCTGGGTGCCGATCCTCACCTGCAACTGGAGCGATCCCGAAGGCACCGCGAAGGTCGCGTACGTTCAACTGGACGGACGAGGCATCCGCGACCTGACCACTGTCGAGGACGGCTTCCTGATTCTCGCCGGTCCTGTCGGCGATGGCGACATCTCCTACCGCGTCTATTTCTGGGACGGCGTCGATCAGCTCAGCGCGGCCGGATCGAAGCCGCGCCTGCTTGGCGAGTTCCCGGAGATCAAGTCGGTCACGGATCCCTCGAAGACGGGCAAACCCGAAGGGCTCGCGGTCCTCAAAGTCACCCCTCGTTCCTATGAGATCCTGCTGGTGTGCGATGGGTTGCCGAACGGTAAGCCGACCAAATGGACCCTCAGTCGCTGATCTTTTCTGGACGACTCAATCCGAGAATAACGTTCGAATAACCCAATTCCTGGCTGGGAAAGCCTCTTGCGGCTTGGCGTTGTAGAGATCGTCCACATGTGACCTCGTTCGGCAGCGCCACGCCGCAAGCGGCTGAGACCCTCAAGGCCGCGCTGCGGCTCTGCTGTAAAGCTCTCCTTGCCAATCGCGTTAATGAGCGAGCCTGTTCAAGATCTCGATGCCGGCCTCGAGAGTTTCGTCCGAGGCGGCGTACGAGATGCGGAAGTGCGAGTCCTTCGCGCTGAACACCGAGCCTGGAATGACCAGCAGGTTGTGCCGGACCGCCTCGGCGACGAAGTCGCTGGCGGGTGGCTTTGGGCACTCGGGGTACAGGTAGAACGCGCCGCCGGGCTTCGCAAAACGGTAGTGATCGGCGAGCCCGGCCATCAGGCGATCACGCTTTCGCTTGTAGTCCGCGATGATCGGCGACACATCGAAATCCATGGCGGCGATGCCCGCGTACTGCACGATGCTGGGTGCGCAGACGTACGTGAACTGCTGGAGCTTCATCATCTCCGCGAGCAGCTTTTTGGGGCCGTGAGCGTAGCCGAGGCGCCAGCCGGTGATGCCGTAGGTCTTGCCGAAGCCTTCGATGACGAGGACATTCTCATTGAACGCCGCCGGGCTCGAGGCGGGGCCGTCGTAGTGGAACGCACGGTAGATTTCGTCGCTGATGAGCAGGATGCCGTGCTTGTCCGCCAGGGCCGCGAGGGCCTTCTGCGTTTCGAGGTCCGCAACGGCCCCTGTCGGGTTCGAAGGAGTGCTGATGAGGATCACCTTCGTCCGCGGCGTGATGGCGGCCTTCACGCGATCCGGGTCGATGCGGAAGTCCGGAGAGGTGTCCACGGGCACCATGCGTCCGCCCGTGAGAGTGATCATGTGTGGATAGGCCACGAAGAACGGGTCTGGCGTAATGACCTCATCGCCGGGGTTCACGGTGGCGAGCAGAGCAAGGAGCAATCCACCGCTGGTGCCGCTGGTGACGAGGACTTCGCGGTCCGTGTGGCCGAAGCGCTGGGCCACGTCGGTGATGAGTTTCTCGCGGAACTCGGCCGCGCCTTGCGTGACGGTATAGCCGTTATGCCCCGCGTCGATGGCGGCCTTCGCGGCCTCGCGGATCGGCTCCGGCACCGCGAAGTGCGGCTGGCCGATGCTGAGGTTCACGGGGTTCTTGAGCGACTTGCCGAGCTCGAACACCTTGCGGATGCCCGAGAGTTCGATGAGCTTGGTGCGGTCGGCGAGCCAGTGGTCAGGGGTCATGGTTTCGTGTCTCGAAGTTGTTACCCGCCCGTTACTCCAAACAATCCGGCCCGCCGTTCGCCGCGGCCTCGTCCGCAAGTTCGTCCAGCACGCCCTGGATCTGGCTCATGCGTTCGGGCCGCTTGATCGCCTTGAAGCTCAGACACGAGTGAATCATCTCCACCAGCTTCGGCGGCAGCATGTGGTTCAATTCGTCCACTGGCTTCAGCAGGCCCTGGAAGGACTTCTCGTTAAGCACCACACCCGCCCCTTCTTCCGCGATCGCGGGCGGCAGACGGAGCGTCGCCAGGCGGTACATCGTCGCGCCGAAGTTGTAGATGTCCGTCCGCTCGTTGATGAGCTTGTGGCTCGCCGTCTCTGGAGCCATGTATTCGAGCGTGCCCTGAAGGCGGTCCTTCGGTTCTCCCTTGATCCAGGCCAGGCCGTAGTCCAGCACCTTCACGCGAACGCCAGTCCCCAGGATCAGGTTGTTCGGCTTCATATCCGCATGGAGGACGCCGTGCTTGTGCATGTGGGTGAGCGCGTCCGCGATCCGTTCAAATACCCGGAGCATTCGCGGCAGCTTCAGCAGCGGAAGTTCGTCCATCGTGGTGCCGGGGACGAACTCGATCAGGAGCTTCCCCTTCTTCGGCTTGAAGAGCCAGTTGGTCTCGGTTTCGAGTGCGTAGATCTTGACGAGATTCGGGTGGTTGAGCATCTGGGCGACACGGAACTCGTGCTTCGCCTGCTCCAGATACTTGAGATCCTCGGGGCCGTCGATCGGCACGAGCTTCAGAGCATATTCTCTGTCATCTTCGACGCGGCGGATGCGTAGAATGCTGCTGTGAGCCCCACTTCCGAGTGTTTCCAGCACATGGAACTTGCCGATCTTATCGATGGTCATACTCGGCCCCTGATGCCTTCGGACGCTGCTCCGAAGGACGGCACGGGAACGGCGGACCACGCGGGGCCGGCCATGGTGACAAACGATATCGAAGCTCAGACCCGGCGGATCGGGAGCGAGATCTTCGCCCGACTGGACCGCCACGGCCCCGTCCTTTTCACCCCGTCCTGGTGGGACGACCAACTCATGGGCCTGGGGATGCACGACCCGGCCCTGAAGGTGCAACTCTTCCGATTTGTCGACACGCTTCCCTATTTGCGTACGGGAACGGACGTCAGCCGTCACCTGCGGGAATACCTCGGCGAGGCAAAGGCGGACCTGCCGGGCTGGATCCGTCGGACTTTGCCGTGGATCCCGGACGGCGGCCCCCTCAGCGGCGTGCTCGCCTTCACGGCCCGCAAGGGCGCGGAACGCATGGCCCGCCGCTTCATCGCGGGGTCGAACGTGCCGGAGGCGGTCGCCGCGGTCAAGGCGATGCGGGCCCGCAGGCTCGCCTTCACGATCGACCTGCTGGGCGAAGCCACCGTCACCGAAACGGAGGCGGATCATGTCCAAAAGCAGTACCTGGATCTGCTCGCGGGGCTGACACGCGAGGTGAATCGGCTGCCCGAGGAACCGATGGTCGACCGCGACGACCGTGGGCCGATTCCACGGGTGAACGTCTCGATCAAGCTCTCGGCACTTTTCAGCCAGTTCGACCCGATCGACCCCGCTGGCACCTCGCGATCGGTGCTGCGAAGGTTGCGGCCGATCCTGCGGTCGGCGAAAGAGTCCGGGGCGTTCGTCAACTTCGACATGGAGCAGTACAGCTTCAAAGATGCGACGCTTCGCATCTTCCGCGAGGTGCTGAACGAGCCCGAGTTCCGCGACTGGCCGCACGTCGGCATCGCCATCCAGGCGTACCTGCGTGACACGGAACAGGATCTCCGAGACCTGCGCGACTGGGTGAAGGACGAACGCAACACGCCCGTGGGGGTGCGGCTTGTGAAGGGGGCGTACTGGGATTACGAAACCGTGATCGCCGCCCAGCAGGGCTGGCCGGTTCCGGTGTGGACACGGAAGTGGGAGTCCGACGCCAACTATGAACGCTGCACCGATTTCCTGCTGGAGAACGTGGAGTGGCTGGTCCCGGCGTTCGGCAGCCACAACGTCCGCAGCCTGGCCCATGCGCTCGCGAGTGCGGAGCGGCTTGGAGTGCCGAGGCGGCGTTTCGAGATCCAGATGCTCTACGGCATGGCGGACCCGATCAAGGAAGCGATCCAGTCGCTGGGGTACCGCGTGCGGATCTACACGCCTTACGGCCAGCTGCTGCCCGGCATGGCGTACCTCGTGCGGCGATTGCTGGAGAACTCGTCCAACGATTCCTTCCTGCGAGCGAGCTTCGCCGAGGGAATCCCGGAGGAGGAACTGCTCATGAATCCGGCGGATATCATGGAACGGATCGAGTCGACAAATAGCATTGCACCCCCCAAAGCGCAGGGACGGCCGTCCCTGGGCTTTCGCAACGAGCCACTCGCGGACTTCTCGCAAGAAGCCAGCCGCACCGCGATGATCTCCGCCCTGGCCGAAGTTCGCTCGCAGCTCGGGAAGACGTACCCGCTCGTGATCGCGAACCGTGCCGTCTCGTCGCCGAGCACGATCGAGTCGCGGAACCCTTCGCGCACGAGCGAACTCGTCGGTCGGGTCGCCGCGGCGTCGAAGGAGCAGGCGGTCGCCGCCATCGCCGCCGCCAGTGCGGCCTTTGAATCGTGGCGGGAAACTCCGGTCGTGCAGCGGGCGGCGTTCTTGCAACGTGTCGCCCAGCAATTCCGGGAGCGCCGTTGCGAACTCTCCGCGTGGGCCTGTCTCGAGACGGGCAAGCCCTGGCGCGAGGCGGACGCGGACATCGCCGAGGCCATCGACTTCTGCGAGTACTACGCCGCCGAGATGCTGCGGCTCGCGAACCCGCAGCATCGCGATGTGCCTGGCGAGGAGAACGCGTACTTCTACGAGCCCCGTGGCGTTGCGGTCGTCATCGCGCCGTGGAACTTCCCCCTTGCGATTCTTACCGGTATGGCCACCGCGGCTCTCGTCGCAGGGAACACCGTCGTGATGAAGCCGGCCGAGCAGTCGAGCGTGATCGCGGCGAAGTTCATGGAGTGCCTCCAGGCCGCGGGTGCGCCCCCCGGCGTCGTCAATTTCCTGCCCGGCGATGGCGAGGAGATCGGGCCGACACTCGTGCAGCATCCGGACGTGGCCCTCATCGCCTTCACCGGCTCGCTGAAGGTGGGCTTGCTCATCAACGAACAGGCGTCGCGAACCCCCGGCGGGCAGTCGCACGTGAAGCGAGTCATCGCCGAGATGGGTGGCAAGAACGCCATCATCGTCGACGCCGATGCCGACCTGGACGAAGCTGTGCGTGGCGTCATCGAGTCCGCCTTCGGCTACGCGGGCCAGAAGTGCTCGGCCGGTTCCCGGGCCGTCGTGCTCGAGCCGATCTACGATCAGTTCCTGGTTCGCCTTATCGAGGCGGCCCGCAGCCTGACGGTCGCCCCGGCGGACGAGCCCGGCTGTGCCCTCGGCCCCGTCATCGACGCAGAGGCCCGCGACCGCATCCTACGCATGATCGAGAAGGGTAAAAGCGAGGCCCGGCTTGCGTACGCAGCCGACCTCGGCGAGCTTGCGAATCAGGGGTATTTTGTGGGTCCGCACATCTTCGCGGAGGTGCCGGAAGCGTCCAGCCTGGCGCAGGATGAGATCTTCGGCCCGGTGCTCTCCGTGCTGAAGGCTCGCGATCTCGACGACGCTCTCCGCATCGCCAACGGCACGCCTTACGCCTTGACCGGCGGCATCTACAGTCGCAGCCCCAAGAATCTTGAACAGGTGCGGCGCCGCTTCCGGGTTGGTAATCTGTATGTGAATCGACGCTGCACGGGCGCGCTCGTTGATCGACAGCCCTTCGGCGGTTTCAAGCTGAGCGGTATCGGCTCGAAGGCAGGCGGACCGGATTATCTTTTGCAGTTCCTCCTGCCAAGAACGATCACCGAGAATACGATGCGCCGCGGATTCGCCCCCGCAGAATGACATCCTCCAAAGGAGCACAATGATGAGCGAGCCCACCTCCGCCGAGTTGAAGCAGAACCGCATGAAGGAGTTCATGACGCTCCTGCCGCTGACGATCGAACTCGCCGGCCTGCCCAAGACTGCGCCCGCGACGCTCTTCACGGAGGGGCAGCTCGAAGCTCGCATCTGGAGCCTCCGCAGCGCCTTCAAGCTCGCAAGGCAACTCGTTCGCGAAGTGGGCGAATCCGGGGTGTGACACGGCAAGCGTCCCGGTCGATCGGGCGAGCGTCACAGGAGTTCCCCTGTGAATCAAACTGAAGGGCTGATATAATCTAATGACGTCGCCCGGATGAATTTGAAGTCTCACTGGCCTGCCGTCGAAGCCTGAGTGCACCACTTCGGGCCCCTTTCTCGCTGGAACTCACGATGCGTGACCTTACCCTGTCGATCCTGCTGGCGGGAAGTTGTTTCGCGTCCACTTCGGCCGCCGAGCCGAACGACAAGGTAGACTTCGCGCGAGATGTTCTTCCCATCCTGTCGGACAAGTGTTTCCTGTGCCATGGGCCGGACGAAGCCACACGCAAGGGCGACCTGCGACTCGATCGCAAAGAGGATGCCCTGCGTACCGAAGGCGTGGTGATCGTTCCCGGTGACAGTGCCACCAGCGAGATCATTCGGCGAATCGTTTCCACGGAGGCATCGCAAGTGATGCCGCCGCGGAAGTCGAACCGCACTCTTACCCCCGCCCAGATCGCAACGCTGAAACGCTGGATCGACGAGGGCGCGGCCTGGGGCCAGCACTGGGCGTTCGTGGCTCCGGTGCGGCCGAAGATTCCCGGTAGCGTCCCTGCGGCGAACCCGATCGATGCGTTCGTTCACACCAAGCTCAAGCAGGAGAAACTCGCACCGTCCCCCGAGGCGACTCGCGAGCAACTCCTTCGCCGCGCCACGCTGGACCTCACCGGTCTGCCGCCAACGCTCACGGAGGTCGAGGCTTTCCTCGCGGATCGGTCCCCGGAGGCTTACGAGAAGGTCGTCGACCGCCTGCTTGCGTCGCCTCGCTTCGGGGAGCGCCTGGCGTGGGACTGGCTGGACGCCGCCCGCTATGCGGACACCAACGGCTATCAGGGCGATAGCGAACGCACGATGTGGCCCTGGCGGGACTGGGTGGTGCGTGCCTTCAATGCGAATATGCCTTATGACCGCTTCACGATCGAGCAACTCGCCGGGGACCTGCTGCCGAACGCCACGAAGGATCAGATCCTGGCGACGGCATTCAACCGCAACCACATGATCAACGGCGAAGGCGGCCGAATCGCGGAGGAAAACCGCATCGAGTACGGCTTCGACCAGACCGAGACAACGGGCACCGTGTGGCTCGGTCTGACGCTGACTTGCACTCGCTGCCACGATCACAAGTTCGATCCGATCACGAAGTCCGATTACTTCCGCCTGTTCGCGTACTTCGACCGAACGCCCGTCACCGGTGGCGCGGCCGGTGGTGGCCGTAGCGGGCAGGTGCCACCGATTCTCGATCTGGCCACTCCCGAGCAAGAGAAGTCCTCAGTGGCAGCCGCGACGGCGTATGGCGAGGTGCTGAAGAAGGTGACGCCGATCGAGAAGAAACTGCGGGACGATGCTGCGGTTTTCAAGGACGGCGTCTACTCCTCGAGTCTCCCCGCGGTGATCGAGTCGGCGCTCCGCAAGGGGCCGGGCGGGCGTGCGGATACGAACAACGAAGAACTCATCACGCACTTCAAGAAGCAGGAACCGGAGTACGTCAAGCATCTCACCGAACTTCGCCAGAAGGCGAAAGCCCGTGACGCCGCCTCCAAGGGCGTGGCCCGCGTGATGGTGATGCAGGACCTCCCGAAGCCCCGGCAGACGTTCATGCTCACGCGCGGCGCGTACGACAAGCTAGAGGGCGCGGTGACGCCCGGAGTTCCCGCGTCGCTGCCGCCGCTGCCGAAGGGCGCGCCGGCGAATCGGCTCACGCTCGCGAACTGGCTCATGTCGCCACAGAACCCGCTGACGGCACGGGTCACCGTCAATCGTTACTGGCAGATGCTCTTCGGGGTCGGGCTGGTGAAAACCAGCGAGGATTTCGGCGTGCAGGGCGAACGGCCCGTGCAGCAGGAACTTCTCGACTGGCTCGCCTGCGAATTCCAGAAGGACTGGGATCTCAAGCGACTCCTGCGGCTCGTGGTCACCAGCGCGACGTATCGCCAGTCCTCGAAGGTGACGGCGGCCCTGCACGAACGCGATCCGGAGAACCGCCTGCTCGCCCGCGGTTCGCGGCATCGGCTGCCGTCGTGGATGATTCGCGATCAGGCTCTCGCCGCCAGCGGCTTGCTCACATCCACGATGGGCGGCGAGCCCGTGAAAACGTATCAGCCGCCCGGCATCTGGGAGGAAGCGACCTTCGGCAACAAACGCTACCAGCAGGACAAAGGCGACGCCCTTTACCGCCGCAGCCTGTACGTCTACTGGCGGAGGATTGTCGGGCCCACGCTGTTCTTCGACACGAGCGCCCGCCAAACGTGTACGGTGAAGAGCGTGATCACCAACACCCCGCTGCACGCCCTCGCCACGCTCAACGATGTGACCTACGTCGAAGCCGCCCGTGCACTGGCCCAGAACGCGATGAAGGAAGCCCAGGGCGACGCCGAGCGACTGGCGTTCGCCTTCCGCCGAGTGACCGCCCGCAAGCCGACCGACACGGAAGCAAGGCTTCTCGCCGCTTCCCTTGAGAAGCAGCGAACGCTCTACCGTGCCGACAAGGACGCCGCGCTGAAGTTGCTGAAGATGGGGGATTCCCCGCGAGAGGAGAAGCTTGACGCCGTGGAGCAAGCCTCGCTAACGGCGACCTGCCTCGTCATTCTCAATCTGGATGAGTCGCTCTCGATTCACTGAGGCCTCCGTGCCCTTCGTCGTGACGCGCGGGGCTCCGGGAACCTTCGTGATCTCGGCGGCCCCGAGTTCAATGTAGTAAGGACCCGGGACGACGGGATCGTCCGTTCGGTACTCGATCCCGTATAGGCGCCGACCGCCGCGTTCAATGGTGCCGCGATCTTCGATGATGGTTCCGGTGACGGAGTCCAACCCAAATTGGAACTGGATAACCTCGCCGACCTTGTACATGGTCTCTGCCATGGCTTCTCCCGTTACCAGGCTTGGCCCCCCGTTATACCCTGTAGATATTGACACAGGACACTGTCAAAATCACGAGCTATCTTGTTGAGCACGCGTCGCCACGCTCTTACCCTGAGAAGATGAAGGACCGTTGAGGCTCCCGGTGTGAAATCCTGATGAACAATCGCATTGCGCCGGTTGACAAGTTCCTGGAGCAGCACTCGTCGATGCGGACTGCGGCTGTCCTTCAGGTCAACTTCGACCCAGAACCTGATACCAAGCCGACCGAAGTCGGCTCCGAGAGCCCCAGGGTGAGGATTGCCGCGATCCAGCATCCGGTTTGAATTGAGGCTGGCCTTCGTAAACGGCTGAACCTGTGGCGGAAGAATCGCCACGATCGCGTCGATGCACTCCGTGTGGAGGTCTCGGCAGAAGCCCTGGAAGTGCGAGCAGAGGAGCGTTGCGTAAGCGTAGTTGATCTGCTGTGTCGCGAAGCGTCGGCCGCGATCGGAGTCGCCAACCGTGGCGTGAGCGGTTTCGATCTCATCCAGAACTGCGGCGCGATGGCGGCGCCAGCGGAGCAGCGAGCGAGAAGGCATGGGCGATGGGCTGTCTGGCGGGGGACACCCGCGGTGCTCACAACTGCATCACCGCGGCATCCCATGCTCGAAAAGAGACCTCAGTCCATGATCTTGATGTCTTCAGGGCTCGCCAGCTTGATCTGCGGCTTCTCCTTGTACTCGATGACCATGCCGGTGACCTCGACCTTCTTGCCCTTGAAGTGCTCCGAGGGATCTTCGATCTTGGCGTCCTTGAACTTCTTCAACGTCGGCCGGTCGAGGAACACCGTGAAGTTCTTGGCATCGTTGCGGTTCGACTCGGAGTTCAGCCAGCAGAGGCCATCCTTTGTATACGAGGACTTGACCTCCATCTTGAGGGTCACCTTCTCGTTGAGCTTCTTGGCGGCCTCTTCGGTCGTAATCGGCTCCTTCTTATCCTCGGCCAATGAGAAGGTGAGCCCCAGCAACAACACGCTCAGCGACAGCAATCGAGTAGCCATCATGGTCTCCAAAAAACATCTTTAAGGTTGACGGTGAGAAGACATCTTAGGATTGTGATGGAATAGAACCCGTAGAAAGTCAAGCGCCCTGCACAGGCGGCCGCAACGGAGCGAACCCGACATGAACCCCTGGATCGATCACGCCAAGCTCGAGACACGCCGCCACTTCTTCGGCTCCGCCCTCGGAATCGGCGGGGCTGCGCTCGGTTCCCTCCTGGCAAAGGATGCAGCCGCGGGCTCGAAACCTGTTGGCGGCTTGCCGAACCTGCCCCACTTCGCCGCCAAGGCGAAGCGCGTCATCTATCTATTCCAGAACGGCGGTCCAAGCCACGTCGATCTGTTCGATTACAAGCCGCAGCTCACGAAGCTGAAAGGTGTACAAATTCCAGATAGCGTCGCGGCCGGGAAGCGTTTTAGCACCATGACTGGCGGCCAAACGCTGCGGCCCTGCCTGCCGGAGATCACGAAGTTCGCCCAGCGCGGCCAGAGCGGGGCGTGGGTGTCGGACTTCCTGCCCCACACCGCCGGCATCGCCGACGAACTCTGCTTCGTGAAGTCGATGCACACCACCCAGGTGAACCACGCCCCCGCCATCTGCTTCTTCCTCACCGGCAGCGAGATGCCCGGCCGCCCCAGCATCGGCTCCTGGCTGACCTACGGCCTCGGCAGCGAAACCGCCGACCTCCCTGGCTTCGTCGTCATGACCAGCCGAGACAAGGAAGCCTCCTGCGGGCAAATCTTCTACGACTTCTACTGGGGCAGCGGCTTCCTCCCCTCCAAGTTCCAGGGCGTCAAGTTCCGCGGCAACGGCGACCCCGTCCTCTATCTCTCGAACCCGGACGGCATCAGCCGCGAAGGCCGACGAGCCATGCTCGACGACCTCGCGAAAATGAACGACCTCACGCTCAAGGAGTTCGGCGACCCCGAGATCGCCACGCGGATCGCCCAGTACGAGATGGCCTACCGCATGCAGATGAGCGTGCCCGAACTCACCGACTTCTCGAAGGAGCCGAAACACGTCCTCGAATCTTACGGCCCGGAGGTGCAGCGGCAGGGCTCCTTCGCGTACAACTGCCTGATGGCCCGTCGGCTCGCAGAGCGAGGCGTTCGGTACGTCCAACTTCTCCACGCCGGGTGGGATCAGCACCGCAACCTCAACACCCAGCTCAAGGTACAATGTGCCGACACCGATGCACCCTCCGCGGCCCTGGTGAAGGATCTGAAGCGGCTCGGACTGCTTGACGACACGCTCGTGATCTGGAGCGGCGAGTTCGGCCGAACACCGTTCCTTCAGGGGAAGATCGAGGAAGTGAAGTCCTGGGGCCGGGACCATCACCCGTACGCTTTCACGCTCTGGATGGCCGGGGGCGGCGTCAAAAAGGGTGTCAGCTACGGGGCCTCCGACGAGTTCGGTTTCGCCTCCGTCAAGGACCCGGTGCATGTCCACGACTTCCAGGCCACGGTCATGCATCTGCTCGGGCTCGACCACCAGAAACTCACCTTCCGTTTCCAGGGCCGCGACTTCCGCCTCACGGACGTCCACGGCGACGTGGTGCAGGGTTTGCTCGCGTAAGGGCTGGCGAATCAACAACTGTCGGGACTTCCGTTTCAACCCACATCAATTGATCCAGAATCATCGACGCTTTTTGCGTCGGTGACCGGACGTGATTCCAGTCACTCCTCGATTCGGAAATCGAGTGTGGTAATGATGTTAAACTCGAGAAGGAAGTGATTCCAGCTTTCGACATGATTCCACCAAGGGGTGGGAGGGTCGGCGCTGGAATCAACCGGTGTGCGACGAGTCGGCTCGCTCATTGCTCGGACAGTTGTTGATTCCTTGACTCTAAGGGGCCTCCGTCGCGGGTTCGCCGCTGAAGATGCTCAAGGCGCCGTCGTCGGCACAGAAGCCGCGCCGGGTGCGAGGAAGTCGTTGCCCGTGCGGGGGCGGATCTGCTCGTGGGCCTCGGCTCCGGGTGGTGTCGCTCTCCAGGCCTGGCCGCTTGTCACCGCGGCGAACCCTGCGGAGTACAGCTTCCGCGATTCCTCGGGGTTGAATTTCATCGCCTCCCTTGGAGCCGGGAAATCCTCGGGAATGCTCGCCAGATGGTAGTTCATCCCACCCAGCAGGCAAAGCGTATAGATGCGGAAGAGCTCCGCTCTCGCCTGGGAATAAAGCAGCGATTGCAAGGAGCTTTCGCCGATCTTCACCGTTCGCCGATCGGTGCAGTTCGGGTCCGCGTAGAGTTTGCCGGACACGATCACGTACACATCCGAGCCGGACAACGGCGATGAGCTGCCTTTCAAATCCTGCCCATGGACCGGCAGCGTCGAGGCTCGAACGAAGACTCCCGTGGTGGCGCCGCCGTCGGCGTGGAGTTCCGTGAACTGCTGACCGTTGATAGTGACATCGAACTCGACGGGCGGCAGGAAGCCTGGAATCGCAGCAGAGGCGAGCAAGACCTTGCGGTAAAGCTCGAGCGAGTCCGGTCGGCCGCTGGAGGCGATGCCGCCCATGTCCCAGATCACCAGCCGCTTCGTGTTCAGGTTGGTGGTGCCGACGTAGAACCGCCGTCCACAAGCGTGAGCCTTCGCCACCGCGATGAGGATGTTCTCGTCGACCTCGATCTCGATCAGGCGCTTCAGCGGTGCGGACGACGCCACGGAATCGCCCCAGAGCAGCGATCCCGCGAGGCGTCTGCGGAAGACGTCGCGATCCGTGAGAGATGTGTAAAGCTCGGCGGCCCTGCGATCGTAGTTCGAGCCGAGGAAGGCGTAAGTGCCGATGAGGGCCCCGGTGCTGACGCCGGTGACGACGTCGAACTCCGGCCGGGTGCCCGTGGCCGTCCAACCGGCCAGCACGCCGACGCCGTAGGCCCCGTAAGCCCCGCCGCTGGAGAGGGCGAGGATCTTGGCGCGTTTCGTCGGGGCGGTGAAGTCGGGAGAGTTGGCGGTGCGAAGGCGATCAGCCAGGGACTTCACGAGATCCGTATCGAGGACGGACGGTTCCTCAGCCGTCGGATTCGCGGAGATCAGCCCGCTGGCCCGAGCAAGTTGCGGCGGGGCGCAGGAGCTCCGGCGCGAGACACAACCGGTCGCGAACAGGATCACGAGGAAGGCCGTCAGGAGCCCTGGACGGATGTTGGTCATCGGCATCCATGTGCAGCCTCGGCCGGCGGGGGTGCCAACGATAAGGCTGCGTCTGGCGAATGGTAGAACGCTTCGCAGGTGTAGGAATGTCGCGTTGCAATCACGATTATCAAGGGCCAGCGTGGAACGCCCCGACAATCGGCAGAGGCGGCAAAGTCACTGGGATCTCCCCTTCTCCCCCAATTCCCCTTCCCATTTACACCTTGTCGCCTTCGCGTCCGTAACGCTGACCGACACGGCGGCCGATCAACTCGGCGACAAGCACGGCGAGGTAGAACTGCCCGGTGACGGCCTCGATCACGACCATGCCGCGAACGAAGTCTCCCGCGGCTGTGAGGTCGCCGTAGCCCACGGTGGTGAGCGTCATGAAGCTGAAGTACATCAGCAGGAAATGGCGGTGCCACTCGGCTTCAAAGCGATCCACGATCGGTTCCGCACCCCGGAAGGAGCCCGGGGCCAAGTACTCGATCGTGGAGTAGACGTGGCCAAAAGCGAGGCCGAGGAGGAGATAGCCGCAGAAGGCGCCATACACAGCATCCGATGTGACGGAGCGTTCGCGGTAGAACTTCCTCATGAGCGTGATGACGACGAAAAAGAGGAAGACCGCCGTGAGGGAGTGGAACCCAACAGCGATCGGTTTTCGCGGCAGGTCGGTCCAGAAGTAACCAGTCCACATCGCCACGGTGACAGGGCCACCCAGAACAAGAGCGGTGATGCGGAGTCTGCGATTCGAGAACAGCACAAGCAGGGCGGAGAGGAAGACAACAGTGAGGAGAAGATCGAAGAGGACGCGAAAATCCGCAGAGTGACCGAGGACCGGGTAAATGAAAACGAGGGCGATAAGGGAGACGAGCAGGATCTCGTACTTTCGCCGGGCGAGTAGATTCATGGGACATCCCAAGCCAGCAGAGATCAGAGATCAGAGGACAGAGGACAGATCAGGGGATGCGAAAGACGCCGGGCTGATAGGCATTGCCATAGGGCCCGCCGCGGTATCCGTAAGAGGGGTTCGGCCGATAGACCACGGGTGCAACGACAGGAGCGACAACCGGAGCCACATAGGGGCGAGGATACCCGTATCCGTAGGGGTACCCATAACCGTAAGGATAGCCGCCGTAGGGGTAGCCGTACCCGCCGTAATGATAGGCATAGCCGCCGTAGGGGTAGCCGTACCCTCCGTAATGATAGCCGTAGCCCCGGGCACCGTAGCCGGCGTGGAAGGCGACCCAGGCTTCGGAACGTGCGGGAGTCAGGGCGGTGAGGGCGAGTGCAGTGATTCCGAGGAGGAAGAGCTTGCGTAACATCGTGAGCCTCCGAGGTGATGGGGGCGGAATCAGCGGAAGACGCCAGGCATCAGAGCCTCAGCGACGGTATTGCCACGATAGCCGCCATAGGTGGTGACAGGATAGACGGGCGGCGGCGTGTAGGTGCGATAGCCGCTGAGGTTGTTGGTGGGGAAGGTGGGGTTGAGGTTCGCATTCCCGGAGGCGTCCGGCCGATAGCCGTAGCGATCGCTGTAGTCGCCGTAGCCGAACTTGTAGGCACCCGGCCCGTTGGCAGCGGGGCCGGCGTACTGATTGATGCCGATGGGATTGAAGCGGGAGGAGCCGATGTCGCCCCAGCCGAAGAGAGTCTCGGGAATGAGCAGCAATGTGAGAATCGCAAGGCGGCTGAAGACTTTCATCGTTCACCAAGGAAAGAACTCGTCGACTTGATTGGCCTCCGCGGAGATCATACCACCTGGCGAGGGATTGTCCCGTGATGTCTCTCAGTTCTGGAGGGAAGCGATCCGCAAAGGCCCAGCCTTTGTCCAGTTTCCGCCGCGGCTTTCCTGCCCCGAATGCGACGGTAAGGTTCTTTCTTTCTTTCGTTCGTCTTACTCGGTGCGTCCGTCTTGCTCGGCGGCGATGGGATCGAGGAACGCGGCGGCGAAGCGGACGCGGCGGCGTGCGGAATCGTACCGGCTGTGACGTAGGTCGCCCACCAGCGCCTGCAACTGGCCGTAGATCCGCGTGGCGTCGCCTTCGCCACGCAGAGCGGCCCAGGCGCGGCGAACCGTGGCATCGAGCCACACGACCGACGACATGGCCCGAGCCTGCCAGCGCGGCCAGTGCGAGCGTGTGTACATCAGCAGGGCGTGACGAGTCATCAACCGCAGTGGCGGCGGGACGCGGCGGGCGTGCAGCGGCCAGTGGTGCGTTACCGTCACGGTGGGGTCGTACCATACCGACCACTGCTTCTCGGCCGCCCGCTGGCAGAAGTCGACATCCTCGTAGTACAGGAAGTATCGTTCATCCATTCCGGTCAACTGGTTGAAGCAGCTTCGTCTCACGAGCAGGCAGCCGCCCGTGGCCCAGGCGACTCGGCTTGGCTCGGTTCGTGGCAGCGTGTCGCACTTGCGTCGCGAGCGTCGGCGGAGAAGTCGGGTGAGCGTGCCTGCCAGCGTCGGTAACGCCCCGGCCGAGGGCTGCGGCGTGCCGTCCGGATCGCGAAGACCGAAGCCGATGACCCCGGCACGAGGATCGGCCTGGCCGAGCTTGACAGCCGCGGCGTAGGCCTCGTCGAGGAAACCATCGGGCACGGTGACATCGGGATTCAGCAGCAGCACCCACTCGCTTCGGGTCGCCTCGCAGGCGCGATTCACGGCACGAGCGAATCCGTAGTTCCGGCGGAAGCGACGGACCGCGACACCCGGCATTCGCTGGAGTTTCCGCGCGACCGGGTGCCAGGGCGAGTGGTTGTCCACGATCACAATCGAGGCTTCGCCGGAGCAGAACAGGTGCGATCGGTGAAGCTGCCGGGTCAGGCGGGCAGTGTTACGCCACTGGCAGAAGTTGACGATCACGACCGAGAGCGAGAGTGGACAGGGCGGCGGAGTCGGTGCAGCCTGCGCCGCGGTCAGGCCGCGTCGTGGAAGCCGGCGTTCGCCCCCGGGGGGCACAGTGCGAGCCATCGGGTTCCTTCCCGTGGGGCAACACGGACCATCCTGAAGTCCGGGGCGGGATTCTAAGCTTCCCCCGAAAAGGGTGCAACCGCAACCAGCGAAGGAAAGCCGCTTCGCCGCAAGCGGCAAAACCGTCGATCCGCGAGTGTCGCTTACGCACCGGGTTCGCCTTGATCGCGCGACGTGTGAGCGTACAGTGATCGTGCCAGGTCAAGCCTGCCACTTTTCTGCGCGGCTCTTTCCCCATTTCGGAGAAGCTTTCCATGCGATGTCTTTCCGCACTCCTGGGCGTCACGTTATTCACCACCATCGCCCTGTCGGCTCCGCCGGCGTATCGCGTCCTCGCCCAGGACAAAGGTCACGTGGCGATCGTGAACGCGGAGGGGAAGGTCGAGTGGGAGTTTCCCTGCAAGCACAACGCTCACGACATTCACCTTCTGCCCAGCGGAAACCTCCTGCTGCACACGGGAGCGACGGAGATCTCGGAGGTGACGCCAGAGAAGAAGGTGGTGTGGAGCTACACCGCGAAGCCCAAGGAGGGATACAAGGGCCGCGTGGAAGTGCATGCCTTTCAGCGACTCGCCGACGGCAACACGATGGTGGCCGAGAGCGGCAATGCCCGGATCGTCGAGGTTGATCGTGAAGGGAAGATCGTGAAGGAAGTGGCCCTGAAGGTGGAGAAGCCGAGCCCCCACCGAGACACCCGGCTCGTCCGCAAGCTGGAGAGCGGGAACTACCTCGTGTGCCAGGAGGGCGATGGCGTGGTTCGCGAATACGACGGTACGGGGAAGATCGTGTGGAGCTATGCCCTCGATCTCAACGGCCGACCGCAATCGGGCGGCCACGGGCCAGAAGGCCATGGCACCGCGGTCTTCTCGGCCGTGCGCCTGCCCAACGGCAATACCCTCATCGGCGGTGGGAACAACAATCGCGTCCTCGAAGTGAACAAGGACGGCAAGATCGTCTGGAGCCTGGAGCAGAAGGAACTTCCCGGCATCACGCTGGCCTGGGTCACCACCGTGCAGGCCCTGCCGAATGGGAACGTTATCCTGGGCAACTGCCACGCCGGCCCCGAGAATCCGCAGCTTCTTGAAGTGACGCGAGACAAGAAGCTTGTCTGGACTTTCAAGAACCACCAGGTCTTCGGCAACAGCCTTGCCTCGGCTCAGGTGCTCGACGTCGAAGTCCGCCGCTGATCCGCTGGGTGGGGGGGAGCGTTTGTTCCTTCGCTCCTTCACCGTCGCTCGTAATGATTGCCGGGAAGTCGCTTCACGAGCCGCTTCATCTCCATCTTCATCAGCAGCGTGGCCAGTTCGCCCACGGGCAGGCTCAGCTCACGCGCCAGTTCGTCGCCGTGGCGCGAGGTCGCGAGTGCTTCCCAGACTCGTTGCTGAGCGGGTTCGAGCTTCGGCACGACAACGGGTGGCGGGGGCGGCGTAGGGAGCGGTTCCGCCTCCGCCTCCGCCGCGGGCTTTCGCTTGGCGGTATGCGGCATGGGCTCCACAGGCATCGACAGGCCGCGGAGGTCTTCGAGCACATCCTCCGCGGAACGGACCAGCTTGGCCCCCTTGCGAATCAACTCCAGGCATCCAGCGCTGGCGGCGCTATCCACGTTACCAGGCACGGCGAAGACTTCCCGGCCCTGCTCAAGGGCGTGCACCGCGGTGATCAGGGCACCGCTTTTGAGATTCGCTTCCACGATCACCACGGCCCGGCTCATGCCGCTGATGATGCGGTTGCGAGCGGGGAACATGCCCGGCTGCGGTGCCACGGTCATGGGCGTTTCGGAGATCAAGCCGCCGCGTTGAGCGACTTCATCCGCGAGCTCGGCGTGCTCGGGCGGGTAGATCTTCGCGAGCCCACCCGCGAGCACGGCGAAGGTTCGGCCACCTGCGTCCAGAGCTCCGCGGTGGGCCGCGCCATCGATGCCCCGAGCCAGTCCCGAGATCACGGTCACTCCGGCGCGGCAGAGGCCTGCCGCGATCTCCGCCGCCATGCGTCGCCCGTAAGCCGTGCACATCCGCGAGCCCACCAGCGCCACGGCTCCGAGATCGCCAGGCCGCCAGCCATCGCCGTGGACGTAAAGCAACGCGGGGGCCGTCGGAATCGAGGCGAGCGAGGCCGGATAATCCTCATCACTCTTGAGCACCGGGCGAACAACGTGGCGTTCCATCAAGGCAAGCTCGGCTTGAGCATCGAGTGTGCGTAGAGTCTGTGCGAACGTGGAGGCCAGCTTGTCGCCGATCTGCGGAATGCGACGCAGCTCTGTCTCACTCGCACGACAGGCCGCGTCCGCAGAACCGAACTGTTGAAGCAGCGCCGCGGTCAGGCGTGGCCCGAGGCCAGGCACGAGTGCGAGCTTGAGATGAGCAAGGTGTTCGGGCGGAAGAATGGCCATGGTCAGGCCGAAAGAGAAAATGAGGCATCCTTGCCGTCGTGACCCATTCCTTGGGTGCCTTTGAGTTACGCCCGCTGTATCCCGGTGGCAACCAGCCGATGGGCGGATTGATCCGGAGTGACGTACCTGGAAGAGATTAGGTCGCGAAAATTTTGAGCGAATCGGGTTCGGTTCGGGCGACGGCCGGACGAGCTCCGATCACTTCCCCGATCATGCGGCGAAGCATCTGACCCGTGGTCATGCCTCGACGGCGGGCCGCCGCCTCGAGCTCGAGGGCCTGCCA
>Ga0105046_10002434_pt1 | contig 29392 bp, 24 predicted proteins | sample MAT03_FD_78385 | JGI IMG/M metagenome (GOLD analysis project Ga0105046, IMG submission 78385) | Freshwater microbial communities from Lake Fryxell liftoff mats and glacier meltwater in Antarctica - MAT-03 (megahit assembly) | ecosystem: Environmental > Aquatic > Freshwater > Ice > Liftoff... | reverse complement strand
GCCCGCACATTTCACGAATACGAAGCCAATCGTGATCGGGCCCGCCCGAAGCCGTCACCACTTATCGCGACCGTCCCAAGCGGCCCGCGGATTATGTGCACTCGAAGCCAATTCGCCTCCGGAACCTGAGTCAGCCTCCGCCTGTTCGTTGCGGACCCGGCCGACACGCTCCGATTTCGCGAATACGAAGCCAATCGTGGTCAGCCCATGTGGCAGCCGAGACCATCCACAGGCGATAGTTCCAAGCACCCGCACATTTCACGAATACGAAGCCAATTCGCAACGGCTCCGTCGGAAAATCACAGCCCTCCCGCTACGAGCCCGCCGAAAGCGAACGCCATTTCGCGAATACGAAGCCAATCGCTCCCGGCGCTGCATCCCCAAAACAGCCCCGCCCCCCAATTTGCGAACACGAACCCAATTAAACGCCGCGCCGCCACTTCAACATTTGCAGCACAAACCCATCCCGCCGTGCCCGCGCCTCATCCGCGCTCTTTACTGACCAATCGTAAAACCCGCGGCCCGTCTTCGCACCCAAATCCCCGCCCGCCACCAATTCCTTATACCGCGGCGGCGCCTCCACCTTGTTGTACAAGTCGGAAGCGACATATTCCAAAATGCCCATCGACATGTCCAGCCCGACAATATCCATATGTTCCAACAATCCGTACATCGGCAGCCGCAATCCAAAACTCATCCGCGCCGCCAAATCCACCTCGGAAGCATCTGCAATCCCCTCGCTCACAATGTGCGCCGCTTCCCGGATCAACGCCATGTGCATCCGATTCCCCAACTGGCCCGGCGTATCCTTCTTCACAACGACTGGCACTTTGCCGCACGCCGTCAACAAGTCCCTCATCTGCTCCGCCAACGGCAACCAAGTGCGTGCTCCCATCACAATCTCCACCAGCGGCATTAAATGCGGCGGGTTCCAAAAATGTGTCGTCATCACCCGTTCCGGCCGCTGGCACCGTTCCGCAATCGCCGTGATGCTCAACCCCGAAGTATTCGAAGTCAACAGCGCCGCGGGAGCGGTCAACGAATCCAGTCGTTCAAACAACTCCTGTTTAAACGGCAAATTCTCCGGTCCCGATTCAATCACCAAATCCGCGGCCGCTACCTCAACCTCGAACGCCGCTGACGCCCGCAAATTCGCCGCCGAAAACGCCGCCTGCTCACCCGTCACCAATCCATTCGCTTCCAACAATTCGAACTGCCGTCGCGCTGCCGCCAAGCCCGCCGCGGCGCTCTCCACCGTCCGCCCAAGAATCACCGCCTCCACGCCGCCTAAGGTCAGCGTCATCGCGATCCCCGGGCCCATCATCCCCGTGCCCACTACCGCGGCCCTCATTTTTTCAACTCGATCACCAAAGCCCGATATGGCTTCGTTCCCAGATTTTTCAACAACGGCGCGTCCTCACCCTTGTCGTGCCAAATCACATCGCCGCTCTTCCGCTCCCGTACCGTCCGTTCCTTCGTCGTCGAGTCGATCCGCTCATACTTTGAATCGTCGAGAAATACAATCACCTGATCCGTCGGCCGGATATATCTCTCCCTCGCTACGCCAGGCTGATAAACCACTTCCTTCACCCGTACCTTCGGATTCTCCAGTTTCACCGTCTCCGGCATCGGAGCCCAGCCCATCAACCGCAAGCCGCCGACCGTCAATAGGCAAGCGCTGAACGCTACAAGTAGATATCTCATTCCACTACGAATACCATGCAATACTCCCGCTTTTTTCGTACCCTGTGTTCCATGGACTTTCAACAACTCCTCACAAACTCCATTCCAATCCTTACCGCCGTTGGGCTCAAGATTCTCGGCTCCATCGCGCTTTGGTTAATTGGGCGCTGGCTCATCAGCCTTTCCACCAACCTGCTCGGCCGCACTCTGCGCCGCCAGAAGATCGAAGAAACACTGATTCAATGGCTGATCGCCAGCGTAGGCGTCGCACTCAACATCGCTCTCGTCGTCGCCATCCTCGGGTACTTTGGAGTTGAAACAACCACCTTCGCCGCCCTCATCGCCGCTGCCGGCATTGCGATCGGAGCCGCCTGGGCGGGTCTTCTCTCCAACTTCGCCGCCGGTGTGTTCCTGGTCATTCTCCGTCCCTTTAAGGTCGGCGACTTCGTGCAAGCCGGCGGCATCACCGGCACCGTCCACGAAATCGGCCTCTTCGCTACCACGATCATCTCGCCTGACAATGTCTCCACTTTCGTCGGTAACAACAAGATATTCGGCGATACCATTCAGAACTACTCGACGAACCCGTTCCGTCGCGTTGATCGCACCGCCCAGCTCAACGGCTCCGTCGATGCCAACGCCGCTATCGCTCTCCTGAAACAGAAACTGCTCACCATCCCCAACGTTGTTCCCAATCCCGCTCCCGACGTCGAAATCCTCGACTTCAACCTCCTCGGGCCCGTTCTCGCCGTCCGTCCTTACACCCACACCGACCACTACTGGCAGGTCTATTTCGACACCAACAAGCTCCTTCGCGAATCCTTCGGAGCCGCCGGCTACCCCGCTCCGGAACAGCAAATCGCCATCCGCCAATTGAATTCGTAACACGAAATTCGTCGCGCCCTCTTGCGTTCAGCCCATACTAAGGTATATGTAGTGTTGCTGTACCCTGAGGGCGCGCCCGCCCTCGCCAGTTGTTCCCCCGACCCGGGCGCATGAAAGCCGGGATTTTGTCTCTCCCGGCGGGAGCTTTTAACATGCAACTTCGTGTCCTTGCCTTTGTGCTCGCCGGCGGCAAAGGGACTCGTCTTTACCCGCTCACGAAAGAACGCGCTAAGCCCGCCGTTCCGTTCGGCGGCCGCTATCGCCTCATCGATTTCGTACTCTCCAACCTCATCAATTCCGGCATTTACTCCACCTACGTCCTCATTCAGTTCAAAAGCCAGTCTCTCCTTCAGCACATTCGCGACGGCTGGGACTTTGGCGGTTTGCTGAAGAATCAGTTCATCATCCCTGTCCCCGCCCAAATGCGTTCCGCCGGTGAAACCTGGTACCGCGGCACGGCCGACGCCGTCTACCAGAACATCAACCTGGTCGAACAAGCCGACCCCCATCTCGTCTGCATCTTCGGCGCCGATCACATCTATCGCATGAACATCCGCGAAATGATCGAGTACCATGAGCAGAAACGCGCCCAGATCACCGTCGCCGCCATTCCCGTTCCCAAAGCCGAGGCCCGCGAATTCGGCGTCATCGAGTGCGGGCACGATGGCCGCATCACCGGCTTCCACGAAAAAAGCGAAAATCCGCCCACCATGCCCGGCAATCCGGAAATGTGCCTGGCCTCCATGGGGAACTACATATTCTCCACTGGACTCCTTCTCAAAGAACTCTACGGCGACGCCGCCGATGAAAACTCCTCCCACGATTTTGGTCGAGACATTCTGCCGTCACTTGTCGGCAAAGTCGATATGTTCGCCTACGACTTCAATACGAATCGCATTCCCGGCGATCCGCCCAACTCCGAGGCCTATTGGCGCGATGTCGGTACCATCGACGCCTACTACGACGCCAATATGGATCTCCGCGACGTCGCTCCCTCCCTCAACCTATATAACCGCGAATGGAAGCTTCGTACTGCCGGTTTCGAAGATCCGCCTGCAAAATTTGTCTTTGATCAGGAAGGCCGCCGCGGCTCCGCTGTCGATTCCATCGTCTCCGGCGGATCCATTCTTTCCGGCGGCCACGTAAAAGGATCGATCCTCGGGCGTGGTGTTCGTGTGCACACCGGCGCCTACGTGGAGGACTCCATTCTCTTTGATAATGTCGACATCGGTCGCCACTCCAAGATCCGCCGCGCCATTCTCGATAAGAATGTGCGCATTCCTGAAGGCGCCACCATCGGTTACGACGCGGACGAAGACAAGAAGCGATATTACGTCACCGAATCCGGCATCGTTGTCGTGGAAGGTCATCGCAGCCATGTCGAGCTTGCAACAATGTCGGTCTGACGGATCGCTGGCGTTGTGTCTATTCATTAGACACACTACCTTATGACCTTGTCAAAAATCCCTACAACTGCCCGTTACACAAACACGTAATTATTGATTAATAAGCACTTATTTGTTTGGCTACCTGTTTGCAATAGAATGGTGGAAAGGAGTTTGACTCAATGATCATGCAAAAGGCGGTTTTACTGAGCGCAACGGCGGCGGGGCTCATGGTTTTTTCCACGGGGTGCGCGACGAAGCGCCATGTCCGCGCGGCGATTGCTCCGGTCGAAAACCGCGTCGGAGTGGTCGAAAAACGGGCTACCCAATCGGAGGCCGATGTCGACGCTCTCGAAAAACAATTGTCCTCAACCACCGAGATCGCCACCGGAGCTGAGCGGGAAGCCAAGCTCGCCAAGGCCATGGCCACAACTGCCGATGGGAAAGCAGTCGCGGCCGGTCAGCGTGCCGAGGGCGCCAACGCCCTCGCTGAAAAATCGATGACTCGCATCGGTGAAGTCGAAAGCCAATTCGGAAAGTCGATCGACGGTCTCTATGAGAACCTCGACAACTACCAGATGTCTCGCGCCGAGAACATCACGTTTGCCTTTAACAAATCGGAATTGTCCAAGGAAATGAAGGAAAAGCTCGACGGCTTCGCCGGTACAGTTAAGGATCAGAAAAAGTTCGTTATCGAAGTCCAGGGTTTCGCCGATCACGTGGGCAACGCGAACTACAATCAGGAACTCAGCCAGCGCCGCGCCTTGACGGTTGCCCGCTACCTCTCCGCCGAACATGACGTGCCGCTTCGCCGCATCCAGTTGCTCGGCGTGGGCAGCGTGAAGCCGGTCGCCGACAATAAGACCAGAGAAGGCCGGATGCAGAACCGCCGCGTCGAGGTCAAGGTCTACACCCTTCCCGCCGGCGCCAAAGCCGCCACCGCCATCGCCAAGTCACTGTAACTGAAGAAATCCAGCGTTACTTTGCCCCGGGACCCCACCAGGTTCCGGGGCTTTTTATTTTCTATTTCAACTCCGCCAACAACGCCTCGGCGAACGTTCGACCCTTCGCCGCGAAGTTCTTTGCCTCTCCCGGATCTTTGTTCATCGCCTCGCGCGCCTGTTGGGTAAAACTCTTTACCCGGCCCACCATCTCCGTCTGCATCGTTGTCAACGATCGCCCTTCCGCTGCCGTCAAGGCCGCCGTGCATTCCCCAATCAAACGCTCTGTCTGGCGCCGCAGCTTGGCCTTTTCGTCGGCCGACCGCAACTCTCCAAGCCGGTATGGCAGCGGTTCGGGCGATGCCTCCACCGGCGGTGTCGCAGGGGCGGCCACAGCGGGCGGGGGAGTGGCCGCGCGCTTTGCTGGCGCCTTTTTCGGACGCACCGGCCGTGGCGGACCCACCGTTGGCGTTGTCGACAGACCCAGTGTATCCGGCGGCGCCGGCTTGACAGCGGCCGTGCCTCCGCCGATCGCCGGAGGCGTTGGCAAATTTCTTGGCGGCGGCGCGGGCGCGATACTAGCTACTTGATCCGGTATTCTCGCCGGTGTCGGACCGGGCGGCGGCGGCGTTTTCGCTCGCCGGAATGGCCCACACCCGGCAATCAACATCACCGCCGCCAGGAAGAGTGTCATTCGCATCAGAATTTCTCCACCATGGGCAAACCCTCCGCTACCGGTCCCAACTCTTCCTCCGCCGTTATCCCCGGCAATATTACCCGGAACATTGTTCCATGCCCAGCCTGCGATCGCATTACCAAGGTGCCTCCCATCAACTGCACTGCCTGGTATGCCACCGCCAACCCAATTCCACTGCCATTCGTTTTCGTCGTATAGTACAACTGAAAAATCTTCTCCTGCGCCGCTTCCGGTATCCCCGGCCCTCTGTCCTCTATTTCCACGGCAATCTCGTCGGCTCCCGGCAGCAGCCGCAAATAGAGTTTTCCTCCATTCGGCATCGCTTCGATCCCGTTCACAACCATATTCAACAGCGCCTGCTTCAGTAGATCGGGATCCGCCCAAGCCTCAGTGAGCCTTTCCGGTGTAAACACCAGCAGTTCCACTCTGTTCCGCGCGGCCTGCACTTCCACCAGTTGTCCGATTTCCCTCACCGTCTCGCCGATATCCAGAGTGACCAAGTTCACTTGAACCGGCCGCGTGAAGTTTAGAAATGTCTTCACCACCCGGTCGAGCCGCGAAATTTCTCGCGAAATCACATCGACATCGGCCTTCGCCCCATCGCTGTCGCCATCTAGCCTCGACCGCAGCACCTCTAAATTGACGGCAATCGCGTTCAACGGATTCTTTATTTCATGCGCCACACCACCCGTCAGACGGCTGATTGCCGCCAAACGAGACGACAGATTCAGATGCGACGCGAGCGCCTTTCTGGATTCCGCATCTCGCAGCGTGACCAACATCTGATCCGCGTTCCAGTCTACGCTCAGCAGGAAGTTCTCGCCATCCCCGCCCCTTGATCGATGCTTTACCAACATATCCGTCAGCGGCTTCCGGAACTGCACCGCGGTCCGGATCGACGCCCCAATCGGCGAGCCGTCGGGAAACAGGTCCTGAACGTGCATCCCAATTAGCCTCGGCCGTTCCATTTGAAACATCCGCTCTGCCGGCCGTCCCGCCATTATCAACCGTTCTTCTTCATCGAAAAGGAGTACCACTTCTTCCATTCTCTGCAATAGCTGGTCGATTTTTCCGCGTAACTGGTCGGCGTCCTGCCGTGCCCCCCGCACCTGCCGGCCAAGTAGTCCCAACTTCGATTGGAGATCGGCGAACTCCTGGCTCTCCCCTCGCTGCCGTAGCGGATCGGCCGAGAACTCTCCGGCGGCAATCCTGTCAATCGTCTCACCCACCCGCGCCAACGGCCGCAGCGTCAGGTTCGAAAACAGCAGCGCATATAAAATCGAGACTGCGATCGCCATCAAAGAAACGTACCCGATACTGGTCACTTCCGGTAAAACGGCGTCCCGCATCAATGCGTTGCTCGTAATGATGCGAATGGTAAAAAGTTCCTGGTCTTCTCCCTCCGCCGCCAATGGAATCCGGATTCCATAGTCCTGGTTCTTTGTAAATATTTCCCATACCCGCGATGCAATCGGTCGTTTTTGCCACTCCAGATAGTCGGGCAAATTGGGCGCGATCCCTCCCATGTGCGCCGGATTCGGCGCCGTCAACACCACTCCGTCCTTCCCCGTGATCAAGATGTCCGCCACCAGCGTCGAACTCGCCAACGCCTTTTGTAGCAGTTGTGGGATCAATAAATCCTCTTGCAGGATCTGCTTCCACAAGAGCTTGGTCTCCGCCAGATTCTTTGGCGGCGGGCGCTTCGTCACTACCTGGTCATCGATCCGTTGCACCAGGAAGTCGCGCATCATTGTTGTATTGGTCTGCGCGCGCTCCTGGACATCCCGGAAGGTCTGCTGCAGAGAGCGATGCAGATTCAATCCGGCCAGAAAAAACACCAGCGTCAGCACAAGCACCATAGTGGCGATATGCAGACGTGCTTTCAACGAGAGCCTGGGGATTAAGAACACTTCGCTTCGGCCTCTCCTAGCAAGTGGATCGCCAAATGCTATCCCTCCTGCTCAGCCCCATCGTACCCCTTTAATTTGTTGAATAGTGTTTTCAGGCTGATACCCAAGACTTCCGCGGCGCGCGTCTTGTTCCCTTTGGTCATGATCAAAGTCCGCCGTACCAGCGCCCGCTCCGCGTCGTCAATGGTCGTCCCCGGCGTCAACACCAGAAAATCCGTATTCGGTTCCGCCGCCGCCGGCGCTTCGCGAACACTTGCTGGAACTACCGCGGGCGGCAGGTGCCGGGCCAAAACCGTGCCCTCCCCCGCCAGAATCACAGCCCGTTCCAGTGCATTCCGCAACTCGCGGACATTCCCCGGCCAGCGGTGATGGCGTAGCAGTTCCATGGCGTCCGGCGCGATTTCGGTCACCTGCGTCGCATGTTTCCGATTCAGATCCTCCAACAAAGTTCGCGCCAGCAATGGTATGTCTTCCATCCGGTCCCGCAATGGCGGCAGATGGATCTCGAAAACGTTCAGCCGGTAGAACAAGTCTTCCCGGAACAGATTGACCTTGATCGCCTCCGTCAGGTTCTTGTTCGTCGACGCCACTACTCGCACATCCACTACCGTCTCTGTCCGCCCGCCGAGCCGCCGTACCCGCGAATCTTCAAGTACCCGCAAGAGTTTAGCCTGCGTGTTCAACGGCATGTCGCCGATCTCGTCCAACAACAACGTCCCGCCCTGCGCGAGCTCAAAGCACCCCGCCCGCCGTTCCACGGCTCCGGTGAACGCGCCCTTCTCATGCCCGAACAATTCGCTTTCGATCAACGATTCCGGCATCGCCGCGCAGTTCAGTGCAACGAATGGCCCGTTAGCCCTGGGGGATAACGAGTGCAGCGCGCGTGCCACCAGTTCTTTGCCGGTCCCCGACTCTCCTGTAATCAGTACGGCGGCCTTCGACGGCGCCACCTGCTCTACCAGCGAGAAAATCTGCCGCATCCTCGGCGATCCCCCCGCCATCTGCCCCATCGTCCCGCTCTGGCTCAACTGCCGCTGCAGTCGTTGCGCCTCGTCGGCCAGCCGCGCCTGGGTAATGGCCCGTTCCAACAATACCCGCAGCACGCTCGGTTGGATGGGTTTCTCAAGGAACCAAAACGCGCCCAACTCATGCATCGTGGAGACGGCCGTTTCAATATTTCCAAACGCCGTCAACACAATGACCGGAATATGGATGTTCTCCAATGGCAGCCGCCGGAGAAGTTCGAACCCGTCCATTCTCGGCATCTTCAAATCGCTGATTAACACCGATACCGGCTCGGCCAGCAGTTTCTCGAGCGCCTCCTGGCCATCGGCCGCGGTGTCTGTGCTGAAGCCCCAACTGCGGATCATGCTTGCCAAACCGTTCCGCTGGGCCTCTTCATCGTCTGCGATCAAAATACGGGCGCTGGGTAAAGTTGCCGTGACAGCCATTCGTCCCAGTTTGCCATGGGAACGGCTGATACAATGCTAACTATGCGTGGAAACGACGACGTCATCGCCTTTCTCAATGAATGCTTGAAAGCGGAACTCACCGCCATTAACCAGTATTTCCTTCATGCCGAAATGATGGAGAACTGGGGCTACATGAAGTTGGCGAACTATACTCGCAAAGAGTCCATCGACGAAATGCGGCACGCTGAAGCCCTCATTGAGCGCCTTCTTTATTTGGACGGCACGCCCAACATGAGCGACATGTTCACCCTTGTCATCGGCAAGACGGTGAAGGAACAGTTCCAGAACGATCTGGCGCTTGAACTCCAGGCCATTCCCCGTCTCAACAAGGCGATCGCCAGCGCCACCGCCGCCCATGACAACGGCTCCCGCGATCTGTTTGAGAAAATTCTGGTCGACGAAGAACACCACGTCGACTGGCTCGAGGCTCAGCTTCACATGATGGCTGAAGTCGGCGAAGGCAACTACCTTGCCACGCAGATTCATAAAGAAGAGTAGTAACCGAAGCTGCGGCGATGTCCAGGCGATTCACATATCTTCTGGAGCCGCCGTTTCGCCCTTCGGAGACGAAGAGCAAAACGGTCCCCGCGTGGCTAACTTTGCTTCTCTTTCCCTTCCTGATTCCCACACTTCTCGTTGGCGCCGCAATCTCCATTCCCGTCACGAAAGTCTCAGCTTGGCGCGAGCGTCGGCGAGAGGCGGCGTTCGCGCGTGCCATGGCCCACGCTGGCCGCGTTTTGCCGTTACCGGCCTTTGAAGAAGCATTAACAAGCGGAACCGGAACATCGATCAGCGAAACTTTGTCGATAAAAGGACCTTTCCGGGTATGGTGGAGCCCGGACGATATTCTCTCTGCCTCCCCTTATCCTACAGCCTCCGGAGTTTGGTACGAACTAAGGGGTGAAGACCGCTTCGAACCATTCTTCCGGTGGTGTTTTCTCACCTATACGAGCCCCATCACCGGCTCTGCACATCTCGTAATCGTACCTCCGGCCGACGCCTCGCGAATCGACAATTTGTTAATGTCGTCTCGACACGTGACGACCTGTTCCTCCCTCGAAGCCGCGCATCTTTAGCTGTCGCCAGCGACCAGCAAAACACCTACTTTGTGCCGCCCGCCACACCCACCCCAATCCGCACCAAACACAACAGCCCCAGCACCACCACCAAGCCCAAATAACGCCCCAGAATCGGAACGTCTCCACGCTCTGGATAGTCGTTCGAAAACAACCGGTAAACGGCTCCGGCCGCCAACAGGAACAGTACCGAATCTCCGGAAATAAACCACATCGTCAGAATCGCGCCGAAGCAAATCGCGCGCTGCTTCCGCGTCAATGCCACGAACGCCCGTCCGCCATCCAACTGCCAAACGGGCACCAGATTAAACAGGTTAATCCACGCTCCCCATCGCGCCAGCGCCAGCCAGATCTCGGCCTGCGTGAACGCATAGAACGCCAGGCAAAACAGCGCCGCCGCCGTCCCCCAAACCGGTCCCGCCAAGCCTACCCGCGCCTCCTGTCCAGGCGTCGAAGGATGCGCCTTCAGGAATACCATCGCCCCGATTCCCGGTATGAACATCGGAGCCGACGCCGGAATGCCAAACCGGCGCAACTCCCACACATGCCCCATCTCATGGACATAGATAGAAAGTACGAATCCCAGCGCGAACCACCAGCCATACAGGCTCCAATAGAACCCCAGCGACAACCCCATCGTGCTTAACGTCGTCAGATTCGTCAGACCCAACAGCAGTAACTTTCCCTTCGTCAAAACCAGCAGGATGATCACTTTGAACTTCCAAAGGATGAGTCCCGCCGGTCCCAAGGCGGCCACCCATTTCATCGCCCCGCGCTTCTTCTGCTCCGCTGAGTGATGCTGCGTCTCCAGTTCAGCGATCTTCGCCGTAACCGCTTGAAACTGCCGCGTCTCGGCCGGCAACAACGACAACGCTTCCCGCCACGCGTCCAACGCTCCCGCCCACTGCTTCTCTTTAACCGCTACACCTGCCGCGGCCGCCAACTCCTCCAGCCTCCCGGCATGAACCAGCCGTTGACAACCCGCGCAATTCAACGCGCCAGGCGTCAGTTGCAATCCGCATCCCGCGCAATTCATCCGGCGGGCTCGATGGCGAATGGACCGGTAATCACTGCCTCGTCCGGCTGCGTCAATTGCCAGGCCCGTTGCAACGCGAGATAGACTATAAACACACTAATCAGCCCCATCGGAAAGTTGTAGACTGCGCCAAGCAACGGCGAAATCAGCGCCAACCCTGCCAGCATCCCGAGCGCTACCACCAGTCCGGCCGCTGTCGGAGGCCCCTCCGGTCGCACTTTAACCTCAGTCGATCCCTTCCCCTGTTTCTCTGCCGCCGGATTCCCCTTCTTCGCCAGATCGGCAACTAAGATCGGAACGAAGCTCATCGAGATAGCCAGATAAGTGAGAATCACGGCCATGAACTGGTATTTGCGGCTGGTATGGCCCTCAGTCCCCTTGCGAATGGCCGTCCCTACCATCCATCCCACTCCAATCGCCAACAAGCCAATCTGAAACCCCGTCGCAATCTCCACCGCCGACCATCCCGCCCACCCCAGAAACGCCGCGCCTGACCCGTAGAGCAGTGCCCGCAGGAACTTCTGCCGGCTGTCCGGCAACTCCTGGCCAGTTTTCCGAGCCGTCGCGCAATTCCCGCAGACATTCACGCCCTGTATCTGGTAAAAGGACTCCGACAGCACAGTATTGCATGCCCCGCATCGCGGGCGATTGTCAATTGTCTCCGCCGTCTGAAACTGTAAGTCATCGGCGGGCCGGGGAGGCGAGTCAGGATTTGGGTTCATAGTTCATGCTCGAGGAGGTTACTCCATCTAACCATGCTCTATCGGCAAACTGCGAATGGCAGTCAGCTTCTCCTTTATGGAAATCAAGCAGCCCTGCCGCAGTTTTGACTCATAACAAAGTAATCGCGACGAATCCCTCCGTCGCCGCAAATTCGACGATCATCTCATCGGTCGCCATAAGCATGCCAACGTACGAAAAATCACGGGAGTGTAAGCGGGCAGGCCCTGATCCAGAGGCAGTCTCAACCGCGCGCAGGCCCTCAAAGCGCAGAAGCGGCAGCGCTCTCATCGGCCAAATCCGCGGCTGCGAATTCCAGCGCCTGGCGCACATCCTCTTCTTCCAGATCCGGATAGTTCCGGTAAAGCTCCACCCAACGTGCGACGAGGCGGGTGCGACATTCTTTGGGGGCTGGTCAAAAAAGTAGAGCCGAACGGACTCGTACACATTCGCGCGCAATTCTTCCCTTCGGCGTGACTTCGAAGACCAATTTGGACATGCCTCCAACTTCGCACCCTCCCCACCTCCCACCGCATCCTAAACTAAGAGATCATGCGCGCCTTACTCCTCCTGTTGCCGCTCGCCCTTTCCATCCACGCCCAGTCCAACCTCTCCGGTGCTGCCCGCCTTCGAATTCAAGTCGAAAAGCTCAGCCGGCTCGGCAAAGTCCTCCACATTGCAGCCCACCCTGACGACGAAAACACCGCGTTCCTCGCCTTCTCCGCCCGTGGCTGGCAATACCGCACCGCCTATTTATCGCTAACCCGCGGCGAGGGCGGACAGAACCTCATCGGCAGCGAACAAGGCGAGTGGATGGGTCTCATCCGCACGCAGGAACTCCTCGCCGCCCGCCGCATCGACGGCGCTGAACAGTACTTCACCCGCGCTATCGATTTCGGTTTCTCCAAAACCGCCGAAGAAACCCTGACAAAATGGGACCGCGAAAAAATCCTCGGCGATGTCGTCTATCACATCCGCCGGTTCCAGCCCGACATCATTGTCCTCCGTTTCTCCGGCACGCCCGGCGATGGCCACGGCCAGCATCAAGCCTCGGCGATTCTCGCCAAAGAGGCCTTCGCCGCCGCTGCTGATCCGGAGAAATTCCCGGCGCTCGGGCAGCCATGGCAAGCCAAGCGTCTCCTCTTCAACGTCTTCGCCTTCAGCCCTGACATGGCAAAAAAGGCCGAGGCTCTTCCCAACAAACTCACCCTCAACGTTGGCGAGTATGACCCCGTTATCGGCCAGAGCTTCGGCGAAATCGCCGGCATCAGCCGCAGCCAGCATCGCTCGCAGGCAATGGGCTGGCGTCAGGAACCGGGCCAAATGCGGGAGTACTTCCAGGTCGTCGCCGGCGCGCCCGCTGAGAAGGAACTCATGGAAGGGATTGAAACTTCTTGGGCCCGTGTCCCCAGCTCCGAAAAAGTAGCGGAACTGTTGAAAAAGGCCGCGCAACAACTCGATGACCGTGCCCCGGAGAAGATTGTCCCCATTCTCCAGCAAGCCCTCATCGCCTCGGCCTCACTCTCGGGTCCATTTGTCGCGGACAAGCAAGCCGAGATCAGCGAAGCGATTCTCCTGGCCGCCGGTGTACATCTGGAGGTTACAGCCTCGAAGTATCACGCCGTCGCCGGTACGCCGATTGATTTTGCCTATTCGGCAATCAATCGCGGCCCTCTCAACGCCCGTCTGGATTCCGTCTCTATCGATGGCCGGAAAATATCCGTCGACGCTCCTATGACCCACGGGCACGCCCTCACCCACATCGTCACCGCCAATGCACCGCCACAAGTCACCCAGCCGTACTGGCTGCAACGCCCCAAAGGCGAAACAATGTACGACCTAGCCGACACCCGGCTGCTCGACACTCCCGATGGTCCCCTCGCCAACGAAACCACCAGTTTCAGCGTCATCATTAACTCCGCACCTTTATTCGTGCAACGCCCGGTCCATTACCGCTACGTTGATCGCACCTATGGCGAACTCATTCGCCCTCTTGTCGTCGTCCCGCCCGCCGTCATCAAGATCGCCGAGAAGGCCATCCTCTTTCCCAACACAAACCGCCGGGAAATTGCCGTCCAAGTAACCACCATGGCCCCCAATATAAAGGGCACCGCGAAGCTCATCCTTCCCACTGGCTGGACCGCCACCCCAGCCTTCCGTGAATTCCAGGGCAACGCCGCCGAACAACAAACCCTCCAGTTTCAAGTCACGCCCCCCGCCAACGAGCAGACCGCCACTCTGAAAGCCGAAGTCACCGTCGCCGGCAAAACCTACGGCCTCGCCATGACCTCCGTTGAGTACCCGCACATTCCTCCCCAAGCCGCATTCTCTCCTGCCGAAGCCAAACTGGTTAGAACGAATGTCGTTACAACGTCGAAACGAATCGGCTACATCATGGGCTCCGGCGACGAAGTCCCGCGCGCTCTGGAACAGCTCGGTTGCACCGTCACTCTGCTCACAAAAGAAGCTCTTGCCCAAGACGATCTCTCGAAGTATCAAGCCATCGTCACCGGCGTTCGCGCCTTCAACACCCGCTCCGATGTCCGCGCAAATGCCCGCCGCCTTCATGACTATGCCAACAATGGCGGCACGTTGATAGTTCAATACAACGTCGTGGAAGGCGGCTTCTTCGGCGGCGATCCGAAGCTGCTCGATAACCTGGGTCCCTACCCCATCAAGCTCAGCAACGGCCGCGTCACCGTCGAGGAGGCGCCAGTCGAATTTGCCGCCACCCATAAGCTGATGCAATCGCCGAACCGAATCAGCAATCGCGATTTCGAAGGCTGGGTGCAGGAGCGCGGTCTGTATTTCGCCGGCACTTGGGATCCCAAGTATGAAACACTCTTCCAAATGCACGATCCCGGCGAACCCGCGCTACAGGGCGGCACGCTCTACACCAAGTACGGCAAAGGCGCTTACATCTTCACGCCTCTCAGTTGGTTCCGCCAACTCCCGGCCGGCGTCCCCGGCGCCTATCGCATTTTCGCCAACTTCCTCAGCGCCGGGAGCTCCCAGTGAAGCGTGATTTTATCGACGAACCACCGCCTTTTCTTGGCACTTGGCGTCGCATCTATATCGTCATAATCCTCTATCTCATCGCTCTCATCACTCTCTTCTGGTTCTTCGGAAAGGCCTGGTCTTGAGGCCGCTCGATTGGGTGGTGATGGTTCTCACCCTCACCACCATCATCAGTTATGGCCTCTGGCGCGCCCGCGGCGCAGCAACCACCGACACCTATCTCCGCGCCGGCAAGACCATGCCTTGGTACGCCATGGCGCTCTCCATCATGGCCACTCAGGCCTCGGCCATCACCTTCATATCCACCACCGGGCAGGGCTATGTCGACGGCATGCGTTTCGTCCAATTTTACTTCGGCCTCCCCTTGGCGATGATCGTCGTCTGCCTCACCGCCGTCCCTATCTTCCATCGTGCGAATGTCTACACCGCCTACGAGTACCTCGAAAAGCGCTTCGACGCCAAAACCCGCACGCTCGTGAGTATCATCTTTCTCATTCAGCGTGGACTCGCCGTCGGCCTCGCGCTCGCCGCGCCGGCCATCGTACTAACCGTCCTGCTCGGTTGGCCCGATCAGATCACCACATTAGTGATGGGGGTGATCGTGATCGGTTATACCGTCATGGGAGGAGTCAAAGCCATCACCTGGACGGACTTTCAACAGATGCTCATCATGATGGCCGGCCTCGGAACCGCCCTCATCATGGCGATCAACTTACTCCCCGAAGGCATCGGATTAACCGGTGCATTGACCGTCGCCGGCGCCGCCGGAAAGCTCAATCCGGTGACCACCGATTTCTCCTGGACCGACCGCTACAACATATGGAGCGGCCTCTTTGGCGGCATGTTCCTCGCGCTCTCCTACTTCGGTTGCGATCAAAGCCAGGTCCAACGCTATCTCACCGGCAGTTCGATTACCCAAAGCCGCCTCAGCCTTCTCTTCAACGCCGTTGCCAAGGTCCCCATGCAGTTCCTCATCCTGCTCACCGGCACCGTGGTCTTCGCGTTCTTCACCTTCATCCAGCCGCCGCTACTCTTTCATCCCGGTGACATGGCGCGTTTGAAAACCGATCCTGCCTATCCCGCCCTGCAGCAGAAGTTCGACAACGCCTTCCGCCTGCGTCACGAAGCCGCCGCCAAAATGGTGCACGGCGAACCAACCCGCGACGAATTCAAGGCCGCCCAACTGGAAATCGACACCACTCGCAAACAAGCCGCCAAGATTACCGGTGGCAACGACACTAACTACATCTTCCTCCACTTCGTAACACATTACCTGCCTGCCGGAATCGTCGGTCTGGTGATCGCCGCCATTCTCGGCGCGGCAATGTCCGTGATCTCCGGCGAGGTCAATTCCCTTGCCACCGTCTCCGTTATCGATATATACAAACGCCTCCTCAAGCCGGTAGCCGAGGATAGCCACTACCTATGGGTCTCTCGCGCCGCCACCGCTTTCTGGGGTATTTACGCCGTTGTCACGGCGCAGTTCGCCAAGAACCTGGGCTCCCTGGTTGAGGCTGTCAACTTACTCGGATCGTTCTTCTATGGCGGCATCCTCGGTGTCTTCGCGCTAGCTATGTACTTCCCCAGGGTCGGCCCTAACGCCGCATTCATTGGCGTACTTACTGGCGAGGCCGCCATTTTCGCTCTTCACTTCACTGGCGCCGCTTCATTTCTCTGGTACAACGTAGCCGGGTGTATCGTCGTCATACTCACGGGCCTGTTAGTGTCCCGGCTGGAGTATTATGAACCCGGCGCCGACAAATAGAGATATCGCTACACGCTGGTTTGAATAAGTCTGGAAGTGGCGAAACGTGCCGATCGTTGACGAGATGATCACGCCGGATGCCGTTTCTCACGACATGGAAGGTCCCGGAGTAACTAGCTCCCTAAGGGGCGAGTTGCTCGGCTTCCACCGCCGGATGTGCGCCGCCATCCCCGATCGCCGCTTCGAAATCCTCGACACGATCGCCGAAAACGATCGCGTTGTCCTTCGCATTCACAACCATGGCGCCCACACCGGTGGCGATCTCGGTATCCCGCCAACGGGAAACCGGATCGACGTGGGCGCAATCGTCATCCTCCGCTTCGAAGACGGCAGAATCGCCGAGTCCTGGAACTTTATTGACCAGCTTGCCTTCTACCAGCAGCTCCGCATTCTCAACGTTCGCTGATCCACGGCGTACCATGGAGGCATGAAGAGTGTTCGCCTGATCGGCGGTCTGGCAGCCTCCGTCGCGGCCTTTGTACTTCGCTCTCCCGCTTATCGTTTCCGGAGAACGATTCCGCCCGCTGATTAAGCGCAACTCCAATCCGCCACGGGACGACCCGTCGATTTCGGCGCCCTCTCCCTCCGCGTTATTCCTCTCTCACTTCGCGCCACCGGCCTTGATATCAAAGGGCTTGCCACCGTCGAAGTCCTGGACGTCAAAGTTCGTTTCTTTCCCCTTCTCCAGGGCAACGTCGAAGTCGATTCCCTGGTCCTCACCCGCCCCGTTGTGAGTTCGGCGAATCCGGCGGCGCGGCGCCCTCGCTAAAGGCGCTCGAAATCATCGACGGAAAGCTGATCACTGCACCGCCGAATACTCCCACATTGACGCCGAAGTCAGTTTCGCGGACGCCAAATCCTCCGGCGCCCTTTCCTGGAAAAACGGCACCCTGCCGGTGACTCTCGTCTTCTCCGCGGCCAACAGCGCCAACGTCTGGAACTTCAGTCAACTCGACGCAAAAATGGGCGACGTCACCGCGGCCTTCACGGGACGGATCGACGCCAACGCCGGTACCGTCGACGGGGCTCTGATCACGAAGCCTTCGGTCTCCCGATCCAGTCTGCCTACAAGCCGTAAGGCACCGTCACCGCCGACATCAAAGTGGCCGGCCCGTTCAAGGAGCCCGTTCTCACCGGCGCCGTCCAAATTGCGAACCTCGAAGTCACCGGCGGAAAACTTAGCCAGCCGCTGCGCGCCATGGCCCTTGAACTCGCCCTCACTCCCAACCGGATCGCCGCCAAGCCATTCTCCCTCCACGTCGGCCCGACCTTGTCCGAGCGGCATTCAAGCGACGAATTATAAGTTCATTGACGCTACCATCGACACCAAAGCCGCCGCTATCCAGGATCTCCTCGCCATGGCCCACGCCGATGATGTCAACGGTACCGGATCGGTAACCCTTCAAGTTCACGCCACCGGCACCGTCTCGAATCCGCATCTCGCCGGGTCCGGCAGCGCTGCGAATGCCGATCTCCGCATTCCTTCCTTCCAACCGAACATCAAGATCGACGCTGCCCAAATCAAGTTCGAAGCCGACAGCGCCGGCATTGATAACGCTGCCTTTCACGTGGGCAAATCTAACTGGCAGGGAAGTATCAAGCTGAGGAACTTCGCGAATCCGCGGATCGCAGTTTCACTCAAAGCCGACCGGCTATCGAACGTCGAAATGCAGTCCTGGTTTGCTCCGGGGAATGGCGCCGGCAAGCCCATTGCCGTGACCGGCGATATTGCCATCGGTACGATGCAACTCAACGATCTGAGCCTGCGGGACCTCAAGTCCGGCATCGTTCTCCGCGATAAACTTCTCACGCTCGAACCCCTTTCCGCCGCCGTCTATGGCGGCTAGCTGGCGGGTTCCGCCACTGTGTAGCTCAGGGCGGAACCCGCGGTGTTCACTCTCAAAACCCATCTGGACAAGATCGAAGCCGAGCAACTCCTGGCGGCGACAACTCCTCTTCGGAAAGTCATCACCGGCCACCTCACCGCGGAGGCTTAACTCGAATGCTCGCGCAAGCCGGGCGAAGACTTTGCCCGTACTTTGGATGGGTCCATTCAATTGCAACGCACCCAGGGCAAACTGCTTCCGCTGAACCTGCTGAACGAAATGAGCGCGCTCGGCAAGTTCATGAAACCGGCAAGCGGCAATGGCGCCAATACGCCGTTCCTCAGCCTAAAGGGACAGTTCCAGATCAAAAACGGCGCCGCTGAAACGCAGGACCTCCGTCTCGAACTCGACCGAGCCGGGGCTCTCATCGCCGGTTCCCTGAACCTGGTCGATCAGACTGTCAACCTCCGCCTGCTGACCACGCTCAACAAACAGTTCAGCGACGAAGTTGGCGGCACTAAAACCGGCGCGTTCCTCAGCGCGGCCATGTCCAGCCCAAAGGGCGAACTCTTGATGCCTTCGCTTGTAAAAGGGACATTCTCCAAGCCCATGTTCGGACCAGACCCCATCACCCTGGGCAAGATGAAGTTCGGCCGGCCCCAGAACCTCCAGCAAGGAGTTCAGGGTATCATCGACTTCTTTAAACCAAAAAAGAAAGAGGCGAAAGAGCCCTAACGCTTTGCGCCCCCAGCCGGCGCGTTGTTGAAGAGGAATTCGGTCGCCTCATCGGTTAAGACCCATAGCGCGTAGATTCCCACGCCTGTCCCAATCGGAAATAGCAGCATGTTCACAGAGGCCAAGACCATTCCCAGCGTTTTCGCCCACGGATGCCAATTCAGAAGCCCGCGTCCGGCCACCGCGATTGGTATCGCCATTGCCAGGGAATACACGATGGCGATGGCCGCGAGCAGGCGTGCCAGCGGGATTGATCCGATGTCCTTGCGCTTGGTGAAGGGGTCGTCGGTCAGCATCACGCCATCCATTCCGCCCGCGGCGATTAAAGAAACCAGCGCCACGACACCCATCGTAATGCCCAAACAAAATAGAATCCATCCCACATTACGAACGTGAATTTCCAACGCGGCGCCTCCGTATCAGTTGTACCACTAACGCTCCAATCACCGGCAGGTATGGCGTCCACCGCCAGTTACTAAGTCCCTCCCAAACCTGCTCGGTATCAGGACTGCATAGCACAGTGGCGCCAGCGCGCCGCATGTGAGCACCGGCCATGGCGATGGGAAGACTGCCAGCGGCAGGAACCACGTCAAGGTGACTGCCAATGAGCCTCTCGCACCGATCGAGCCCAGATCGCGGCAGGTAGCGAACTGGCCAAAATCAGTCCCATCGCCACCCGCTTTGCCGCGTCGAGCGTTTCTGCAAATGACATCCGCCTACGAAACCGCCAATCCTCACTGAAGGGTTTACAAGAGAGGGCCGTAAACCGGCTTAAAGTCTACCCCATAAACACGTTCGTCAAAAAACCGCGCTGCCGCTGTGTTCGCAGGCCGGTAATTGTAGGGTGCCCCCTCCTACCGGTGGCGGTGTAGGTCGTCGCTAAAAACCGGCGGGATCCAAAACGCCGTCAGCCGGAAAACCAGCGTCCATCCCACAAATAAGAAGGGGCGATTTCCCCCATCGAGTCTACACACGCAGGCCAGTCCGGCGAGATATAATACAGAAGTCACGAAAAACGGGGCGACAGCCCGCTGTGGTTCGTGAACTCCACCGCTTGGTTTATAAGCAAGGAGCAATAGGCCGGCTTCCAATCCGATCCCGATGAGGCAAGCTACCTTTTCTTTTGGCACTCATGCCCCTACACTTAGCCCTTCTAGTTAACGATCCTTCGGCATTCGACGAATTCAAGCGCTCGTTCTTCGACGACACGTTCGCCGGTATTCACACGCTGGCGCCGTTCGATTATGCGCTGCTCGTCCCCTATTTCGCTATTCTTCTCGTTCTCTCGTTCTTCGGCATGCACCGCTACGAGATGATCCGGGGCTATTTCAAGAACCGCAAAAACCTGCTCACCGCTCCGCCGGAACTGTTCGCCGAACTCCCGCCCGTGACCATTCAACTCCCTCTCTACAATGAGCGGTACGTGGTGGAACGCCTTATCGACCAGATCGTCAAGATAGACTATCCGCGCCATCTCCTGCAAATTCAGGTTCTCGACGACTCGACCGACGAAACCCATCCGTTCACGGAACGCCTGGTGGCCGAGTACCACGCGATGGGCCACCCCATCGAGTACCACCACCGCAAAAATCGGCATGGCTACAAAGCCGGCGCGCTCCAGGAAGGCCTGAAAACCGCGACTGGAATCGTCGTCGCCGTCTTCGACGCCGACTTCGTTGTTCCCACGGACTTTCTTCGTAAAACCATTCACTACTTTGCCGACCCGAAGGTCGGTGTCGTTCAGACGCGCTGGACTTACCTCAACCAGCACTACAACGCGCTGACTGAGGTCCAGACCATACTTTTGGATGGCCACTTCGTGCTCGAGCATGTTGCCCGCGCCGGAGGCGGCCTCTTCTTCAACTTCAATGGCACGGCCGGAATCCTGCGTAAGGAAATGATTGAAGACGCCGGTGGCTGGCAGCACGACACGCTAACCGAAGATTCCGATCTAAGCTATCGGGCGCAGCTCAAAGGCTGGAAGTTCGTTTATTGTCCCGATGTCGAATGCCCGTCGGAATTGCCTTTCGACATGCACGGCTTCCAGGTTCAGCAGACGCGCTGGTCCAAAGGCCTTACACAGTGCGCCAAGAAGCTCTTGCCGATGATCCTCAAGTCGGAGCAGCCTTGGCGGGTAAAGCTCGAAGCGATTTGCCATCTAACTCCGAACATCGCCTATCCGCTCATGCTCATCATGTCGGCATTGATGCTGCCGGTGATGATCGTCCGTTTCTACATGGGCTGGATGCAGATGGTGCTCGTCGATCTGCCGCTGATCGCCGCCAGTTTCTGGTCGATCGCGGCGTTCTACCTGGTGGCGCAACGGCAAATTCGACCGGATAATTGGCGCCGGGCCATTTGGTACATGCCCGTTCTGATGGCCGCCGGCGTGGCTCTCACCTTGAGCAACGCCAAAGCGGTGATGGAGGCTCTCGCCGGGTACCAAACCGCATTTGCCCGCACGCCAAAGTACGCGGTTGGCGACAAGAAGGTCAACCTCGGCAACGAACGCTACAAGGCCCGCATCGGCTGGTTGCCGTTCTTCGAAATTGCGGCCGGAACCTGGTTTGTCGTGATGATGGCGTACTCCATAGAGAGCTACAACTTCCTCGCCCTTCCTTTCTTGTCTTTGTTCGTCGGCGGTTACTACTGGGCCGCCGGCAGCAAGCTATGGTTCGAGTATCAGGCGAAGCAAGCCTGGGAGAAGCGCCACAAACTGGCTCTGGAAGCCGCGCGGTAGCCACCGATGGTTCATATCACCAATGGCGACGCAGTAGCTGAGAAGCTTCGCCGCTGGGCCGGTGAGCCGCGGCTGATCGTATGGCACGACGTTCTCCACGAAGGTCCCGTTCCGCCAGGGTTGCCGCTGGAGGACCTCACGGCGATTCGCGAGGAGTGGCTCCAGGCCGATGGCTACGGGCCTTCGGAAAAGTTGAAGGAGCGAGACCGCCAACTGCGCCGTCTGGTGGAGCGCGATTCCCTCTGGCTCTGGTTTGAAGACGATCTTCACGACCAGCTGCAACTCCTGCAACTGCTCAATTTTCTCCAGGAAGAAGGTTTGACGCAGAGCCCCCATTTCCTGGTGGACATTCCCCGTTCATTGGCAGTCGAGCAGATGGCGGGTTTGGCGGCCGCAAAAATGCGCGTCACGCCGGCGATGGTCGAAACCGCGGTTCGCGCCTGGCGGGCCTTTACTACTCAATCCGTACCCGCACTGCTCGAAACAGATCTTAGCGCCTTGCCCCATCTCCGGCCGGCCATGGAACGGCTTTTGCAGCATGGTCCGGAAAACAACCGCGTCCAAATGACGATCCTGGCGTTGTTGGAGGCCGGCGGCAAAACCGCCCGCCAGCTTTTCGACGAATATCAAAAGACGGAAGAACGGCCCTTTCTCGGCGACACGACGTTCTTTCGCTATTTGGACGCGCTCGCGCCAAAAGTCCAAAAACACGCCGACGGCATCCATCGGCTGCTACCAAATTCCTAGCAGTTTCCACCAGCCGAATCCCACCGTCGCCCAGATCAGCACGTTGGAAACCGACACCACGGCGCCCACCCGGAACCAGTCCTTCATCGATACATACTCCTGCGCGAAATACATCGGCGCCGGCGTTGTCCCGTAATTCGTCAGTCCCGACGAAAAGTTCACGAAGCACGCAAATGCAAACGCGACTAACCCAACCGGCGCTCCGTTCAGCACCAGCACCGCCAAAAATGGCGGGTACATCGCCAGCAGATGCGCTGTAATTGACGCAAATGCGTAATGCGCGTAGAAATAGATTAATAGCGCCACGCCAAACATGAACGGCCAAGGCGTATCGGCGAACCACCCGCCCATGGAATCCGCGAACGCCCGCATCACTCCGCCTTCATTCAACGCCCTGCCCAGCCGTACCAGCCCGCCATACCAGACGAACATGTCCCATGCCGTCTTCTCGGACTTTACATCGTCCCAGGTCAAAACGCCCGTCAGCAGAAGTGCCGACGCGCCCAGGAGCGCTGTCACCGTAATATCGATCCCGTGCCGCCCGGCTGTCGCCCACATCACGCAGACACCGGCAAAGACCACCGCCAAAATCCGCTCCGCGCGTGACATCGGCCCCATTTTCAGAAGCTCATCCGCGGCGAAGGCCGCCGCTTCCGGCGTCTTTTTGATCTCGGGCGGAAATAGCTTCATCACTACCAGCGGGATCACGGCCAACGATACAATTCCCGGCACTGAGCCGGCCACAAACCAGCTTCCCCATGTGATTGGAAACCCGTTCTGGCCGGCGATTTGCGCCGCGATCGGATTGCTGGCCTGGCCCGTGAAGAACATCGCCGCGCCCATGCAAACGCTCTGATAGACCGCCACCATCAAATAGGCGCCGAGCCGGCCCGCCGTCACCCCGGGAGTCGATCCGTACAGTTCCGCAATCGACCTTGCGAGCGGCAGCGTGACGCCTCCCGACCGGGCGCCGTTCGATGGAATGATGGTCGCCAATAGCGCGTCGGTCGCGGCCAGCGCGTATGTAATTCCCACCGACGTGGTCCCAAACATCCGTACGAAGATAAGTGCGATTCGCCGCGCCAATCCGGTGTTCAAGAGAGCCCGCGAAATCAGAAACGCCGTCAAAACCAGCCAAACCATCGGGTCCGAATATCCCGATAACGCACTCTGGATCGTTAACCCGCCCAGGATGGCCGAAAACACCACCCCGATCAACACCATCGCGCCGCCTGGGACCGGTTGCAGGATCAGGCCCAGAACGGTGGCGGCGAAAATTCCAAAAAGCTGCCAAGCCTCCTGCTTGACAGCCACCGGTTTCGGCAGTCCATAGGCGATCAGCAAGTATAGGAAGACGACCGGGCCAAACCCTTTAAGAAAACGAAGCACGGACGGTTATCATACCATCGCCTATTCCCTTCCACCCCTTACGGAATAGACCGTTCATAGGAATTTTCCTCCTCGCTTCCTCACTCAATCCCAGGCACACTTAGGAAGATCCGCATTTCGTAATTGGCGTCACGCCGCAAGCGCCTGAAAGTTCGGTTTTCAGGAAAGGCTGGTTTCAGCTCTCATGCTAAGTTGTCCTCGCGCGTGCGCCATCTTGTGCGCACTTCTGCCCGCTTGGGGCTTGCCCGTGTTTCAGGTGCAGGCGGCCGGCCCGGCCGGGCTGAACAGTTCCGCGACCGCCATTAACGCGACCGGCGCCGTCGTTGGCAGCTATCAGCAGCCCGATGGAACTTATCGGGGATTCTTATGGCGGGACGGACAGGTTACAACATTAGGGTTACCGGCTGGTGCGGCCCAGGCGTGGGCCGCCGCTATAAGCGGCGCCGGACAAGCGGGCGGCTACACGGATTCGCAAACGGGTTCTCAAGGGCAGATTTGGGATAACTTCGGCAGTCCTCTCGCCATGGTGGGGGCTTACATCATGGGTCTTAACGACATTGGTGACGCGGCTGGCATGGCCATCGCCAGTGATGGGTCCGGTTATGCGTTTGTTACGCGGAATGGCGTTGTGAACGGGTTGGGCCAACCGGGAGGGGGCGACTGGAGCAGCGCCAACGCTGTCAACGGCGCGGGCGCCGCTGCCGGAACCGCGATGAACGCCTCCGGCTCCTTCAATGCCTTTTCGGCATCCGCTGACGGAGGTATTCTGCTCCTCAGAGCGCTTGGCGGCGCGAATTCGTATGCCACCGCCATTAACAGTAAAGGCTCCGTTGCCGGCCATGCCCAAATGGTCAGCGGCGCATTAAATGCCGCTGTTTGGAGCGGCGCATCCGCGCTTGGCCTCGGCACGTTGGGCGGTATCAACAGCTATGCCTATGCCATCAACGCAGCCGGCCAAGTGGCTGGTTACTCCGATCTCGCCGGCGACGGCGGGACCGCGGCGTTCCTTTTGGACGACGGCATCCTTTACAACATCAACGGCCTCATCGGCTCCAACTCCGGCTGGCAACTGCTCGCCGCGTATGGAATGAACGAGAGTGGGCAAATCGTGGGACGCGGCATTTATGACGGCAAGGAGCAGGCGTTTCTGCTGACGCCCAACGCGCCGCCCAGAGCGAACGCCGCCGCTGCCGACTCCGCCGTGCCTGAACCTATGTCAATCCTGCTCGTCGGCGTTCCGCTCCTCGCCTATTTCGCACTGCGGCAACGGCGCCGCTTCTGGCGCTAACCGCCGATCGAATACATCGGTCGCGGCGGCGCCACAAATTGCGTCGAGTGGATCTCATGCCCGATCCACTTCCGCCGCACGGTCTCCCGAATCACTTCCGCCAAATCAGAATCCGTTCCGCCGCCGCGCAGCAACCCTTTCACGTCCAGTTCCTCAATTGCGAAAAGACAGTACCGCATCTTTCCATCCGAAGTTAGCCGCAAGCGGTTGCAATTCAAACAAAAAGGTTTGCTAACGGAGCTGATGAACCCAACCCGCCCGATTCCATCCGCAAACCGGTATTCTGTCGCCGGCGCTCGCGGATCCCGGTCCGGGATCTCTTCCAATTCCCCAATCTCCCGCCGCAGCATCTCCATCATCTGGTCCTGCAGCAACACCTTCGACTTATCCCACAAGCCCTGCGCGTCCAACGGCATGAACTCGATATACCGGATTTCGACGCCGCGCTCCCGGCCGAATCGCGCCAGCGGGACCACGTCCGGTTCGCACAGATTTGTCACCGCTACGGCGTTGATCTTCACCTGGAATCCGAGTTCCAAGGCCCGGTCCAGTCCCGCCATCACGCGCCCAAAATCGTCCCGCCGCGTAATTTTGTGAAAACGCTCCGCGTCCAAAGTGTCCAAATGGACGTTCAACCGCCGGAGCCCCGCCGCCCAGAGATCCGCCGCCTGGCCAGCGAGAAGCACCGCATTGGTCGTTAAGCCGACATCTTCCACGCCTGGAATTCCACACAGCCGCTCCACCAGAATCGGCAGATCTTTCCGCACCAGCGGTTCGCCGCCGGTTACGCGCAGCTTGCGAACGCCCAAGGAAACCGCCACCCGCGCGACACGCTCAATCTCTTCAAAAGAAAGGATCTCTTCCCGTTCGAGGAATGGAATCGGCCCTTCCGGCATGCAGTAGAAGCACCGGATGTTACAGCGATCGGTAACACTGATGCGTAAGTTATCGTGCAGCCGGTCGAAACCGTCGATCAATGGCATGGGAACTACTTTACGGCCAGCATGCGTTCAATCGACCCGCGCGCTTTATCCATCATCTCCACCGGGAGTTCCACTCGCGGCGACAACGTGGCCAGCGAATCCCGCAGCTTCTCCAACGAATTGCGCTTCATATACGGGCACTCGCTGCAATTGCAGTTCTCATTGGAGACAAACGTGAACGTCTTATGCGGCGCCAGTTTCCGCAACGAATGTTGCACGCCGCTCTCCGTCATCACGATAAACGACTGATGTTCCGATTTCACACAATAATCGATGAGCGCCGACGTCGAGCCGATGTAGCCCGCGTGTTGCAACACGGCCGTCGGGCATTCCGGATGCGCCACCACAAAAGCGTTCGGCTCCGCCGCCATCGCCTCCAGCAGGCGCCGCTCGGTGAAGGTCGTGTGGACGATACAGGCACCCTGCCAGATACGCATGTTGGTCCGGCCGCTCTGCTTCTTTACATAGTTGCCCAAATTAATATCGGGCAGAAACAAAATCGGCTGATCGGCTGGAATCGAATTGACTATCTGCACCGCGTTCCGCGACGTACAAATAATATCGCTCTCCGCCTTCACATCGGCCGAGGTGTTGATGTAACTTACCACCACGTGGTCCGGATACTTTCGCTTGAATGCGCGGACCATCTCTACCGGGCAGGAATCCACGAGCGAGCAACCCGCATCGGCGTCCGGCACGATCACCATCCGCGACGGATTCAGAATTTTCGCGGTCTCCGCCATGAACCAGACGCCGCAGAACGCGATCACGTCGCATTCCAGTTCCTTGGCCTTCTTTGCCAACTCCAGGCTATCCCCGATGGCGTCCGCAATCTCCTGGATCTCCGTGTCCTGGTAATGGTGCGCCAGAATCACCGCGTTGCGCTCTTTTTTCAGCGCCAGAATCTCGTCCACAACGTTTACTGCTGCTAGGGTCGACATGGAAATTTACCGGGTAACACAACGACTGCCGTCACCATCATTGTATCGTGTAGATGAACTCCACGTTCCGAAGGATTCATGCCATGCGATCGCTTCTGTTGCTCCCATTCCTCGCCGCGCTCCACGCCCAATCCTTCTCCCCGCTCAATTGCGTTGCCACGGCCGTGCCCGCTCTGGTTCGACTGGAAGGGCTAGCCGAACGCGTCGGCGACATCAATCTCAACTGCGTTGGCGGCACCCCCAACGGTCTCGTCCGCGGCGACATCCGTGTGATATCGTTCGGCGGCAACATCACCAACAAATTGAGTTCGAACGGGACCACGCTCGATGCTGTTCTCACTGTAAATACAGGTAACGGCGATATGTCCACGGGCGCCACCCCGCAGGTCCGCGCCAATAATCAGTTCGATTTTGCCGGCATGAATTTCACTCTCGGCCCCGCCGGAACCGCCAGTTTTCGCATCACCAACGTCCGTGTCGTCCCGCCGCAAAACGCTGAACAGCCCTTCCAACTGGCCCTGGCCACCAACGGCCCCTCCGCCATTCGCGTTGACAACAGCCCCCTTGTAGTCGGAATCGCTACCCGCGGACTGCTCGCCTCGTACTCTTCCTCCTTTGTCTGCACCGTCTCCGCCCTCCCCAGCGAGCCCACCTTTACGAGACTCCTCAATTCCGGCGTTCGCTTCGCTTCGCTCCGTTTCACCGAAGGCTTTTCAGAGTCGTTCGTCGTTCGCACCCCGCTCGCGGACCACGGTACTCGCATTCTCGTCCGATTCTCGGGCTTCCCGGTTGGCGCCAGGCTGCTGCTCCCCGATGCCATTGCCGGCTCCAGCGCTACGATTCCAACCGCCGCGGGCGACCTCGGTCTGACTCCGCACGGAGGCCGCTATTCCACCAACAATGGCCAACTGCTTCTCGCCCGCGTCAGAAATACCGACGCAAACGGCGCCGGAGGAGTCACCATTTTCACCCCGACAGCGGCGACCACCGATCTCACCGAGGTTTCCGACATTCAGCTCACCGGCGGTTCCGGCATCGCCGTATACGAAGTGATCGATTCCAGCCCCACAGCGCGCGAAACGGTCCAACTCCCCGTTTTTCTCGGTCTCGAACAGCGCCCCAGCGGCGGTTCCGTCTCCGCGTCGGTCGCCGTCAGTTTCGGGCCCATCTCGAATGACGCCACGCCATCCGCGAATCCCGTTCCGCGATTCCAGCCCCTTAACCCGCCCTCGGATTGCCAGGCGCTCGGGGACTGCAACTCCGGGATCTTCCCGAAACTGGCCGTCGAATCCGAAGCCCTCGTCTACACTCCGTCCATCGGCGAGTTTCCGCAAACCCGCTTTATCCGCATCCGCAATGACGGCGGCGGACTGCTCAACTGGGCGGCATCCATTCAATACAAGACCGGTTCCGGGTGGCTTACCGTCGATCCGCCGTCCGGTATCGGCAACGCCACGGTCCGCGTCGACGCTACCGCCTCCCGCCTAGCCGTCGGAACTTACGAGGCGACGATTACAATTGACGCCGGTCCGCTCGCAGGTTCCGTGTCCGCGCCCGTTCGCATGGAGGCCCGCCAGATAGGCCCCACGCCCAACCTCCCGCCCGAAATCAACAGCATTGCTCATGCCGCTACTTTCGATCGTGGCCCGCTCGCTCCCGGCACTATCGCCACCGCCTTTGGTAACCGGCTGAAAGGCGATAAGGTGGACCTTCAGGTCTTTGGGATTCCGGCGCGGATCTTCTTCGCCAACGATACGCAGATCAACTTCGAGGTACCCGCCAGTTTGCCGGCGACTGGTATTGTCAACGCTTTCGTCACCGTCGATACGCGGAACAGCCCCGCCCGGCCCATCACTCTCGCCGCGGCGTCTCCGGGAATCTTTCCCAACGCGATATTAAATCAGGACAATAGCGTCAACACCGCGGCCAACCCGGCCACCGCGGGCAGCATCATCCAGATATTCCTCACCGGGCTCCCGACCGCCGGCGCACCGGTGACCGTGAAAATTCACGACTACACGGTGCTTCCCAACTTCGCCTCCACCGCTCCCGGCTTTATCGGCTTGCAGCAGGTGAACGCCGCAGTCCCCGCGACGCTCCAAAACATTACTTCGGAATTGGCTGTTTGTTGGGGGACGATTTGCAGCCCTACCCG
>Ga0105046_10002433_pt1 | contig 29393 bp, 28 predicted proteins | sample MAT03_FD_78385 | JGI IMG/M metagenome (GOLD analysis project Ga0105046, IMG submission 78385) | Freshwater microbial communities from Lake Fryxell liftoff mats and glacier meltwater in Antarctica - MAT-03 (megahit assembly) | ecosystem: Environmental > Aquatic > Freshwater > Ice > Liftoff... | reverse complement strand
GTGCCTTTACGGTATTCTGGAATCATGATCTACCGAGGACATGTCCAAAACGGAGTCGTCGTGCCAGGGCTTCCTCTTCCGGAAGGAACCGTGGTTGAAGTTATGGTGCGCGAGCCAGAACAACCCGAGAGAAAACCCTCCGTCGGCTTACTCCAGCACTTCAAGGGGCTGAGCGGCCTGGATCTGGACTCCCTGGAAGATGCTTCCCTCGATGTCGACCATTATCTCCACGGACATCCCAAACGGTGAACGATCGTTTCGTAGATACAGGCTTCTACGTCGCCAACTTCCGCTCCAAGCTTACGCTTGGAACGAACGTTACCGAGTTCATCAACCAACTTCGCCTCCATCCGGCCACACAGATCCTTGCTGCTTCGTCCCAGTTGTTTGAATCAGGATGGGATCTGTTTTGTCGCCGGCCTGATAAGCGCTGGTCCCTTGTCGATTGCATCTCATTCACTGTCATGCACGATAGTGGGTTGACGGATGCCCTCACCGCGGACCATCACTTTGTGCAGGCGGGCTTTAACGCACTCCTCATCTGAACCTTTTGAGATCCTCCCATGCGACCGATGATCGATTCCCACCTGGACCTTGCTCTCAATGCCCTGAACTACAATCGCGATCTGTTCCTCACGGTCGATCAGCTTCGCGAAGTCGAGAAGACCTTCACGGACATCAAGTGCCGGGGGCGTGCAACGGTCACGTTCCCCGAGATGAAGCGGGCGAGGATGCCCGTCTGCGTTGCGACGCTGCTCGCCCGCAGTGGGCCGGACGCGAACGAACGCTGGGGCTTCAAGCGCGGCGACATCGACTACGCCACCCAGCAGATTGCGTATTCCCACGCCTACGGCTGCCTGGGTTATTATCGCCTGCTCGAATCGCAGGGGCACCTGAAGTTCATATCCACGCGAGGCGAACTCGCCGCCCACTGGCAAGCCTGGGAAGCGAACCCGGACACGACGCCCCTGGGCATCATCCTCAGCATGGAAGGTGCGGACCCGATCCCGACGCCGGAGCACGCGGCCCACTGGTTCAGCCTCGGCCTGCGCGCCGTCGGCCCCGCCCACTATGGCCGAGGGCAGTATGCGTATGGCACCGCCACCGATGGCCCCATCGGCGAGAAGGGCAAGCAACTCCTGAAGGAGTTCATGAAGGTCGGCATGATCCTCGACGTCACGCACCTTGCCGACCAGTCCTTCTGGGAAGCGATGGACGTCTACGACGGCCCGATGCTCGCGAGCCATCACAACTTGCGGTCGCTGGTGCCGAACGATCGGCAGATGACCGACGAGATGGCGAAGGAACTCATCAAGCGGAACGCTGTGATCGGCAGTGCCTTCGACGCCTGGATGATGTACCCGAACTGGGTCCGTGGCCAAACGAAGCCCGAGGTGGTGGGCCTGGAGGCGATCGTCGATCACATGGATCGCATCTGCCAGTTCGCTGGCAACGCGAAGCACGTCGCCATCGGCAGCGACCTCGACGGCGGCTTCGGCACCGAGCAGACGCCGCGGGATCTCAACACCATCACCGACCTGCACAAGCTCGAAGACATCCTCGCCCGCCGCGGCTATAGCAGCACGGACATTGACGGCATCTTCTACGGCAACTGGCTCCGCTTCTTCGGCAACGCCCTGCCAAAGTGAGCACCGGATTCGCCTCTGCCTGTTCAGCGTTTGCCGTGATGGCTATTCTGACGGCATGACCCGCGATGCCGCGAATCTCCCTCGTTGCTTGCTGGTCCGGAGGCCCGCGGCGAATGGAGCCGATCGAAAACGCGGAGGAATCGCCCACTCACAAGGACAGCCCGCGCACCACGGCGCTCGAGGATCGCGTGCGCGAGCTGGAAGCCTCACTCGCCGCTGCCAAGCCGGCGGAGGACGCTGTCGCGGATCGCGTGATGCAGAAGTTGCTCGCCTCGCGGCAGGCCGGCACGCTGCACCTCGCGTCTGGCGAAGGCGTGCTCATGGACGCACGAGTGCCCGCCCCGCCGCAAGGGGCAACGCCTCGCGTGCCCGAGGCGATCGATCCTTCCCAAAGACGCTGGCTGCTCCTTGAACTCTGGGCCGACGTGCGTCTGCTGCCGCGAGTCTACTTCGACCCACGTTACCGACTCAGCCGCACAGCCCAGTTCGCGGGGCCGGTGTTCATCCTCGGATTCCTGGCCTGCTACTTCCTGTTCCCGGTGCTAATCCCGATCCCTGTGCTCGGCGCGCTCCTGGAGCGATTCGTCGAGATCGTGCTCGGCATCATGTTCTACAAGGTGATGACGCGCGAGGTGGGCCGCTATCGCGAAGTGCTGGATTACCTGGAAAAGTATGGCTATCGTTGAGTGGAGAAGCATCAATGGGGAATCTCGCGAAAGGAACCTTCATGATCCGCCTGGGTGTGAACATCGACCACGTCGCCACGATTCGCGAGGCCCGCCGCGGCAAGGAACCGGACCCCGTGGCGGCCGCCATTCTCGCGACGCTCGCCGGGGCCGATGGCATCACCATTCACCTTCGAGAAGATCGCAGGCACATTCAGGATCGCGACGTCTTCCGTGTTCGCGAAGCCGTGACGACTCGACTCAATCTCGAGATGGCCAGCTCTGAAGAGATCCTCGCGATCGCGTTGAAGGCGATGCCGGAGGAGGCCACGCTGGTGCCCGAGAAGCGCCAGGAACTGACGACCGAGGGTGGTCTGGACGTGATCGCAACCGAAGCCGCCACTCGTCGGGCCGTGGAGATGTTGAAGGCGGCCGGCATTCACGTCTCGCTGTTCATCGACCCGGACTTCAAGCAGGTGGACCAGGCGAAAAAGCTCGCCGCGGACGCGATCGAGTTCCAGACGGCGAGCTACTCGGAAGCCGTGGGCGAATCTGGGATCGCCGCGGAGATCGTGAAACTCGAGACGGCCACCGCTCACGCGAGGACGCTGGGCCTACACGTTCACATGGGCCATGGGCTCAACTACTGGAACGTGAAGCCGATCGTCCGCATCCCCGGGGTGGAGGAACTGAACATCGGCCACAGCATCGTGAGCCGGGCCGTGCTGGTCGGGATGGAGCGTGCGGTGCGGGAGATGAAGGAGGCGATGCAGGAGCATTACCCGAATCCCAAGAAACTCTCATAGTCTGCAGCGTACCCGCGGCGCGATGGCGTCGCGGGTACTCGCGGAGCGCTCTTAGAACCGATAGTTGATAAAGCCCATCGCTTCGACGTCCCATGGTCGAGGGCCGACGAGCGGGATGCACAGGGCTCCGCTGATCGTGGCCTTGGCCATGCGGAAGTGGACGCCCGTTGTCATGTTCACCTGGTCCATGAAGTAGATGGAGCCATTCGGGTCGCGGGCGTTGAGCGGCGTTCGCACGTGGAACTCGACCACCGGAACGATGCCCTGGATCAGTCGATCGCCGGGGTTCCGGTAAAGCCAGTAGCCGGCACCGAGACTGTTGCCCCAGAGGGTGACATCCTGGCCGTTGCTGGGGACGATCAAGTTGGAAATGCCCTGCACGTACCCCCGGCCCATGACGCGGACGAAACCGGCCCAGGGCTGGAAGAGATAGGAGTGGGGAGCAAGTTGGCCGTCGCTGAGGATCACATCGCCGCCGCCGCCGGTGGGCGTGGTGAGCACGAAGCCGAGCGAGGCGACGTTGCCCGTCTCGCGGTTGTTGATGAAGGCGTACTTGAACAGCAGGTTTAGATCGCCGACGTCCTGGGCGCCGAAGCCCTGGGGGCCGAACTGCTGAATGAACGGGAGGCGCATGCCGAAGGACGCATCACCGTTGAGGAAGGTCTTTTCAAAGCCGGCCGTCTGACGCTGAACATCCGAGCCGCCGATGGTGGACGGATTGAGCGAGGCTCCGACATCGGAGTAGAAGTTGTACCCGAAGTAAACGCGGTCCACGGGGCGGGGATTGTCGTTATCGACGATCTGCACGCCGCTGTATCGGCCGGCGAGTGGCAGGCGGACGATCGACTGCTTGGGGATTCGCTCGGTGACGGTGACCGGCTGCTGCGTGAAGACCGGTACTCGTGTGACGACCGGCTGGCCCTGGCCGTTGATCGTCGTGACCGAGGTCGTTCCCGTCTGCACCTGGGTGAAGCCGACGACGCGGGTGATCTCGGTGAAACCGGTCTGGATCCGACGGGCGTAGAAGACGCCGCTGTTGTCGCCGTCGAAGTTCTCGTTGAACGACGCCGCCGCGAGGCCGCCGGCTTCGGCCGCCTGGGCGAACGGGCTTTGCATCGCCTGTTCGATCGGGTTGGGGACGTTCGGATTGGGATTGGCCGGATTCATCGGATCCGGCGTCATCGGCGTGCTGGGGGTGATTGGCGTTCCCGGCAGCATGCCCGGGGCCGCGGGAGGGCAGCACGGAGCGCTGGAGCCCCCGAAGAGAGGTGCGACGAGAGACCGTTGACGGAGTCCGACGGGTGTGACCCCGTCCTGACCGAAGGCAATAGCCCCCGAGAATACCCAGCTTAACACCAACAAGGTTGCCATCGGGCGCATCGCCGTCTCCCAATAGGAGGACCGCTGATCCATGATGGCAACCTTATCGGCTCAACCTAACCTCTCCGTTTAATCGATCTTGTAGGTAAAGCTCGCATTCTCCCCAACTCCGATGTGAACGCTGGAAACGGTGCGACCCTCCGCCTGCCGGGATAGCACCTCGTTGGCGATGTCCGGAAGCAGCGTCTTGTTGATGATGTGGTCCACGTTGCGGGCGCCGCTCTCCACTTCCTTGCAGCGGGAGGCGATCGTGTCCACCACCTTGGGGTCGTACTCGAAGGTGGCTTTGTGGTTCTGCTTGAGGCGGTTGCGGATCTTCTTCAGTTGTAGTTCGATGATCCGCCGCAGGACAACGTCGGACAGCGGGAAGTAAGGCACCACCGCCATACGGCCCAGCAGTGCGGGCTTGAAATACTTGAGCAGGTCCGGGCGGATGAGTTCCGCGAGGCCTTCCGAGTTCGGAGCGGTGTCGGGGTCGGCACAGGCCTTGGTGATGGTCTCGAGGCCGACGTTCGAGGTGAGCAGGATGATGGTGTTCTTGAAGTTCACCTCGATGCCGCGGGAGTCGTTGAGCACGCCCTTGTCGAAGACCTGGTAGAAGATCTCGTTGACGCTGGGGTGGGCCTTCTCGACTTCGTCGAGGAGCACGACGGAGTACGGCCGACGGCGGACGGCTTCGGTGAGCACGCCGCCCTCGCCGGAGCCCTCGTAGCCGCGGGGCGAGCCGATGAGCTGCGAGACTTTGTACTCTTCCTTGAACTCGGACATGTTCACGACGATCATGTTGCGATCGCCGCCGTAGAGCATGTCGGCGAGGGCCATGGCGGTTTCGGTCTTACCCACGCCGGAGGGGCCGACGAGCAGGAAGACGCCGATCGGCCGGGTGGGGTCGCTGAGGTCCGCGCGCGAGATGCGGATGCGCTCGGCGATCGCCGCGAGGGCGTGATCCTGACCGATGACGCGCTCGGCCAGCACGTCCTTGAGTTTCAGCAGCGTCTCGATTTCGTTGCGGACCATCTTGCCGACGGGAATGCCCGTCCAGCCGCCGACGATCTGCGTGATGGCGGCGCCATCGACCACCGGCAGCACCAGCGGCGATTCGCCCTGGAGCGTGCCGAGTTCCGCTCGCAGACGGGCCAGTTCCACCTTGTTCTTGGGGTCCGAATCGGGCTTCTCGGACTCGGCGAGTACCTTCTGCAGTTCCTTGACGAGTTCGCGTTCCTTGATCAGGCGTTCCTTGAGTTCGTCGCGAGACTTCTCGCAGACGGCCTTGCGTTCCTTGAGTTCCGCGAGGCGGACTTCGTGATCGCCCCAGCCGCTGTGCTCGCGGGCGACCGTGGCGATCTCGATGTCAAGATGCTCGATCTCGCGAAGCACATCGTCCAGCGACGGCGGCGTGGCGCCCTGGCTGAGCTTCACGCGAGCGCTGGCCGTGTCCAGCAGGCTCACGGCCTTGTCGGGCAGGAAGCGTTCGGGCAGGTAACGGATGCCGAGGCGGACGGCTTCAACGACGGCTTCGTCGACGATGCGGACGCCGTGATGCTTCTCCATCGCCCCGGCGATGCCGCGGATCATGCGGATGGCCCGCTGTTCGTCGGGCTCATCGACGCGGACTTCCTGGAAGCGGCGCTTGAGGGCGGGGTCGCTTTCAAAGTACTTCTTGTACTCGTCGAAGGTGGTGGCCGCGATGGTGCGGAGTTCGCCGCGAGCGAGCGCCGGCTTGAGCAGGTTGGCCGCGTCGTTCTGCCCGGCGGCGCCGCCGGCGCCGATCATGGTGTGAGCTTCGTCAATGAACAGGATCACCGGTGTCGGCGACGACTTCGCTTCCTGGATCACGGACTTGAGTCGGTTCTCGAACTCACCCTTCACGCCGGCCCCGGCTTGCAGCAGGCCGAGGTCGAGCGTGCGAAGGTCAACGTTCTTGAGCGGTTCGGGCACGTCGCCACTGACGATGCGCAGGGCGAGGCCCTCGACGATCGCCGTCTTGCCGACGCCCGCCTCGCCCGTGAGGATCGGGTTGTTTTGCCGGCGCCGGGTGAGGACGTCGATGACCTGGCGAATCTCGGCATCGCGGCCGAGCACCTTATCGATCTTCCCTTTCTTGGCGTTCTCGGTGAGGAAGTGCGTGTACTGATCCAGGGCCGGCGTCTTGGAACCTGGCGCCGGGCCGGGCCGTCCTTCACCGCCGCCGCTGCTTGTTCCCTGGGCCGCGGACGTCACCGCCTGGACGGCGGATTCCTGCTCGTTCTCCTCGCTGCTGAGGCGGGGAAGTAGTTCCTTGAGATCCTTGTAGATCTTGTCTTCGGGGATGCGTCCGAGCTCCGGAGAGGAGGACTTCACGCGCATCGAGATCATGCGATCGGTGAGGGCCGCCGCGAGCAGATGGCCGCTGCGGACGATCGGGCTGCCGCACTCGAGGGAGGCGTACACCCAGGCTTCGCGAACGAGGTCGAGGATTTCCTGCGACAGGTCCGGGGCCCGGCCGTTGCCCGTCTTGAACTTGCCCAGGGCCGCGTCGAGTTCCCGCTTCACCCGGCTGGCATCGACGCCGTACTGTCGCAGCACGCCGGGAAAGTCGTGACCCTGGCCTTCGATAAGCTTGTACAGCCAGTGCTCGACCTCCACATGGAAGTGAGACCGCGACAGGCACAGCCCCGCGGCTCCTTCGAGCGCACGACGGCAGGTGGGGCTCAGTTTCTCGATCAACGCGCGGGGATTGGGGGCTGGCATCGGGTGGTACTCCAGGAAGTCGCGACAAGTTTCAGGTACAGGTTACCGAACCACTCCGAGATGCCAACAGGGAAATTGGAACGAGGCTCATTCAAGCCTGTTCCTGGCTGTGCGAGGTGTTCACGCCTTCGCCTCGCCGCCATCTCGTGGCTCCTGATACGATGACGAAATGAGGAAACCGAATCCCCACGCGGCGGCTCAACGGCATCTTTCGCGGCGCTGCCCGATCCTGAAGGGCGTCATTGAGCGCGTGGGTCCGTGTGGGCTGGTGCCTCAGTCGGAGGATCCGTTTACGTTGTTGGTGCGATGCGTGATCTCGCAGCAGATTTCGACGAAGGCCGCCCGCTCGATTTATGACCGCCTGGCAGCGCTTGTCGGCGGCCCACCGATCGCCATGGACGCCGTCGAATCGCTGGCGGACGACCATCTTGCCGCCTGCGGCATCTCGGGGCCCAAACGACGAACGCTCCGGGCCCTGGCGGCTCACTTCGACGCGAACCCCCACATTCTCCCCGGCATCGCCGACCGCGACGACGATCTCATCCGCGAGCAACTCGTTGCGATCAAGGGCATCGGCCCCTGGAGCGTGGACATGTTCCTGATGTTCGGGATCGCACGCACGGACGTGCTCCCCGTCTCGGACTTTGGCATCCGCGCCGGAGTGAAGAAGCTCTTCAGCCTCGCGGAGATGCCAAAGCCGGCGGAGTTGCAAAAGATCGCGGAACCCTGGAAGCCCTACCGCACCATCGCGTGCTGGTACGTCTGGCGAAGCCTGGAGAATGAGGCCTAGTATGTCGACGATGAAATGAAGAAGGGCTTCGTCCCCGCCGCGAGCGAGTCTGCTGGGCCTCCTCCTGCCGACTCCTTGACTTTCCCCTCTCACCGCGATTTCTTGACCTTCTTCTCGGCGGGCTTCTTGCTCAGTCGCTCGATGCCTGTCGGGCAGTCGCTTTTGAGCGGGCACTGCGAGCAGTGGGGTTCGTCCGCAACGCAGATCGTCCGGGCGTGGAGGCTCAACAGATCCGTGATCTCCGGGCCGCGGGCCTTCGGCACCAGGTGCTCGATCGTGCCGCGAAGCGATTCCAGGCTCTCGGAATCCTCCGTCTCGTTCGGTTGAATCAGCCCGAGTCGGCCGAGCACGCGAAGGGTCGCGTCGTCCAGCGGCACGGCATGGCCCCCGAGGGCTCGCTGCACCACCCAGGCCACGATGAAGTCGTCAACCTCTTCCTTGTATCGCGAGAGCTGCTTCGCGGCCTGCTTGAGGCCCTTCTTGCCAAGATCTTCGAGCGAAAAGGCGTACTCTTCCTCGAAGACCTTCTGAAGCAGTCCGATGATCCGCCGGGCGCGAAGGCCGGTGTTATCCAGTGGTTTGAAGATGTCCGCGAGTTCCTGCACGGTGCTAACGCGGACTTCGTTCCAGTCGAGGAAGGTTTTGCGTAAGGCGGCGTAGGCCGCGTCCGCCTCTTCCGGGGTCGCGTTCTCGCGGCAGATGGCGTAGATCACTTCTTCCAGTACGGGGCGAGGCGGGTCAACGACGGTCTCGCGAGCCCCGAACTTCTTCTTCAGCGACGTGTAGGCCGTATTGAGGAGTTGTTGTTTGTTCGTGGTCGCCGACATGGGCGGTCACTCGCTTTCCGGTCGCTGGACCGAAGAAGGTTCCTCGGATTCACGGCCAGCCGATCCGTCGGCCGGTTCGGGTTCCGCTGTCGCGCCGCCGCTGGCACTTGCCGTCTCCGCGTCCGGCCCGAGAGCCTCGCGGATCAGGCGAGCGATCTCGATGCTCTTCTTCACGCCCTCGTCCTTGATGAACGTGACGTGGGGCACGTAACGCGAGGTCAATCGCTTCGCCAGCTTCGCTTGCACGAATCCCGCGGAGTTATCGAGGCCGTGCATCGCGAGCTTCTGCTCTTTTTCGGAGCCCATCACCGAGACATACACTTTCGCATGCTGCAAGTCCGAGGTGACCTCGGCCCGTGTCACGGTGACGTTCTTGATGCGAGGATCCCTGAGCTCAAAGAGGATCGTCTCGGCCGCGACTTCGCGGATCACCTCGGAGACACGAGCCATACGATGCGATTTCATGATGCCACCGAGCCTTTCACCAGCCGCAGACACCAGACAGGAATCACGTTCGTGAAGCCATCTCCCCCGCGCGGACTGTCGCACATCGTTATGCGGCCGGGAGAGGTATTCGCAATCCAGTACAAAGGCGTCGGCATCAGGAACCTTTACGGCGATTCATCCCCTCCGGCAAGCCGATCCTTCGGGATCACCCCGCGGGGCTGCTTGGGATCTCCTTGGGATCTCCTTGGGCAGCCGTTTCGCAACGACGTGGCTAAACGTCAGACACGTCCGCGAAACTCGAGAGACGGCAGTCACAACGAAGGCATTCCAGAATCTCCTTCATGGATTCTACGGAGATTCCCCTTTCAAAAGTATCTTGGGAATCGCGTTCTCGGAATGACGAGGAGCTCGTGGCCGCGGAATGCATGCAGCGTCCCCTTGTGTTCTGCCCCCTGGCTGGCCAATAATGGATCATCCTGCCCGACTCCGCATAAAAGGTTCTCGTTCCATGCGCCGACTTCGACCTGGCCTCGTCGTGCTTGCCGTCTCGGTGTTCCTGGCAAGCTTCGGCGAGGCGGCCCAACCGCAAGCCACGGATCACTCGCTCGACACGCTTCGCAAGGATCTGTTCTTCCTGGCCGGCCCGGAATGCGAAGGCCGTGGCATCGATACCAAGGGCATTCTCAAGGCGGCGGACCATATCGCCGCCTCCTTCAAAGCCTCCGGGCTTCGCCCTGCCATGCCGGACGGCTCGTACTTTCAACCCTTCAAGGTGACGCTTGGTGCCAAGCTCGGTTCGCCAAACAAGCTTGTCTTCCATGGCCCGAAGGGCAAAACGATCAACTTCGACATCCCGAAGGACGCCTCTCCGATGGGCTTCAGCCGATCGAGCAAGGCCGAGGGCGGGCTTGTCTTCGTCGGTTATGGGCTCACCGCTCCCAAACTCAAGTACGACGATTACGAAGGCCTCGATGTCGAGGGCAAGATCGTCATCCTCCTTCGCAAGACGCCGAACCCGGACAAGCTCGCCGCCGGGCGTTTCGACACCAGCGTGCCCGAGGGCGAGGACAGCCCGATGGCGGCTCTCCAGTCGAAGATCGAGAACGCGGCCGCCCACAAGGCCGTGGGGGTCATCGTCGTCAGCGATCGCGTGACCGCGGGGAAGAAGGATGAACTCTTCTCGTACTCGGTTCACGCCCAGGGCACCGTGCCCGCGAGTTTCCCGGTGTTTCATCTCAAGCGCGAGGATCTCGATTCTCTATTGAAATCCGTGGGCGAACCGGGTCTGGACGCGATTGAAACGAAGATCGACAAGGACGTGAAGCCGCACTCCGTGGCTTTCAAGGGCTGGACCGCGGATGCCGAAGTGACGGCAAACCGCACCGAGGTGCAGTGTAAGAATGTGGTCGGCGTGCTCGACGGGCACGGCCCGCTCGCCGGCGAGACGCTCGTGATCGGAGCCCACTACGACCACCTTGGCTACGGGACCTTCGGCAGCCTTGGCGGGCCCAAGGCTCAGGGCCAGATTCACTACGGTGCGGACGACAACGCCTCCGGCACCGCGGGGCTGCTCGAGATCGCTCGCCGCTTCGGGGCCCTGAAGAACCGCGACGGTCGACGCATCGTCTTCATCGCCTTCTCCGGCGAGGAGCGCGGGCTTTACGGCTCCATCCATTACTGCAAGGAGCCGATCTACCCGCTCGAATCGACCGCGGCGATGCTCAACATGGACATGATCGGTCGCGTGACAGAAGTCCCCGCGGACTGGCTCGGCCTCTTCCCGCAGAAGAAGGACCGCCTCGTGATCTACGGCACCGGCACCGCCGATTCTTTCGATCGACTCACGAACGAGGCCAATGCGAAGTTTGACTTCAAGCTCTTCAAAATCCCCGGCGGCAATGCCCCGACCGATAGCGACTCCTTCTACCGCAAGAAGATCCCCGTGCTCTTCCTCTTCAGTGGCACGCATGCCGACTACCACAAGCCGACCGACCTTCCCGAGAAGATCAACCTTCCCGCACTGAAGAAGTCGGCGGACCTGATGTACCACCTCGCGGAGCAACTCGCCGTCGCGCCGAGGCCGGTGTTCCAGGCCACGAAGGGTGGTTGGGAAGACCCGACGGATAACCGCCCACGGCCGCGGCCCGGCCCGAAGATGGGCATCATGCCGGGCAACTACGAGGAAGTCGACAAGGGCGTGCTTATCGGCGGCGTCTCCCCCGGCGGGGCCGCGGAGAAAGCGGGCCTCAAAGAGAACGACCTGATTGTCGAGATTGCTGGCAAACCGGTGAAGAATATCGGGGCGTACATGACCGCAATGGGCGGTCAGAAAGCCGGACAGCCGGTCGAGGTCAAAGTGATCCGCGCCGGCAAGGAGATGTTGGTGAAGGTGACCCCGCAGTAAGAGATCATGTCGAAGCGCGACACACGGCTGAACCTCCTCCAGCCGTGAACCGTTCGGAGACGGCGTCCTCGATTTTTTGTCCGGCGTCGGCTGCCGTTCTGCATACTCCTTCGGAAAGAAACCTGCCCCACGTCTGGAGTGTTCCCATGTTTCGGATAATGACCCTCGCCGCGGCCGCCCTGGTGCTGGCCGGGCCCGCCCTGCGGGCGGAGGATCCCCTCGCGGCGCAGATTCAGCAGCACGCCCCCGCGGTCATCGAGGCCCTGAAATCGAAGGGCTTCACCAATGTCGGCGTCCTCAAGTTCCTCGTTCAACGTCACGACTCGGAGCCCGCTCGTGATGATGTTGGCGACCTGAATCTCAGCCTGGCCAACAAGATGGAAGTCGCCCTCATCCTCGCGAACACCGACGAGAAGTTCGGCATCATCGACAAGGCCAGCGAATTCGTGGCTCGCGAGAAGATGACCTCGGCGAACCATCGTTCCGAGGAAGGACGCAGGGGGTTCTTCACCCGCAAATACGACCTCGCATGGAGCAAGGACAAGGTCGAGCCAAGCGGCTTCGTCACCGGCATCGTCAGCCTGTCGGACGGGCTCAAGATGATGAATGTGACGCTCCAGGCGTTCGACAAAACGGGGACGCCCTTCGACCTGCCCGTGTCGATCAAGGTGCCTGTGGAGCCGGAAATGCTGGCTCAGGCGGGGTTCAGCTTCTCGGTGTCCACGACGCAACAGAAGGCCCTGATCGCGGGTGACGCGCCGCCAACTGCCGAGGCTCGCCGTGCGGATGCGGCGTCGTCCGCCCTGCGTGCAGAGTCGGCACAACGGTCGAAATCCGCCCTTCCGCCGCCGGGCAAGCCGAAGCCGGTGGAGGAGGCGTTCGCACCGCTGCTCGAGAGCCCGGTGAAGCTCACAGTGCTCTACAATGGCAAGCCGGTAAAGGTCAGCGGCAATCTGATTCCGGAACCGGGGCCGAACGATCGCATCGAGTTCCTGCTGAAGAACCCTGGCCCGGGCACTTATGCCGCGGTGATGCTTGTAAATGGCGAGAATACGCTCTTCCAGGAGAAGGCGGCCCCGCTGAACTGCCGGAAGTGGGTGCTGGCGCCGGGTCAGGAAGTCGCGATTCGCGGCTTCCAGTTAAGCCAGGATACAACCGCTCCGTTCCGCGTTCTCGCACCGGAAGACATGGGGCCGAACGCGATTTCCTACGGACCCCATGCCGGCACCTTCCGTTTGGTCGTGTACCATGGCAGCATGAAGGAAGGGGCCGGCAGCGATACCGCTCCCAAGGCCCCGAGCGACGAGGGCATGCTCGCCATTGCCAACACTCGCGGCGGCACCCGCCCGGAAGGGGTGAAACCGCAGTCGCTGAAGTCTCTCCAGGCCACGCTCCGGGGCCGGGCGAAAGAGGCCAGCGGGGCTCGCGGCTACGTGGTGAAGAGTGGTGGAGCCGAGCGATTCGAGACCACGACCGTCTCCTTCGTGCCGAGCACCGATACCCCCGTCGCGGACGTGAGCCTGCGTTACTTTGCTCCGAAGTGAGGCCTGGCGCTGCGGCATCGCGTTGTGACGATCCATCGGAAGTGATGGGTTATCACAACGCGATGCCGCGAGCGGCCTGAGAGAACCATGACTCGATTCGCCTTCGCACTGGTGCTGTTCGCTACCGGGATCACGTCCGCGGCGGACGATCTCCCGCGGCGTGAAAAGGGCGATCTCGCCATCAAGGCCCGTGCGATCCTGCACAAATACTGTGGGGAATGTCACGGTGCCAATCCTGCCCCATCCGCGCTTTCCCTGCTGAATCACGGCCAGCTTCTCGGGTCCGCGCCGCCGGTGCCCTGGGTCAACCTGGCGGATGCGCCGCGGTCGCAGCTGCTCGAGTTTCTCGAAGACGGCTCCATGCCGCCCGGCGGTCGGCCCCGGCCCACACTCGACGAGATCGACACGCTGAAGAAGTGGGTTCGCCACAAGGCCCCAAGCTATCCCAGGGCCTTCGACGATCGCACGACGCTGGCTCTGATGCTGGACGATCTCGATCGGCAGCCCGAGGAGAATCGGGCCCGTCTGCGGTATCTTTCCTTCGCCCATCTTGTTCGCGATGATGCTCCGCTGCCTGACCTCAAAGCCCTGGAATCGCGGTTGCAGCGGGCCTTGCTCGCGAGTTCCGGCCGGGCGGTTTCGCCTCAGCCGGTGGACGACACCGGCACTCTCTTTCGCCTCGATCTCCGGCCGCTGGAGTGGGACGCGCCGGACCTCTTCGAGCGAATCGAGAATCAGAAGTCGGTGGGTGTTTATCCGCTGGTGGCGTTCGATCTGATCCTCAACGAGTACCCTGCGTCGCTATACGAGATCAAGGTCGGCGACCTCGAAGGACGGCTCAGGAGCTTCCTCGCGGCGGCGAAACAACTTCGGCCGGTGCCGTTCCTTCGCGCGGACTGGTTCGCGGAGGCTCTGGCTCCGGCGGCGCCGCTCGCGGCGGACATGAAGAGCCTGGTGAATCTCGCGGAGAGCCTGGAGAAAAAGTCGCCCACGCCCTGCGGCCCGGTGCCGAAGCCGTTGCTCGGCGCGAAGGCCGCGGAGATTGAGGAGCCTGTCGCGTCGCCGACGCTCACGTCCTGGTTTGGCGGAAGCACGGCTCCCATGGCGGATCCGTTCGGGTTGAAGGCCGCCATCGTGCTGCCGCTGAAGGCGAATGCGATAGCCGCCGATGTCGAGGTGGATGAGGCCTTTCGCATCCGCGTGGAAGGGAAGCGTGAGTTCCGCTTCCTGCTGCTGAACATCCTTGCCGCGGGGGATATTCGCATCCAGGCTGTGGGGGGAGGGAACGTCGTGAAGCCTGGCGAATCGCGCCTGCTTGGGCCGGACAAAGGGTTGACGTTCAAGTCCGGCAGCATCCTTACCGGGGGGGACACCGAGGTGGAGCATTATGTCCTGATCGCCGCGGAGGCTGCGGTGCCGCCACCGACGATCGTTCGCAGCGTTCACGCGGATACGCTGGAGTGCCGTCGCAAGAATCAGCAGCCGGTGTGGCGATTCCTGTACGACAAGCCGCCCGCGGAGTTCGATCCTTCCAAGGCCGCCCGCGTGGTGCTGCCTCTGACCATTCACAAGAAGCCCTGACGAGGAACGCCTGTGAGTTCGCCTGCCATCCTCGATATCGATTCGCTGGTGAAGCCGATCCCCGGCGCGAACCCGGCCGGTCATCCGCTGCCCGATGGCAAGCGGCTGGAACTGGATGATCTTCGCAAGGAACCGGACCCGCTTGACCCCGCCACGGCGAACCGCAATCCGGACTGGAACAAGATCATTCGCACCACCAGCGAGATGCTGGTGAACTCGTCCAAGGATCTTCTCGCCGCCGCCCGGCTCCTGGAGGCGGCCACCAAGAAGTCCGGCGTTCCCGGTCTTCGCGATGGCCTGAAGTTCCTCCATCGGCTGGTCACCGACTGCTGGGAACACCTGCACCCGATGCCCGAGGAAGGCGAGGGCTTCGACGTTCGCGAGGGCCCCATGAAGTGGCTCAACGACGTCGGACGGGGCGCTCGCTTCCCCCAGGCCGTCGCGGGCCTCATCCTGCTTCGCACTGGCACCGGCGATTTCAGCTACTTCGACTGGCTCGAACCGACGCGCAAGGCCGAGTTCGAGGAAGCCATCCCCAGGGCCGACCCCGCGGCGGTGAAGCAGATGCACGAGGATTTAATCGAGGCTCGCGAAGCGCTGACGAACCTGGCCACGACGCTCGACGAAAAGATGGGCGCGGAGGTGGCTCCAGACTTCCTCACCGCGGAGAATGACCTGAACCTCGGCACCGCGATCAACCGCTGTATCGGCATGGTGGAAGAGATTGCCCATCGCCGCGGGGTGCGATTGAAGGAGGAGGATGAGGCCGCCGCGGAATCGTCCGAGGTGGCGCCCGCCACTGGCAGCAGCGTGGCCGTGGCGGCGGGCCCCGCGGGGATCGCGAACACGCGGGACGGTCTCTATCGCCAGCTTTCGCAGATCGCGATCGCTCTTCGCAACATCGAGCCGCACAGCCCGGTGCCGTTCCTTCTCGAACGCTGCGTCCGCCTGGGTGCGATGCCATTCCCGGAATTGATGCGAGCGATCATCCGCGAGAACGGCACGCTGGACGAACTCGATCGGCTACTGGGAATGGAGAAGAAAGACGACTGATAAGGCGGGGCATCGTGGACGAGAACCTTGGCTCAGCCGGCGTCTTCGTCGACGACGCTCTCGGGTTCCGGATCCACGTTCTTGGCGGGGAAGTTTTCCTTCATGTTGCCGGTCACGGGGCGGATCTCGCCGGTGATCTCGAACTTGAAGCCGCCAATCTGGAGTTCGTCGCCGAGGTGGAGTTTCCCTTCGACCACCTTGACGCCGTTGATCTTCACGCCGTTGGTGCTGCCAAGATCGCGGACGACGAGATAGTCGTTCACGATGGCCAGGCAGCAATGTCGGCGTGAGATCTTCTTGGAATTGAGTTGAATATCGCACTCCTCGTGGCGGCCGAAGAGCAGGATCGGCTTGTCCACGATGATGCTGGGGCCTTCACCGAGAGATCGTAGTTGAACAGGCATGGCGAACCGGGAATTTAGGGTCTTTCTACCTTCGCTTATACCACATTCAGGCTGGGATTCACCCACAGATTCCGCAATGTTGGCGGAATCGAGGCGGAAATCGCCCTCACATCGGGAATCCTTGACCCGGCCTCGAACAGATTCGCGAGAAGTGATAAATTACGGTCCTGTCCCCGTTGTCCGGAGCACGAGCCGACACGCATGAGCGCGAACGTTTACCAACGCTGCATCAACCCCCACTGCCGGGCCACGGTGGACCTCGCGGACACGTCCTTCTCCTGCCCGAAATGCGGGGGCCTCCTCGACGTGGCTTATAACTGGGACCGTCTGCCGGTGCCCAGGAGCCTCAAGGAATTCGAGGCGAGATGGGCCAACCGGTGGGATCGTCTCGATTTCTCGGGCGTCTGGCGCTTCCGCAGCCTGTTCCCGTTCGCCCCGGACGATCTCGTGATGTCCATCGGCGAAGGGCAGACGCTTTGCCAGCGTGCGGACCTCGCGGCCGAGTACGTCGGCCTCAAGCCGGGCTCGCTTTACTTGCAGTACGAGGGAATGAACCCCTCCGGCTCGTTCAAAGATAACGGCATGACGGCGGCCTTCACCCATGCCCGCATGGTCGGCGCCCGCCGGGCCGCCTGCGCCAGCACGGGCAACACCAGCGCCAGCCTTGCCATCTACTGTGCCGCCACCCAGCTGATGCGTTCGATCATCTTCATCGGCTCGGGGAAGATCTCTTACGGCAAGCTCTCGCAAGCCCTGGAGCACGGGGCCCTGACCATCCAGATCGCGGGCGACTTCGACGACGCCCTGCGCCGCGTTCAGGAAGTCAGCAAGCGGCTTGGCATTTACCTCGTCAACAGCGTGAACCCCTTCCGCCTTGAGGGGCAGAAGTCGATCATGCTCCGCGTGCTCGAAGCCCTTCGCTGGGAAGTGCCCGACTGGATCGTCGTGCCCGGCGGCAACCTGGGCAACGTCTCGGCCTTCGGCAAGGCCTTCATCGAACTGAGCGAACTCGGCCTCATCTCGCGTGTCCCTCGCCTGGCAGTCGTGAACGCCGCCGGGGCCAACACCTTTTACCAGCTTTACGAGAAGCAGGGCCTTCGCTGGAACGGCGGCGAGTTCAACCGCAATCTTTACGAGGGCTATATGACCGATCTCGATACGAACAACGTCCGCGCGGATACGCTGGCGAGTGCGATCGAGATTAACCGCCCGGTGAACCTGCCGAAGGCGCTGCGGGCCCTTGATCGCTGCAACGGCGTCGTCCGTGAAGCGAACGACCAGGAGATTCTTGACGCGAAGGCCAAGGTCGGTGCCGGCGGCCTTGGCTGCGAGCCCGCCAGCGGCGCCAGCGTCGCAGGATTGCGGAAACTCGTACAGGAAGGTGTGATCGCCCCCTCCGAACGTGTCGTCTGCATCCTCACCGGCCATGTGCTCAAGGATCCGGATGCAACGATTGCTTACCACAGTTCGAACCCGAAGACCTTCGACGAGAAGCTCGGCAATCGCGGTGTGAAGCGGGTCGCCTTCGCCAATCGGGCCGTGCAGGTGCCCAACGACCTCAGCGAGATCGTGAAGGCGATCGAGTTGTACGCCTGAGCAAGATGGATCATGGCGACGGCGAGAAAGCCGCCGAATGGCCTCGAATTCTCGCAACTGGAACCTCATGCTCACCGGCCCCACGATCATCCTGACACTGAAGGTTCTCGTGGCCACGGTCACGGTCTTGTTCGTGCTCTCCCTGATCGCCCTGGCCGCAGGGAAGCCTCGTCTCCACGGGCGGATCAACGTCGTCTTCTTTGCGCTCACCATGCTCACAGTCCTGGGTTTCGAGGGGCTGCTTCAGTTCATCGATGTGAAGGCAGCCTTCGACGCCGCGGCCCGGAAGGCCCTTCGGACGCATCTCTGGTTCGCGATTCCCTCGGCCTTGCTCCTGCCCGTGATGCTCTTCACGGGGAAGACGCGCCGCAAGTCCGTCCACATTGGAGTGGGGATTCTCTTCCTGCTTCTGTGGGGCGGCACCTTCGTGACGGGCATCTTCTTCCTGCCCCACAACTGAAGCTGGGCTCCACAGTGGCTGTCGAAGAAGGTATCACGACCCTGTGAAACCTGATGCGGAAGAGCCGGACCCTTCACACGCACTGCGGAAGCTCAGCGCGGCGGCCGTGGCGCGCCTGCAGGGGGATTGGCAGGTTGACGCCGAAGCCGATCTGGAGACCCCCGAGGCGTCCGTGGAAGCGCCCGTTCCCGTTGCGATGCCCGTTCCCGTGGAGGTGCCAGCCCCGATTGAGGCCAGGCCAGTGCAATCGAGGCCGCGGCTTCGCCTGATGCCTTCGGTGGAGGAATCGAGCGAAAGTCCGCCCGCTCTGGAACGGATCGTGGAAGCCATGTTGTTCGTGGGCGGAGCCCCGCTGACCGCGGCCGGCGCCTGCATGGCGATCCGGAACTTTACACCCGCCCAGTTCCAGCTGGCCATCGACACGCTGAATCGGAGCTATCGTGCCCAGCGTCGGCCTTATCAGATCCTGCACCGCGACGGTGGTTTCGCCCTGTCGCTGTTGCCGGCGTATCGACCGTTGCGTGAGCGGCTCTTCGGCGGGCCGAAGGAAACGCGACTCTCGCAGCCGGCGCTCGATGTGCTTGCGGTGATCGCCTATCAGCAACCCGTTGCCAAGGTCGATATCGATGCGGCCTTCGGTGGCGACTCCACCAGCCTCGTGCGGCAACTCGTGCGGCTCGGCCTGGTCGCCGTTCGGCAGCGAGCCGACGCGAGCACGCAGGAAGTGCAATACGGCACGACGCCGAAACTCCTGACGCTCTTCGGCCTGCGGAACCTCGAGGAACTTCCTCGCCTGGGGGAGACGGAAGCGTTGTAAGGGGAAATGGTGGCCGGCGCGGGCCGGAATTGGGGGTAATTCGGCCGAGGGCTCGCCACTCCTACTTGATGAATCCCGTTTCCGCTCCGAAGAGTTGCTGGACTCCGGCGGTTGCGACCTTCGTGCCGGCGGGGGGGCCGGTGGCCAGCACGGCATCCGGGCCGGAGGTGTGGCTGACGACCACGCGATTGCGGACGAAGCTTCGCGGGGCCGTCTGCACGAAGACCCAGGTGCCGCCGTGGATGTCGAAGACGACGGCCGACCAGGGCACCGTCAGCCCGTCCTTCGCGTCGCTGAGCGGCAGTGTCACCCCGAGACGCTGGCCGGGGATCAGGGCGGAGTCGCTGTTCGGCATCTCGTAAAAGAGATCGACCGTGGACGACAGCGGATTCGCCGACGGCGGTGCAGCGACGGGCACAGCCGACGCCAGCTTGAGGCTCGGCGGGGAGGACAGCTTGCCCACCTGGGCAACGCCGTGGCGGTCGATGCTGTCCAGATCGCCCACCGGCAACGGCACGCGGACCCAGATCGTGGAGAGATCAACCACCTCGAACAGCGGCGCTCCGCCTGGCACCGTCTGGCCCGGGAGCGCGGAGAGCGTGCGAAGAATGCCATCCTCGGGGGCGTCGATCGGCAGCGGTGCGGCGCTGCCCGACTCGGCATCCCCGACGACCTTGGCCAGGATCGCGCGTCGCGCCGTCGCGGCTTCCAGGGACTTCGTTGCCAGGTCGAACGCGGCCTGCGACTCATCCACAAGCCGCTGGCTGCCTGCCCCTTCCTTCAACACTCGCTTCGATCGATCGAGGGCGATCCGGTTCACCTCGACCTGCGTCCGGGAGTTGTTGACCTGACCATCAGTGTCCACCAGCGACGCGGTGAGCGAAGCCTGGCCATCCGGGGTCAGCAGCGGGAACAACTGAAGCACCGGCTGCCCCGCCCTCACCGCCTGTCCGGCTTTCGGCATTCCCGCGGGCGGGGCTTTCAGCGTACCGCCCAGCGGCGCCGTCACCAGGATCACGCGGCCGATGGGGATTGTCGCCTCGCCGCCATAAACCCGGACCCGGCGAACACTCCTTGACTGCACGGGGGCCACCGTCAGCCCGATTCGCTTCCCGGCCGCCTCGGAGACGGACACCGCGTTGAGGTCGTCTTCCTTCACGACCTTGTCGACAGTCGCCGGCGAGGGGGGTTTGTCGGCCGGCTTCGCGGACGGCTTGCTCAGGACAAGCCAGCAGGCGAAGGCCCCCACGGCAACAGCCAGCGCGAGAGTTAGGATCGTGGCGATAGCAGGGAAACGCTTCACGGCCTGGCCCTCGCAGGAGTCCACATCGCTTCGGAAGGAGCCTCCGGTGAACCCGGAGCGTAAGCGACGGGGTGGCCCCACCAGGCGCCTTGCGTTTCTCTCTCCACGGCTCGCGCCTCGCCACTGGCGGCTCGCGCCTCGCCACTGGTCACTGCCGCCGGCTCGGCACTCGTCACCCGCACCTCGCCACGGCCGAAGCCACTCGCTAACCGAGTCCCGACGCTTCGCTCGAGCTCGGCCCAGAAGCGGCGGAGATCCGCGTTGAGCACGGCCTCGCGAAGGTAGTTATCCAGGAGTTGACGGGTCGTCTCCAGTACGATGAAGATGGTGACGTTCCCTTCTTGATACGCCCCTTGGGCACGGCGAACCGCACCTTCCACCTCCGGGCGTACCTTCGTGCGGAGCACTTCGAGCTCGGTACAGGCTTGGCGGAACTGGAGGTACGATCGCTGCACGTCGAGGATGATCTGGTAGGCCACGGTCTGCCGGTTGCGTTCGGCCCGTTCAAGTTCGGCCTCGGCCCGTGCGATGCCGCCCTGATTGCGGTTGAATAGCGGCACCGTGAAGCGCAGGGCCGGCCCGAGAACGTGGCTCTCCTTGCCGCTGGTGGCGTCCGCGATCCCCAGCAATCGCACCCAGCCGAGCTTGGCGAACTTCAGCCGGGCCTGGGCCGCCGCGACCGCCTCCGTGGCAGCGAGGGCATCCGGCCGGCTGGCCATCGCTTGCTGCGTGAGAGCGTCCGCGTCGAAGCTGACACACGGCGGCGTCGGCGAGGCGTCCAGCGGCAACGGGCCTCGATAGGTGCCAATGCCAAGCAGGTTCCGCAACCGCTCCTCGGCGACTGGCGCGTCGAAGCTGATGCGGGCGGCATCCTGGTCAGCCTGGAGCGAGTCGATCTTCGCCGTGGCCGCCTCCTGCGGGGAAATGTCCCCCGCCGTCAGTCGCTTCTCGGCGAGCTCGGCCACCCGGCCGCGCAGTTTCACCCCTTCGCCCGCGATCCGCACCCGCTCCTTTGCCAGCAGCACGTCGGCATACGCCTGCCGCACATCCCGGATCAAATCAAGCCCGGCCTGCGAAAGTCGATCAGCCGTGCGGTCAGCTTCCCGGGCCGTCGACTTCACCCGGATCGGCCGCAGCCAGATTGCATCGATCGGGAACTCGAGCAGATACTTGAACGGCTTGTCGGTGACGCCGAACAAGTAAACGAACTCGGGGTTTGGCAGCAGCCCCGCCTGGATGAGGTCGCCACGGGCGATGCCGAGGTCCGCGAGCAGTTCCTGGAAGGCGGCGTTGTTCCAGAGGGCGATGGCGATCGCTTCATCCTCGGTGAGGCCGTCCTCGATCGACGCCCCCGGCGGCAGGACGACCTGCCCTGTCGAGGTGTTGCACGGCAGCGTCGGGCCGAACCGACTGGCAAGCTGATGGGAAACGTTGGTGCGATCGGGAGCGGGCGGCGCCGTCTGACAGCCGAAGCTGCACAGGATAAGCAATCCTGGCAAGAGAGCCTGCGATTGACGGAACCAGCAACTCATCGCAGACTTCCCACCTTACCGGCTGCCAGGGCGAATGGCGGAGTGTCATTGATGGATAAGTCGGCACAATCGGCGACCGGCTTATGATCTCTCCGAAAATACTCGACGTTTCCGGCCTCGCGTTCGGCCTTCCGGGTCACGCTTCCGCGGCCCAGTCACGCGGCTTGAGCCAGTAGCTTGTCAGTTGCTCCTCGCGGGAGCCGGGCGTGGGGCGGTAGTCGTAGACGTTTCGCACCACGGGGGGCAGGCTCATCAGGATGCTCTCGGTGCGGCCGTTGGTCTTCAAGCCGAAGAGCGTGCCCCGGTCGTAGACGAGGTTGAACTCCACATACCGGCCGCGACGGTATTCCTGGAAGGCTCGTTCTTCCTGCGTCCATGTCTGCGTCTTGCGGCGCTCCACGATCGGCACGTATGACTCGGGGAAGGCCCCGCTGGCGTCGCGGACGAACGCGAAGACCTTGGCGATGTCGCCCTCGGCGTAGTCGAAGAAGATGCCGCCGACGCCGCGGGGCTCGTTGCGGTGGGGCAGGAAGAAGTACTCGTCGCAATCGTGTTTCATCCTGGCGTGGTCCGCAACGCCGGGGTGAGCGTCGCAGACGCGCTTCCAGACCCGGTGGAAGTGCCCGACGTCCTCCATCACAGGATAGTAGGGCGTGAGGTCCGCGCCGCCGCCGAACCAGGCTCGCTGGCCCTTCGTGAGGTACCGGAAGTTGGCATGGACCGTGGGCACATGCGGGCTGCGCGGATGCAGGACCAGCGACACGCCGACGGCAGTGAAGTCCGTGCCTTCGCCAGGGATCTGGGCCGCGAACTTCGGATCCATGATGCCGAAGACGTTCGAGAAGTTGACGCCGCCCTTTTCAAACACGGCGCCGTCCGTGAGGACTCGCGTGCGGCCGCCGCCGCCGCCTTGGCGGTCCCACGAGTCTTCGCGGAACGTGGCGGCTCCGTCGGCCTTCTCGAGGGTGGCGCAGATGTGGTCCTGCAACTCCAGCATGTAAGCGACAACCTGTTCGCGCATGACGCGCCTCGCGCAGAGAGAAGAAGGGGTGGGCTCAAGCTCGCTCGGTCAAAGGTTACTGACGGTCAGAGTTCCAATACCACTTCTGCAAGGGAAGGAAAGCCGCTTGCGGCGAAGCGTTGCCGAGCGCGATCACCTGAGACGGCGGAGCAGTACTGCGATCTCACGTTCCTCACCAAGTGACGGTGCTCCGCAACGCTGAGCCGCAAGCGGCGGAAATCCGTTGCTTCGATACTGAGTGGTTTTCTTGTGCTGACCGTCAATAATCTGGGTTGATCTATTCGCTCTCGCGACGGTGAACGGCGGTCATCTCGATGCGGCTGGCATCTACCGCGGACGTTGGCCGATATGTGGCGAAGGAGTTCTCCGTCTCCCAGAGCGTGACCTCCACGACGGGCAGTCCGTTCTCGAGCGCGTGGTCGCAGATGAGCTTGGCGATGTTCTCGGCCGTGGGATTCACGTCCAGTAGCACGAACGGTTCGCCGTGACGGCGAAGGTCAGCGACGACGGGGTCCTCGCGGTGCAGCAGCATCTTGTGATCGAGATGGTCGTCGATCCAGCGGCCCAGGATGCGCTTGATTTCGCTGAAGTCCACGACCATACCGAGGTGATCAAGGGTCGAGGATTCCAGCGTTATGACGGCCTTGCTGTTATGCCCATGAAGATTGCGGCACTTGCCGTCGTAGTTCAGCAGGCGATGGCCGTAGCAGAAATGGATTTCCTTGGTGACGCGGAACATGCGTGGTCCATCCTCGATGAAAGAGATCATTCGGGCGACGGATGATCAGGTTTCACTACCACTTCTTCGAGAGAAGGAAAGCCGCTCGCGGCTGAAGACGCTCGACAATGATCCTGAGTGGTGTTCTCAAGCAGGAGGAATCTCGCCGTTCACCCTCATCGGGGCTCGCCAGGCTCAGTCGTCGTCGACCTCGCCCTTCTCGTACTTGCTGGGTAGCGAGGAATTCCAGCGGCGAAGTATGTTCGTCAGTTCCGTCACGATCTCCGGATGCTTCGCGGCGAGGTTCTCACGCTCTCCCGGATCCTTCGCCAGGTCGTACAGTTCGACCGAGTCCTTCTTGGCGACGCTTGGCAGGTGCAGTTTCCAGTTGCCATGGCGAACCACCGGCGTGTCACGCGGGTTGCTGGCCTTCCAGTAAAGGTTGCGTTTACGTTCTCGCGCGGCACCGAGCCAGATGTCGGAGACGTCCTCGCCATCGTAGCGAGCCGCATCAATGAGGATGCCCGCGACACCCGCGACAGTAGGCAGCCAGTCGACGCCCGCGAGTACGCTCCCCTCATCCACGCGGCCGGCCTTCACATGGCCGGGCCAGCGGACGATGAGCGGTTGCCGGACGCCGCCATCGTACAGGCTGGGCTTGCGATCGCGCAGCAACGGGCCCGTGGAGCCGAGCATGTTCTCCACGAGCGTCTCGCGAGGCAGTTCCTTCTTCTTCGGATCAGGCTTCTTCTTGAGGTCAGGCTTGATCGGCTCGGCCTTGGCTGCGTTCTCACCGATGCCGGTGCAGCGAGCCGGGCCGTTATCGCTGGTGAAGACGACGATGGTGTTATCGCGCAGGCCGAGGTCGTCGATCGTTTGAAGAACCTTCGCCACCTGGCCATCGAGTTGAAGCACCTCGCCGAGGTAGTTCTGCATCCCTTCGTCGAGCTTGCCGCCAAGCTTTTCATACAGGTCAAAGTGGGCCTGCATGTCCGGGTTGGGGAAGTCGGCCCGGTTCACCTTCACGTTGGCAAACCTGTCCGCGAAGCTCCTGGGCGGCTGCACGGGATTGCGGGGGCTTTGGAAGCAGATGTTGACGTAAAAGGGGGCGCTTTTGTTCGCCTTGATGAACTCGACGGCCGCCGCGGCGGTCTCGGAGTCACGGCCGGTTTCGTCACGGGGATTGCCGCCGAGAACCTTGATCGACTCGATGCCGAAGGTGCCGTCCTTTTCTTCGGGGCCCATGTGCCACTTCCCGAAGTGGCCGGTGCGATAGCCATTCTTCTTGAGGAGGTCGGTCACGGTGATGGCGCCGCTGAATGCAAAGGAGGCCGGAGCCTTCGCGAAGCGGGCCGGGAACTGGCTGGTCATCAGCCCCGCACGGCTGGGGCCGCAGGTGGCGCCGGCCGCGTAAAAGTGCTTGAAGAGCGTACCATCCTTCGCGAGCCGATCGATCGCAGGGGTCTGCGAATACGGGTGCCCCATGCAGTGCAGATCACCATAGCCAAGATCATCCGCGAGAAGAAAGACGATATTGGGCGGTCGTTGAGGATCGGCAGCATGTGCGGTGGGACTTAGAATCATTGCAAGAACGATTGAGAAGATCCCGAAGGTCCGTGTCGTCAGTTCGTGTCGTAATTGAAAGGGAAAGCCCCCGGGGAGGTAGCGGGGCGCTGATATCAGGCGGGGCATTGTTGCGACTCCAGGGACGAACAGACGATCAAGCCCTTCCACGGCTAGCTCACGAGGGCTAGCCGCCTCGAGCGTTTACCATCAGCATTGTCTCCGCAGCACCATCTACGGTCAAACATGAAGGTCGTGAATGTGGCATCGGCGAGATCTTGCAAGACCTCGGTGACGCAGTCCGAAGTGTTTTGAAACAGAAGCTAAACCCACCTCATGGCAAAAGCTCACGGGGGCTAGGGCCGCTGGGCGGTGGCGAGGATGCAGTCCGAAAGGCCCATCGCGTAGCAACTCCAGGCGGCGAGCTTCGAGAGCGGCTTCGTTCGCAGGAATCGTGACACCAGCCCGCCGCGGCCTTCGCGCTGGGCAAGCCGGGCACTCGAACGCAGCCAGTCGCTGTGGCGGATCGAACGGACGGACTCCACGCGGAAGCCTGCCGTTTCCAGCATCGTTCGCAGCGTCTTGGGTGCAAAGTGCGTCAGATGGCGAGGTAGGTCCAGGCCATACCAGCAGCGGCTGAAGAGATAAAAGGGCAGGCTCTCGATATTCGGCACAGCGACGAAGATGCGGCCGCCCGGAACCAGCACCCTGCGAGCCTCACGCAGCACCGCCAGGGGCTGGTGGACGTGCTCCAGCGAGTGCCACATCGTCACGATGTCGAACGAGCCGGGCGTCAGTTCCGGGTGCGGGAGCGAGCCGACGTGAACGGGGAAGTCGCCCGCCTGCCGGGCCGCGGTGCTGGCGGCGTCCAGCCCGGTGACGCGCCAGCCGAGCCCGGCCATGCGTCGCAGGAATCCGCCCGACCCACAGCCAAAATCGAGGAGTCGGCCCGAGCCCTGCCAGGGCAGCACCCCCCGGCGTTCGTTGCAGGGTCGGCCGAAGAGCGCGGACCAGATCGGCCGGGAGGCCCGCGCATCGTCGCGACGGCGAACCCGGTGCGGAGGATAATCGTGCGGATAGAACTGGCCGATCGATTCGGGCGAGGGACGCGGATTGGTGTACGACAAGCCGCAGTGATTACAGCGAACGACGGCGAACCAGAGCCCCGTGCCCGAGGAGGGCAGCGGATCCGGAGCCTCCAGGATCAGCGATTCCTCGCCTCGGCCGCACTGCGGGCAGGAAGTCTCCTCCCATCGCACCGCGACGGTTGGGCGATCCGTCTCGAGACTGACAGCCGGACGATGCACGAGCATGACACGAGGCCTTTCCCTGGCCCATTCCCAGAATGGCAGACGACGGCGAAGAGTAGCCCATTCCGTCGTGGCGTGTCAATTCCAGCCTCGAGAACCCCGATCGTTTCCGAACCGAGCGAGTGACCTACTTGATTGGCCGCCGTCTTCCCTGTTCCGGATAAAGCCACGGCGACATCCCTTGCGTGACCCACGGCATGGCGGCGTATGTCATGATCACGATCAGCAAGGGCGTGGTGGCGAGCGTGCGGAGGACCAGCGGCCAGTCGTGGATCAAGGGGCCGATCGTTCCCTGGACGAGCGTGATCAGCGGGTAAAGCGCCACGAACGTGACCAGCATGAGCTTGTATCGCGGCGGCTGAGCGTTGCTGGCATGTGGCGTGAACCACACCTCCATGCCTGTGTGCCGTTCTCGCGTCAGCTCGGCCACGGTCAAAGGGTCGAGCTTGTCGAGCCATTGGCGTCGTTCGGGCGACGACTCCCATCGTTCAAGATTCGCCAACGAGTCGAACTTGAAGAGCACCAGGTACTCGCCCATCGGCCGGGCCGGTCGCATGACGTTATAGCCCAGGTGGCCGGGGAACTTCAGCGAGGCCTGGCTGATGTTGCGCTGCCAGTCCTCGAATTCGCCCTCGCGGCCCGGTCGAACCTTGTGGCGAATGACAACGGTGATCGGGCCTTCGGTTTCCATACTGGCAGGATATTAAACGCCTGCCTTCGTCGTCGCGATGCAACGAACCTGCCATCCTGACAGCAGAAATGCGGAGTTGGCAGGCATGATCGTGGCAAACTGGGCTTGCCAGGGAATGCCCATCTGCTGCAAAATCCAGTCCTTAGGGCAAGGCGCGACCTCGAACTTCCGTTCGGCACCCGCTTTGCTGACTTTTACCTAAGAACGTCCTTTCGCGGTGCAAATCCGTCGTCGCCTGGGTTGCCCCGGATGGCGACTGCTTCGCGTGGGGTGAGCAGCATGGTAAGCGACCTTGATTTCGAGCCGGAGACTCAAGCGGACCAAAATCCGTTTTCGATCCTGATTGCCGACGACGACCGCGGGATCCGCGAATCCTTGCGGGATGTCCTCAAGGCTCGGGGATTTGCGATTGCGCTGGCCGGCTCGGGCGAGGAAGCCGTCGAAATCGTTCAGGTGGAAACGATCCACCTGGTGCTGTGCGACCTGCACATGCCGCGGATGACGGGCCTGGAAGCCCTGTCGCTGATTCGGCAGATCCACGATCTGCTGCCGGCCGTGCTGATGACCGCCGACGCCAGCAAGGACGTGCTAAGGCAGGCTTTCCTGGCTCAGGTCTATAGTGTGATCCCCAAGCCGGTGAACGTGAACGTGGTCTTGCATACGCTCACACGGGCTCTCGGCCAAACGTACGGAACGCCAGGCGGATCGCCGGGCGGCCCCCCTCAACCGCGAGCTTGACCGCCCGCGGGCCTCTTTCGACGCAACAGGAGATCGATTCGATGAAGATCGTGCCCTTGAACGACAAGCTCGTGGTGGAGCGCCTCGAAGCCAGCGACAAGACGGTCGGCGGGATCCTCCTGCCGGACACCGCGAAGGAGAAGCCGAAGGAGGGTAAGGTGCTCTCGATGGGCGAAGGCAAGGCCCTGGACAACGGCAAGCGAGCCGCGTTCCAGGTGAAGGTCGGCGACCGCATCCTCTTCACGTCCTACTCGGGCAGCGAAGTGACCGTCGACGGCAAGGAATACCTCGTGATGACCGAAGACGACGTCCTGGCCGTGGTGGGCTAAGACTCCCTCAAAAAATGAGTGGGCTGTGGCACCGGTGTCGATCGGTACCCCGGCCCAAGTTGTCGCGGAACCACCGCGTATCCGCGAAGCGGAGAGTGGAGCCTTGACCTGAAGGCCCCTTCTCGCATCGAATCGGCCGCGCGGATTCGCCCCTCTCGCTGGCGCGGCTGCGCACTTCGAACATCTCAAGCCTCCCTCTACGAAATAGCAGGACGGAATAGCAGGAGAACATCCCTCCGACTCACGGCATCGGATGTGCTCCCCCAAAGGCCAGGGCCGGCAAAGGGTTGGCCTGCATTCTCCTTACCGGGGGTTATTCATGGACGTTGTTACGAAGGGCACAGGCTTTCAAAGAGCATCCTCAGAAGCGCAGCAACACGCGGAAGGCCCTGTTGCACGTACTATCGAGCAACAAACCGCCAAGTTGCCGTCGGACCTGTTCCTGTGGGCCGCGGGAGCGTCCATCGTCGGCTCGCTCGCTTTCATGGTGTCGGGAAACCGCCACAAGGCCTTGTTCGTCGGCCAGTGGGCTTCCACATTCTTGCTGCTCGGCGTCTACAACAAGCTGGTGAAAGTAGCCGGCTCCGACCGCACCGAGCAGCCCAACGGCAGCCGTTTGTGATTCCGCAAGCTCGAGCCTGCAGGTCAGGGAAACGGATGTCCCTGACCAAGGTCTCGAGAAAGTCCTGGGGAAAGGCGGCCGTGTAGGCTCCCTCAAAGTTGAAACCCGTGTCCCCGCCCTGGCCCGCATGCGCGATAAGATTTGACCATCGACGCGCAGGTCGGGCATCCCATTCTGGCCAGCGATCTCGGTAAGCTCAACGGAGCACTGGCCGCTCCCCCATCGCAACGACAATCCACCTTGAGCGAAAAAGCGTGATCTCGGCTCACAATTGTGGCCCACGGTTGCGGGCGGACCCGGATGCGCCTATTGTATCGGTTACGGATTTGGTTCATTCCCGAGGGAGGCCTACGATGCGATTCACCCTTCTCACTGTCGTGGCGACACTCTTCACCGCGGCTCCGTCGTTTGGT
>Ga0105046_10002431_pt1 | contig 29403 bp, 31 predicted proteins | sample MAT03_FD_78385 | JGI IMG/M metagenome (GOLD analysis project Ga0105046, IMG submission 78385) | Freshwater microbial communities from Lake Fryxell liftoff mats and glacier meltwater in Antarctica - MAT-03 (megahit assembly) | ecosystem: Environmental > Aquatic > Freshwater > Ice > Liftoff... | reverse complement strand
GGCAGCAGGTGACGCAGCGGGGGTCGTCATGACCCCTGCATTGTCAGTGCCCGGCCTCGCGAGGAGGGCGAGCCGGGCGCGTGACGCTCAGTCGGCGTCCTGGAAAGCCTCTTCGCGCTTCCTCTTGATCGATGGCAGCGAGACCACCACCACCATCAGCAGCGCCGCGATGAGCAAACCTGCCGACAGCGGGCGCGTCATGAAGGTGGTCCAGTCCCCGCGGCTCAACAGCAGCGCGCGGCGCAGGTTCTCTTCCATCATCGGCCCGAGGATGAAGCCCAGCAGCAGCGGCGCCGGCTCGCAGCCGAGCTTGTAGAAGAGGTAGCCGACGATGCCGAAACCGGCGGCCATGAAGATATCGAAGTTGTTGTTGTTCAGCGAGTACAGGCCGATACCGCAAAAACAGATGATGGCCGGGAAGAGAAAGCGGTAGGGCACCGTCAGCAGCTTGATCCAGATGCCGATCAACGGCAGGTTCAGGATGATCAGCATGGCGTTGCCGACCCACATGCTGGCGATCAGGCCCCAGAACAGTTCCGGGTTGCTCGTCATCACCTGCGGGCCGGGCTGGATGCCCTTGATGGTCATCGCGCCGACCATCAGCGCCATCACCGCATTGGGCGGGATGCCCAGCGTCAACATCGGGATGAAGCTCGTCTGCGCGCCGGCGTTGTTGGCGCTCTCGGGGCCCGCGACGCCGCGGATGTTGCCCTGGCCGAAGGGCACTTCGCCGACGCGGCCGCGGCTCTTCTTCTCCAGCGTGTAGGCGGCAAACGAAGCCAGCAGCGCGCCGCCGCCGGGCAGCACGCCCAGGATCGAGCCCAGCGCCGTGCCGCGCAACACCGCCGGCCAGGCGTCCAGGAAATCCTGCTTCGTCGGCCACAGGCCCTTCACGTCCTTGGTGAAGACTTCGCGGTTCTCGGCCGGCCGACCGAGGTTGGCGATGATCTCGCCGAAGCCGAACACGCCCATCGCGATGGCCACGAAGCCGATGCCGTCGGTGAGTTCGGGGATGTCGAAGCTGTAGCGCGGCACGCCGGAGATGACGTCGGTGTTGATCTGCCCCAGCAGCAGGCCGAGCAGGATCATCGCGAGGGCCTTGATCAGCGAGCCCGAGGCCAGCACGACCGCGCCGATCAGGCCCAGCACCATCAGGCTGAAGTACTCGGCGGGGCCGAACTTGAAGGCCAGTTCGGTCAGCGGCGGCGCGAAGGCGGCAATGATGATGGTGCCCACGCAGCCGGCGAAGAAGGAACCCAGTCCGGCCGCGGCCAGCGCGGCGCCGGCCCGGCCTTTGCGGGCCATCTGATATCCGTCGATGGCCGTGACGACCGAGGACGACTCTCCCGGCACGTTGATCAGGATGGCGGTGGTGGAGCCACCGTACTGCGCGCCGTAGTAGATGCCCGCCAGCATGATCAGCGCCGGCGTGGCGTCCAGTGCATAGATGCTCGGCAGCAGCATGGCAATGGTGGCCACCGGGCCAAGCCCGGGCAGCACACCGATCAGCGTACCCAGCAACGCACCGCCGAAGGCGTAGAGCAGGTTCTGCAGCGTGAAAGCGACGCTGAAGCCGAGCGCGAGATTGTTCAGAAGTTCCATCGTCTCGTCCTCAACGGCCCAGAAAGCTCGGCACCAGCGGGATCGTCAGGCTCAGACCCCAGATGAAGATGATCCAGCAGAACACCGTCAGCAGGGCGGCGGTCAGCAGGGCCCCGATCCAATTGAACTCATCGCCGGCCATGGACGACAGGATCACCAGCACGGGCAACGCGATGAACATGCCCAGCCAGGGCAGCAGCACCCCGAACAGGGCGACCGAGCCGACGATGATCGAAAGCGGCTTCCACGCGAAGCCGCCGATCGGGTCGCCGTCTTTGGTCGCGATGGTGAGCGACTTGAACAGCAGCACCGCGCCCAGGATCGCCTGCAGCATGCCCAGGCCGAACGGGAAATAGCCCGGGCCCGGCCGTGCCGAGCTGCCGAACCTGTAGTCCAACGCACCCCAGGCGAACGCCAGGCCGACGAGCACGAACATCAAACCCGACCAGAAGTCCTTCTGGCTCTTGATCTTCAAGGCAGCCTCCCGCGCAGTACATCAACACAGGATTCTAGGCAGGCGCCCCCCGGCCTCGGGGCTGGTTTCCACGTAAGCCGGACCCGCGTTCGCGGGAGTAGACAACAGCCCGCCGGCCGCCGTCAGCTCTGGAACGCGGGGGTGCTGCGCAGCACCTCTTCCACCGTGGTCTGCCCCTCGGCCACTTTCATCGCCCCCGACAGGCGCAGCGGGCGCATGCCGTCCTTCACCGCCTGGCGGCGCAGGGCCGAGGCATCGACGGCCGGATGCACATGGGCCCGCGATGCCTCCGTCATCACCAGCAGCTCATACAGGCCGGCACGGCCGCGGTAGCCGGTGTGGCGGCACTCCAGGCAGCCGACCGGCTTGTACGGCCGCACGCCGCCGGAAAGCCGCCAGGGCCGCGCCAGCTGGTCGTCCAGCGTCTCGCGCGTGATGTCCTCGTCGCGCGTCTTGCAGGCTGCGCACAGCGTGCGCGTCAGCCGCTGTGCGAGCACGCCGATGACGGTGGCAGCGATCAGGTAAGGCGGCACGCCCAGTTCGGCCAGCCGGGTGATCGCGCCGGCGGCGTCGTTGGTATGCAGCGTGCTGAAGACCAGGTGCCCGGTCAGCGCGGCCTGGATCGCCATCTCGGCGGTGGCCAGATCGCGGATCTCGCCGACCATGATGATGTCCGGGTCCTGCCGCATCAGGGCGCGCAGGCCCTCGGCGAAGTTCATGTCCAGCGCGGCCTGCACCTGCGTCTGGTTGAAGGCCGGCTCGATCATCTCGATCGGGTCTTCGATGGTGCAGACGTTGACCTCTTCGGTAGCCAGCTTCTTCAGCGTCGAGTACAGCGTGGTCGTCTTGCCGCTGCCGGTGGGGCCGGTGACCAATACGATGCCATGCGTGCGGCCGATCAGGTCTTGCCAGCGCGTGGCGTCGTGCTGCGCAAAGCCCAGCGCCGCCAGATCCTTGACCGCGTTCTCGGGGTCGAAGATGCGCATCACCATCTTTTCGCCGAACGCAGTCGGCAGCGTGGACAGGCGCATTTCCACATCGCCGCCGCCGCCGTCAGCGGTCTCGGGGCGGCGCGTCTTGATGCGGCCGTCCAGCGGCCGGCGGCGCTCGACCACGTCCATGCGGCCCAGCAGCTTGATGCGCGCGGTCATCGCGTTCATCACCGTCAGCGGCACCTGGTAGACGGTGTGCAGCACGCCGTCGATGCGGAATCGGATGGCGCCGATGTCGCGCCGCGGCTCCAGGTGGATGTCGCTGGCGCGCTGGTCGAAGGCGTATTGCCACAGCCAGTCGACCACCTGCACCACACCCTGGTCGTTGGCGTCTAGCTGCTTGTTCGTCTTGCCCAGCTCGACCAACTGCTCGAAGCTGGCGCTGGTGGAGGTCTCGCCGCTCTTCTGTGCTGCGCGCACGCTCTTGGCCAGCGCATAGAACTCGAGGGTGTAGCGGCGCACGTCATCGGGGTTGGCGACCACCAGCCGCACCTGGCGACGCGTGTGCGCCTCGATCTCGGGCACCCAGGCCACGTCGTAGGGCTCGGCGGTGGCGATGGTGACCTCGGTCGTGCCGAAGCTCACCGGCAGCGCGCGCCGGGTCTCGGCGTACTGCAGGCTCATCACGTCGGCCACGCGGCCACCCTCGGCGCGCAGGGGGTCGATGCGCAGGTAGGGCAGGCCGACACGGCCGGCCAGCCACTCGGTCAGCGCCTCGGTGTCAAGCGGCTTGCCAGCGCCCGGCCCTGACTTGCGCAGCAGCCCCGCGCCGCCCAGACGCACCAGGGCGTGCAGGCTGGAATCGGTGCCGAAACGCCTGGCGACACGGTCGCCCTCCTCGGGGCCGATCAGGCCGTCCTCGGCCAGCCACTGCAGCAGCCGGCGCCAGTCCAGCCGCCCCTTGTGCGGGGGGGCAGGGGCGAGGACCGCGCCCAGGGCGGCGGGCTCGGCAGCGGGGGCGGTGCGTGCGGTTTTGCTCATGCGGGGGCTTCGGCGGACGGATGCTGGTCGTTGGATATCGGCATCGTGCGCAGCATCCGGAGCCAATTGCGCGCCGGCAGGCCGTGGCGCTGCTCGATCGCCGCTGCACGCGCCAGCAACAGCGCACGCTCTGGCGGCAGCGCGTCGCGGGCAGCGACCACGACGGTGTTGCCTTCACGCGTCGGACGCAGACTGAGCACATGCGGCCCGCCGAAAACCGCCGCAATGCGCGCCGCGCTGTCGGCAAAGCTGGCATGGCGGCCGAACAGGTTGACGCTCATCGTGCCGCCGACTTCGAGCACGCGGTGACAGTTGGCGTAGAACTCTTCGTCGTCCAGCACCGGGGCCGCCGCCTCGTGGTCGTACAGGTCCACGTGCAGCAGCGTCACGCTGTGCGGCGGCGCCCGCGCCAGCCAGCGTGCGGCGTCGGCTTGCACCACCGTCAGCCGGGCGTCGTCGGGTGGCAGGTGAAACCATTGGCGGCAAGCCAGGATGACCTGCGGATTGAGCTCCACCGCGGTGCTGCGCATGCGCAGCTGCTTGCGCGTGAACTTGGTGATCGCCGCCGCGCCCAGGCCCAGTTGCACCGCGTGCCCGCGCGCCAGATCGGCCGGGTCATGCCACAGCAGGCTGGCCAGCATGCGCTGCACGTAGTCCAGTTCCACCACCTGCGGCGCGGCGATGCGCATCGCCCCCTGGATCCAGATCGAGCCCAGGTGCAGGCAGCGCACGCCGTCGAACTCCGACAGCGTGACTGGCGGCAAAGACGTGTCAGGCTTCATCAGCCCTCAGCGGGCTCAGCGCACCCAGGCTTGCAGACCGCCCCGGCAGCAACGCAGCGCAACGCGGCAGCGCGTCCAGCACATTGGCGGCGGTGCGCGCCGCCACCTGTGCTGGCGTGCAGCCGCGCAGGGCCGCAAGCACCGCACCGATGCGCGGCAGCTCTTGCGGCACGTTGCGCATCACGGCCCCCGCTGCGCGCTCGGCCGCGGTGCAGTACAGCCACTGCGGCGGTATGTCCGGGGCGTCGGTCTCCAGCACGGGCACGGTCTCGGGCAGGCTGGCGGCCAGGGCACGGATGCGCAAGGCGCGCTCGTGCGTCATCGCACCACCGAAGCCCAGCTTGAAGCCCAGAGCCGCCAGGCGCAGCGCCTGCTCGGTGCTGCCGTTGAACGCATGGGCGATGCCGCCGGCCACCTCCACCCTGCGCAGGCCGGCGAGCAAAGAATCGGCCGAGCGCCGCACGTGCAGGATCACGGGCAGGCCGGCATCGCGCGCGATGCGCAACTGCGCCAGGTAGAAGGCCTGCTGGCGCTCGCGGTCCAGGCCGGGCACGAAGTGGTCGAGCCCGATCTCGCCCACCGCCACCAGCCTGGGGTCGTCGCGATGGCGGGCCAGGGCTTCGCGCAGCAGATCCAGATCGGTCTCGACGGCAGCGCCGACACACAGCGGGTGGATGCCCAGCGCGTAGGCGGCGCCGTGGCGATGGGCCAGCGCACGCACCGCGTCAAAGTTGGCCGCGTGCACGGCCGGCAGGACCAGCAGTGCCACGCCGGCCGCTCGCGCGGCTGCCGCCACCGCGTCGCGGTCGGTGTCGAACTCGGGCGCGTCCAGGTGGCAATGGCTGTCGATCCACATGTCCGCGATGATGCGCTACGGAGTCTCGGGACTTGAGGCTTCGGGCACGCCACGCTGCAGCAGCGCGGTGGTCGTGATAGTGTCTGTTCCCAGACCCGCTGCCGTGCTTGCGGGGCAAGGACGACGATGAACAAGCCCCCGCTGTACAGCCGCTCACGACGCCCTGGCCGCCCGGGCATGCCCGTGCTGCCCCTTGCCGCAGAGGCCGCAGAGCCTGCGCCGCCGCCCAAGCCCCGCGGCCGCCTGGCCGTGTTGGCGGGGCGGCACCCGGGCCCGTTCTGGGCCTTCACTGGCGCGCTGCTCTCCGCCGCCTTCATGGCCGCGCTGCTGACGATGCAGCCGGGCGTCATCCGCATCACCAGCGACGACATCGACCGCGCGGTGCGCGAGTCGCTGGAGAAAGAGCCGCTGCCCTCGCAGGCGGCCAAGGCCTACGAGACCATCCTGCCCTCGGTGGTGCGGGTGATGGGGTTGATGGACGAGAACGACACCGGCGAGGGCAAACCCGAGCAGCGCGCGATGGAGCGCAGCCTGGGCACCGGCGTGGTGATCGTCCAGAACGGCACCATTCTGACCAACCTGCACGTGGTCTGGGGCGCCAAGAAGGTGCGCGTGCGCTTCGCCAATGGGCATGAATCGGACGCCACGATGATCGGCGCGCAGCCCGAGAACGACCTCGCGGTGCTCAAGGCCACCAGCCTGCCCGACGACATGGAGGTGGCCACGATGCGCTCGACCAGCGACCTGCGCCCTGGCGACCACGTGATCGCCGTCGGCCACCCCTTCGGCATCGGGCCCTCGGTCAGCTACGGCGTGGTGTCGGGGCTCAAACGCGAGTTCCGCTCGCCCGAGGGCGAGAAGACGCTGTCCAACCTGATCCAGTTCGATGCCGCCGCCAACCCCGGCAACAGCGGCGGGCCGCTGGTGACGATGGACGGCCACGTGGTGGGCATCGTGACCGCCATCCTCAACCCTTCGGAGCAGCGCACCTTCATTGGCATCGGATTTGCGGTGCCTATCGAGAGCGCCGCCTCTGCCGTCGGCATGCCCCCCTTCTGAGCATTGCCGCCACCCTGCCCTCCCGCTCCAGCCAAGGACCCCGTGATGACCGAGAACGCTGACAACACCGCCACCCTGATGGAGCGCATCCTCTACGAGGTCAAGCGCGTGGTCGTCGGGCAGGACCGCTTTCTCGAGCGGGTGCTGGTGGCCATGCTGGCGCAGGGCCACGTGCTGGTGGAAGGCGTGCCGGGGCTGGCCAAGACGCTGACCGTGAAGACGCTGGCGCGCACCGTGCGCGGCAGCTTCAAGCGCATCCAGTTCACACCCGACCTGGTGCCGGCCGACCTGATCGGCACGCGCATCTACAACCAGAAGACGGGCGAGTTCGGCACCTCGCTCGGCCCGGTGTTCTGCAACCTGCTGCTGGCCGACGAGATCAACCGCGCGCCGGCCAAGGTGCAGAGCGCGCTGCTCGAAGTGATGCAGGAGCGCCAGGTGACGATCGCCGGCGAGACGCACAAGGTGCCCGAGCCCTATGTGGTGATGGCCACGCAGAACCCGATCGAGACCGAGGGCACCTACCCGCTGCCCGAGGCGCAGGTGGACCGCTTCATGATGAAGGTGCTGGTCGACTACCCGAACGAGGAAGAAGAGTTCGTCATCGCCGAGCGCGTCACCGGCACGCCGGTGGAAGTGATGGCGGTGGCCGACACCTTCCAGCTGGCTGCGCTGCAGCGCGAGTGCCGCGCGGTCTACTGTGACCCTTCGCTGATGCATTACGCGGTGAAGCTGGTCAGCGCGACGCGCCGGCCCGAGCGCTACGACATGGCCGACCAGGCCAAGTACATCACCTTCGGTGCCAGCCCGCGCGCGACCATCGGCATGATCGAAGGCGCCAAGGCGCTGGCCATGCTGCGCGGGCGCCGCTACGTGCTGCCCGAGGACATCACCGACCTGGTGCCCGACGTACTGCGCCACCGCATCGTGCTCAGCTACGAAGCGCTGGCCGAGGGCCTGAGCTCCGACGATCTGGTGCAGCGTGTGCTGAAGAAGATTCCGGTGCCCGACAAACCTCTGGCGCACCCCAGCGATGCCTGACGCCAAGTCCTCCACCCCGCTGGCGGCGCCCGCCCCGGGCGCGATGCCGCCCGACGCCTTGCTGCGCAAGCTGGAATGGACCGTGATCCGCCGTCTTGATGGCCTGCTTCAGGGCGACTACCGCACCATATGGCGCGGCGGCGGCGTCGACCTGGCCGACCTGCGCGAATACCAGATGCACGACGACGTGCGCCACATCGACTGGAACGTCACCGCGCGGCTGCAGCAGCCCTATGTGCGCCAGTTCCTCGAGGACCGTGACCTCACCGCCTGGTTCCTGCTCGACCTGTCGGGCAGCATCGACTTCGGCTCGATGGACACGACCAAGCTCGCGGTGTCCACCGGCTTCGTCGCCACGCTGGCGCGTGTGCTGACGCGCCACGGCAACCGTGTCGGCGCGATGCTCTACGGCCGCGCGGTCGAGGCGCTGCTGCCGCCGCGGTCGTCGCGAACGCACGTGCTCGACCTGCTGCAGCGCATGCGCGCGCCACGCGGCCAGGCCAAGGCCGGCAATGCCACGCGGCTGGCCGAGCTGCTGCGGGGTGCCGACACCGTGATCAAGCGCCGCTCGCTGGTCTTCGTGGTCTCGGACTTCATCAGCGAACCGGGCTGGGACCTGGCACTGGCGCGTCTCGCGCGTCGCCACGAGGTGGTGGCGGTCCGCCTGTTCGACCCGCTGGAGATGGCGCTGCCCGATGTCGGCCTGGTGACGGTGGAAGATGCCGAGACGGGCGAGCAGTTGCTCATCGATGCCGCCGACCCTGACTTCCGCGAGCGTTACGCGGCACTGGCCGACCAGCACGAAGCCGCGCTGCGCGAGGCCCTGGGCCGCTCGGGCGCCGACACGCTCGAACTGGCCACCGACGACGATCTTCTCGACGCCTTGCTGCGTTACGCCGACCTGCGGCGCCAGCGCAGCCGCGTCTCCGCCGGCCGCCGATTCCCGGCCCACCTGCGTTCCCATCTGCAAGCAGAGGTTGCCGCATGACCTTCCAATGGCCCACCATGCTGTGGACGCTGGCCCTGCTGCCAGTGCTCGTCCTCTTGTACCTGTGGCTGCTCAAGCGGCGACGCAAGACCACCGTGCGCCTGGCGAGCGTGGCGATCGCCAAGGCCGCGCTGGGCAAGGGCCCGGGTTGGCGCCGCCATGTGCCGCCTGCGTTGTTGCTGTTGGCCGTCGGCGTGCTGCTGCTGGCCACCGCGCGGCCGACGGCCACCATCACGCTGCCGCTGTCGCAGCGCACGATCATCCTGGCGATGGATGTCTCGGGCAGCATGCGCGCCGAAGACGTCAAGCCGAACCGGCTGGTGGCCTCGCAGGTGGCAGCCAAGGCCTTCGTCGAGGGTCTGCCACGTGATGTGAAGGTGGGCATCATCTCTTTCGCCGGGACGGCCGCCGTGGTGCAGGCGCCCACCACCAGCCGCGACGACATCATCGCCGCCATCGACCGCTTCCAGCTGCAACGCGGCACGGCCACGGGCAGCGGCATCATCCTGTCGCTCGCCACGCTGTTCCCCGACCACGGCATCGAGATCAGCAACATCACCGGCGAGCGTCGCATGCCCAAGCAGCTGGGTGACGACAAGCCGAAGAAGGAGTTCAAGCCGGTGCCGCCGGGCTCGTACAACTCGGCGGCGGTGATCATGCTCACCGACGGCCAGCGCACCACCGGCCCCGACCCGCTGGATGCCGCCAAGATGGCTGCCGAGCGCGGTGTGCGCGTCTACACCGTGGGCGTGGGCACCACCAACGGCGAGATCATCGGCTTCGAGGGCTGGAGCATGCGCGTGCGGCTCGACGAAGAGACGCTGAAGAACGTCTCGGTGCTCACCCACGGCGAGTACTTTTACGCCGGCACCGCCGAAGACCTGAAGAAGGTCTACGAATCGCTCAGCTCACGCATGGTGACCGAACGCAAGGAGACCGAGCTGTCGGCGCTGTTTGCCGGCCTGGGCGCGCTGCTGGCGCTCAGCGCCGCAGGCTTGTCGATCTGGTGGTTCGGGCGCGTGGCCTGAAGGTGCGCAGGGCTACGGCCGTCGTCGGGGCGGCCTTCTTCGATGCCGCACGCGCGGGTCGGGAGCGCAACACGAGCGTGGTGCAGTCTCGTCGCTGCGGTGCACATCCCCACGCAGGCGAGTGGCCACGCGCTTGCTGCGCCCGCGGGCGTGTCTTACCAGCAGGCTTACTTCACGACACACTCAGAGCCCTATGGACACGGTCACGCTGTCGAGCAAGGGCCAACTCGTCATCCCCAAGGCCGTGCGCGACCACGCCCGGGTCTCCGCGGGCTCGCAGTTCTCGGTGCGCTTCGTCGACGGCGAGATCCGTCTGCGGCCGCTGACCGCGGCGGCGTCGGCGACCCTGGACGAGGTCGCCGGCTGCCTTGCGCGGCCCGGGCGCCAGCGGCTGTCCGACGCGCAGACGCAAGCCGCCATCAAAGCCAGGCTGAAGGCGCGCCACGCGCCGTGATCGCGCTCGACACGAACCTGCTGGCGCGGCTGCTGCTGCGCGACGACGGGCCGCAGCACACACGGGTCAAGGCGCTGCTGAACACCGGTCAGCTCTTCACCGCGCCGGTCACGGTCTTGCTCGAACTGGTCTGGGTGCTCGAGGCCAACGACTGCACGCCGGCGGAGATCGAACGCGGCCTGGGCATGCTGCTGGGCTTGCGCAACTTCAAGCCGCCGCAGGCCGATGCCGTGCGGGCGGCTTTGCAGGCCCACGCACACGGCATGGACTTCGCCCACGCGCTGCACCTGGCGCTGGGCGCCGGCGACGAGACCTTCCTGAGCTTCGACAAGGCCTTCGCACGCAAGGCGGCCAAATCTGGCTTACGGCCCCGGGTTGTCGCTGTTTGAGTCTGAGCCTCCGCCTGCGACTGCGCCTTTTCCTGGGCCGAAGCCCCGTGCTGGCGTTGCTCCAGTCGATGGACGTTCCACTGGTCGTATGAACCGTATGTTCGACGGCCCCTCGGCCACCGACCGGCGCCGCTGGTTCGACGACCGACACGCCATAGGCCAGCGCCATCAGCAGCAGGACATCGCTGGCGCTCAGCGCTCCAGCCGCAGCACCTGGCCGTCGTTGCCGTCGGTCAGCACGTAGAGCCAGCCGTCGGGCCCCTGGCGCACATCGCGGATGCGGGCGTTGAGGTTGCTCAGCAACCGCTCTTCGCCGGTGATGCGCTCGCCCTCCAGCGTCAGCCGCAGCAGCGCCTGGCCGCGCAGCGCGCCGATGAACAGACTGCCCTGCCAGCCGGGGTAGCGCTCGCTGGTCAGGAAGGCCATGCCGCTGGGGGCGATGGAGACCGGCAGCCACTGGCGCAGCGGGGCCTCGAAGCCGGCCTTGGGGCCGTCTTCGCCGATGCGCGTGCCGATGCCGTAGTTGCGCCCGGTGGTCACCACCGGCCAGCCGTAGTTCAGGCCGCGGCGCACGATGTTGATCTCGTCGCCGCCCTGCGGGCCGTGCTCGCTCTCCCACAGCTCGCCGGTGGCCGGGTGCAACGCCATGCCCTGGATGTTGCGGTGACCCAGGCTCCAGACCTCGGGTGCGGCGCCGGCCTGGCCGACGAAGGGGTTGTCGGCCGGCGCCTTGCCGTCGGCGTCCACGCGCACCACCTTGCCCAGGTGGTTAGCCGGCAGTTGCGCGTCGTCCTTGCGCGAGAAGCGGTCACCCAGGCCGACGTAAATGCGGCCGGCACGATCGAACACGATGCGCGAGCCGCAGTGCAGCGAGCTGCTCACCTTGGGGCTCTGGCGGAACACGGTCTGCACCTCGGTCAGCCGGTCGCCCACCAGGCGGCCACGCGCCAGCGCGGTGCTGTTGCCGCCCTCGCCGGGCTCGGCAAAGGTCCACCAGATGCGCTGGTTCTCGCTGAACTTCGGGTCGACCACCACGTCCAGCAGCCCGCACTGGCCGGTGGACGCCACCTCGGGCAGGCCGGCCAGCGGCGCCGACAATGTGCCGTCGCGCGCAGCGATGCGCAGGCGGCCGGCCTTCTCGGTGATCAGCATGCGGCCGTCGGGCAGAAAGGCCAGCGCCCAGGGGTTCGACAGACCGCGCACCACCGGCACGGGCTTGAGGTCCTGGGCGGCAGCCGGCAGGGCTGAAACGAACAATACCGACGACAACGCAGAAATCAGCAGAGCAACTCTTCGCATGACGGACCCGGGATCAGTGTGCACAACCCTGGATGATGCCGCCGGCGGCTTCACCCCGCGGCTTCCACCACCATCTGCAGCCGCGACTGCCCGTTCCATTCGTCGCGCTGCAGTCGCCAGGCCAGCCGCACGCGCTCGGCCACCGGCTCGGCGCGGCCGAACCAGATCGCCTCGCGCACCTGCCCCGCGTGGCGCACGCGCAGCTTCAGGTGCTTCTCGCCCACAAGCCGCTGCTGCAGCACCTCCACCTCGTCGCAGAACAGCGGCGGCTCGAAGCCCTGGCCCCAGACCTGCGCATCCAGCAGCGCGGCCGTCGGCTCGTTGAACCACTCCAGCGCCAGCGGGCCGTCGGTGCGCAGCGTGCGCGTCAACGTGGCGGCGTCCAGCCACTCGCTGGCGACGGCCTGCAGCGCAGCGTCGAAGGCCTCGAAGCCGTCGCCGCGCAACGTGCAGCCGGCGGCCATCGCGTGGCCGCCGAAGCGCAGCAGCAGCCCGTGCTGGCGCTTGGCCACAAGGTCCAGCGCATCGCGCAGGTGAAAGCCGGGGATCGAGCGGCCCGAGCCTTTCAGCGTGCCGTCTTGCGCGCGCGCGAAGACGAAGGTCGGCCGATGCAGCCGGTCCTTCAGCCGCCCGGCGACGATGCCGACCACGCCCTCGTGGAAGCCGGCGTCGAACAGCGACAGCGCGGGCGGCGGCGCACGCGTCTCGTCGGGCCACAGCACCGCCAGCAGCGCGGCCGCCTGATCGCGCATGCCGGACTCGACCTCGCGCCGTTCGCGGTTGATGGCGTCGAGCTGCTGCGCCAGCTCAGTCGCGCGGCCGGCGTCGTCGGTGATCAGGCATTCGATGCCCAGCGTCATGTCGGCCAGCCGGCCGGCGGCGTTGATGCGCGGGCCGATGGCAAAGCCGAAGTCGAACGCGGCCGCGCGCACCGGGTCTCGTCCGGCCGCGGCGAACAAGGCCGCCATGCCCGGCTGCAGGCGGCCGCTGCGCACGCGCTTCAGGCCCTGCGCCACCAGACGGCGGTTGTTGGCATCGAGCCTGACCACATCGGCCACAGTGCCCAGCGCCACCAGGTCGAGCAAGGCATCCAGCCGCGGCTGCGCGGCGCCTTCGAAGCGGCCGCGCGCGCGCAGCTCGGCGCGGGCGGCCAGCAGCACGTAGAACATCACGCCGACGCCGGCGATGGCTTTGCTGTCGAAGGCGCAGCCGGGCTGGTTGGGGTTGACGATCACGCTGGCGTCAGGCAACGGCCCCAGCGCCGGCAGGTGATGGTCGGTGACCAGCACGTCGAGCCCGCAGGCGCGCGCGTGCGCCACGCCGTCATGGCTGGCGATGCCGTTGTCCACCGTGACCAGCAGCGCGGGCCGCAGCGGCCGCGCCAGGGCCAGATCGACGATCGCCGGCGTCAGCCCGTAGCCGTGGCGCGCGCGGTCGGGCACCACATAGTCCAGCGTGCCCGGCGCGGCACCCAGCAGCGCCAGGCCGCGCAGCGCGACGGCGCAGGCGGTGGCGCCGTCGCAGTCGTAGTCGGCCACCACGCACACCGGGCGCTGCTGCGTGATGGCGTCAGCCAGCAGTCGCGCCGCGTCGTGCGCGCCCAGCAGCGTGGCCGGCGGCAGCAGGCGGTCGAGGCCGTCGTCCAGTTCGTCGGCCGCGCGCACACCGCGGGCTGCCAGCAGGCGCGCCAGCAGCGGGTGCACCCCGGCTTGTTCGAGCGCAAAGGCCACACGGGGCGACGCGTCGCGCTGGGCCAGGCGCGGCGCGGTCACAGCTGCTCCAGCACGGATTGCACCGGGCCGGGACGGCGCAGAGCACCACTCAGGCGTTGCCACAGGCCGCGTGGTGCACTGGCCCAGTCCAGCGCGCGGCGCTCGCCGGCCAGCGTCAGACGCACCGGCTCGCCGGCCGCGTCGCGCCGGGCCAGCTCGGCCAGCGGGCCGGCATCCAGCGCCTGCCAGGCGGCCGACCACGCGGCCCAGTCACCCGCCAGCGCCGGCGCGCGCAGCCGCTCGTCGACCAGCGGCTGCGCCGTGGCGGGCCGCTGCGCCCCGCAGCCGTCAAGCCAGTAGGAGTTGACCGGCAGCGCGCCCGCCAACTCTCGCGCGGCGTTCAGCGGATGGGTGTAGAGCAGCATCTGCACCTCGTTCTGCAGCCGCCGCAGCAGCGGTGGCGTGGGCGCGGCGGCCAGCCAGCGGTCGACGTTGCGGCCCACCACGCGGTCCAGCGAAGCGTTGCGCATGCCTTCCAGCAGCGGATGCGCGGCGTACCAGCGCAGCGGCGCGCCCCAGGCCAGCGTGAACCCCTCGCTCTCGAAGAGCTCGCGCACCGCGTCGAGCAAGGCACGCGACTCGTCGGCGGTCAGCAACAGTTCGGCCGGGTCGAGCAGGCTGACCTGCTCGGTGCCCAGATGCCAATGGGCCGGCGTCAGCCGCACCCACGGCTGGCGGCCCATCTCGATGCCGTCGGCGGCCGCCTGCCACGCCGCCAGCGGCAAGGCGCCGTCGGCCAGCGGCCAGCCGAAGGCGCGGGCCAGCGCGCGTTCGTGCGGCGCGCTCAGGCTCCGCTCGTCGCCTTCGGCTTCTTCGGCGTTGCGCTCTTGAGCCTGCAGTCGCGCCAGCAGAACGGCCAGTTGAGGCAAGACCAGCCCCGCCATCGCCTGCCGAGCCTGCTCATCGAGAGCGGCGGCGAAGGTGATCAGCAGGTGCATGCACAGGGATTATCCGGTCGCACCGCGGCAAAGGGCCTCGACCGACATCCACGGGGCGGCCAGGACCGAGCCGTGCAGGCCCACCGCCTCGAGGCCGACGCGTTAGCATGCCTGCGCCCTCTGCCAGCTACCCACCTTGTCCATGCTCTCGCGCCCCTGCCCCGACCACCGATGAACCTGCCCTACGAGTGGCAGATCGGCTGGCGCTACGTGCGCGCCGGCCGTGGGGGCCGGCGCAACGGCTTCATCTCTTTCATCAGCGGCATCTCGATGCTCGGTATCGCGCTCGGCGTGGCCGCGCTGATCATCGTGCTCAGCGTGATGAACGGCTTCCAGAAGGAGGTGCGCGACCGCATGCTGGGCGTGATCGCGCACATCGAGCTGTTCGACGCAGGCGGCAACGCATTGCCCGACTGGCGTGCCACCGCCGCGGCAGCGTCCCGCAACCCGGAGGTGCGCGGCGCAGCGCCCTTCGTGGCGGCGCAGGCGCTGGTCGCGCGCGGAGACACGATGCGCGGCGCGCTGGTGCGCGGCATCGAACCGGCCGAGGAAGCCAAGGTGACCGAGCTGGCGCGCACGCTGCAAAGCACCACGCTGGCCGCGTTGCAGCCGGGCGAGTGGAACATCGTGCTCGGCCGTGAGCTGGCGCTGCAGTTGGGCGTGAGCGCCGGCGACAAGGTGACGGTGGTTTCGCCCAGCGGGCAGCTCACGCCCGCCGGGGTGGTGCCACGGCTCAAGCAGTTCACGCTGGCCGGCACCTTCGAGTCAGGCCACTACGAGTACGACAGCAGCCTGGCGCTGATCCACCTGGACGACGCAGCGCGGCTGTTCCGGCTGGACGGCCCGTCGGGCGTTCAGCTGCGCCTGGCCGATGCACAACAAGCCCGCGACGTGGCGCAGCGGCTGTCGGCAGAACTCGGCGCCGGCGTGGTGGTGCGCGACTGGACACGCGCCAACCGCAACTGGTTCGACGCCGTGCAGATCGAGAAGCGGATGATGTTCATCATCCTCACGCTGATCGTCGCCGTGGCTGCCTTCAACCTGGTCTCGACGCTGGTGATGACGGTCACCGACAAGCGCGCCGACATCGCCATCCTGCGCACGTTGGGCGCCAGCCCGCGCTCGGTGATGGGCATCTTCGTGGTGCAGGGGGCGCTGGCCGGCATCGTCGGCACCGCCGGCGGCGTGGCGCTCGGGCTGCTGGTGGCCTTCAACATCGACGTCATCGTGCCCGCCATCGAGCGTGCGCTGGGCGTGGCCTTCCTGCCCGGCAGCATCTACGTCATCAGCCGCATGCCCAGCCAGCCGCTGGCCGCCGACATCGTGCCCATCGTGCTGATCTCGCTGGCGCTGGCCTTCGCCGCCACGCTGTACCCGAGTTGGCGCGCCAGCCGCGTCAACCCTGCTGCCGCGCTGCGCTATGAGTGAGGCCCCGGCGGCCGGCAGCGTGGTGCTGCGCGCGGTCGACCTGCACAAGCGCTTTCGTGAGGGCAGCGGCGCCGAAGCGCTGGACGTGAGCGTGCTGCGCGGCGTGTCGCTGGAGGTGCTTGCCGGCCAGACGCTGGCGGTGGTCGGCCCTTCGGGCGCCGGCAAGAGCACGTTGCTGCACCTGCTGGGCGGCCTGGAGGCCCCCAGCGCAGGACGGGTGGAGCTGCTGGGTCTGGACTTCTCGGCACAGAGCGCGGCCGAGCAGGGCCGTTGGCGCAACCGGCACCTGGGCTTCGTCTACCAGTTCCACCACCTGCTGCCCGAGTTCAGCGCGCTGGACAACGTGGCGATGCCGCTGCGCATTCGCCGGCAGACGGTGGCGCAGGCGCGGGCCGCGGCCCAGGCGGTGCTCGAGCAGGTGGGTCTGGGCACACGCACGCGCCACCATCCGGCGCAGCTCTCTGGCGGCGAGCGCCAGCGGGTGGCCATCGCCCGGGCGCTGGTCGCCGGCCCGGCCTGCGTGCTCGCCGATGAGCCCACGGGCAACCTCGACCGCGAAACCGCCGAGAGCGTCTTTGCGCTGATGCTCGATCTGGCGCGCAGCCAGGGCACCGCGTTCGTCGTCGTCACGCACGACCCGGCGCTGGCCGCGCGCTGCGACCGGCGGCTCGAACTGGCGCGCTGAAGTCGGTCGCCTGATGGACGCCCGGGCGTCCGGCAGCACGGCCGCACAGAGGCCGTCGATATACTCGTTCGAACAAGTAAGCAAGCCCCGCGGCCCCGGGGACAACACAGCCCGTGAGCCCTCGCCTGCACCGCTGCGGCTTTGCTGCGCTGACCCGCTTGCTCGGGTCGGCAGCGCTGCTGACGGCCGCGCTGCTGCTCGGCGGTTGCGCTGCACCGCCCAAGTACACCGTCGACGATGGCCGCAAGGTCGACGAGGCGCTGCTCGCGGGCATCCGCGCCTATGGCGACGGCGAGCGCGCGATCCGCCCGGCCATCGCGCGCAGCGCAGCGCTGAAGGACAAGGACTGCGACCGCCAGTGGGAGCTGCCCTTTTCGGCCACCAGCAGCCGCGCCTGGACCCCCGACGAGCGCGTGGCGTGGGTGCGCGCGCTGGGTGTCGACGAGAGGCTGACGGTGGTCGCCGCCGCGGCGGGGTCGCCGCTGGCCGCGGGCGAGCGCATCGAAGGGATCGACGGCGTCCACCGCCCGGAAGAACCCGACTGGCTGTTGCAGCAGATGGCGCAGCGGCGCGACCGCGGCTGGGCCTTCACGGTACGCACCGGCAGCGGCAGCCAGGTGCAGGTGACCCCGTTCGAGGTCTGCCGCGGCTACACGCGCTTCGCGCCGCCGAACACGCCGCGGCTGCAGGACTACCACTGGCTGATGTCGGTCCACCCGCTGGAACTGGCGCAGGCCTCGCTGACCGACGACGAGGCTCTGTGGGTGGTGCTGTGGACGCAGGGCCTGTCGGAGATGGGCGGCCTGCGCATGAAGGCCTACGACTACGGCACAACCTTGCTCAGCACGGTCTGGACGCTGGCCTCGATGGCCTCGGGCGTGAAGGCCGCCGCGGTGGCCGCCGACGCCGCCGTCAAGGCCGCGCAATCGGCCGTCACTGCGGCGGTGACTGAGCTGGTCAAGCAGCAACTGGTCGATCAGGCCAAGGGCTTTGCCACGCGGCGGCTGCGCGATGAACTATCGGAAGTCGCCGAGCGCATGACGCGCGCCCAGGTGCTGAACACGATGCAGCGCGCCGCCGCCAACCGCGGCACGCTGCTGGGCGTGGCGCGTGTCGCGGCTACCGTCTTCGACCGGGCCGACAACTGGGCCTTCGAGCGCATGGCGCGCCTGCAGGCCAACCCGTTGGCCGGCTTCGTGCTGCACCAGAAGCTGATCGAAGGTGGCATGGCGCAGAACGCGCTGCTCTTCGACCCCGATCGGCTGGCCTCGATCAACCAGGCGGCGCGCAACCGCGGCCTGGGCGATCAGGTGGTCTCCATCCTCAACGGCCTGCGGCCGGAGACGCTCGAGCTGGCGCTGGCGTCGATGCCGCTGGCCTCGGCGCCGACCGAGTTCAGCTGGGAGGACCCGGCCGACATCAGCACCGACCCCTTCGCCCGCGGCTACATCGACGCCATGCTGCGCATGCCGGTCCAGACCCCGGGCGGCCGATGAGGCGCCTGCACCGCTGGGCGCTGGCCTGGGCGCTCGGGACGATCGGCCTGGGCGCTGCCGCACAGACGACCAGCGGCAGCACTGGCCCGACGATTGCGCGAACCCCGGCACCAACCCCGGCGCCAACCCCGGCGACTGAAGCGCCGCCGCTGCCGGCGATGCCGGGCGCGGCGGTGGCCAGCCCGGCCCCCGCCCCCGAGCCGCCGGCCCCGCCGCCGGTGCAGGAAACCGGCAGCCCGGTGCCCACCTGCGCCGCGCTGACCGACCGTGCGATGGCCACCGACTTGGCCGCCGCCAACGCGCAGGCGCAGCGGCTTGACGCGGCCGACCAGGCGCGAATGCTGGACCAGTCGATCAGCCTGTGGATCCAGGCCGGTGAGTTGTGCAGCGGCCGGGCGCAGGAACGCGCCCGGCGCAGCGTGCTCGACAGCCGCCGCCAGCGCCAGACCCTGCGCGAGATCGAAGGCTCGGGTGCGCAGTGCGCCTCGAGCCAGAAGGACGCCACCGCGGTGCAGGACCTCGCGTCGCGCGCGATGGCCGAGCGCCGCTGGCCCGACGCCGCGATGATGTTCCGACGCGCCGAGACCTTCTGGGATCTGGCCAGCGAGCGCTGCAGCGGCACGCAGCAGCAACTGGCGCTGCAGCGCCGCGCGCAGACCGAGGTCGACGCGCACAACGCGGAGCACTGCGCGCCGCTGTTCGACGGCGCGCGCGAGTTCACGCAACGCCTGCGCAGTGGCGGCGCCGCGCTGCCGCCGGCAGAGCGCCAGGGCCAGCAACAGATCGCCGAGACCTTGTGGCGCGACGCGGCCACCGAGTGCAAGGGCCCGGCGCTGGAACTGGCGCGCAACCAGGCCCAGGCGATCGGGCGCGAGCGCGGCACGCCCTGGGTGGCGAACCGCCCGCCGGCCCCCGCGCAGGCGGTGGCTCGGCCACCGGCGGTGGCCGAGCGTGGCGACACCCGCGCCGCTGCACCAGCAACGACGGCCGCAACGACGGCCGCCACGACGCCCGCCGCACCACCTGCGGCGGTGCGCCCGCAGCAGGCCGCACCACCCGCACCGGCCCCGGCAGGCCCGGCCCGAAGTGCCGCCGCGCCCCCTGCGGCGCCCGCGCTGGCAGCCATCAACACCGCAGCGGCCGCTGCCGCCGCCGCAGCGCGTGCCATCGACGTGCTGCTCGATGGCGGCACACGTTTCGTCGGCAGCTTCGCGCTCGACCCCGTCACGCGCACCTACAGCGGCCAGGGCCGCATCCTGTGGGCCAACGGCGATACCTACGACGGCACCGTGCTCGCCGGCAAGCGCCACGGCCAGGGCGAGTTCACCTGGCCCGATGGCCAGCGCTACCGTGGCGACTGGCTCGACGACCGGCCGCAGGGCCGCGGCACGCTGCGGTTCGCCAACGGCAACCAGTACGAAGGCGAGATCGCCGACGGCCAGCCGCAGGGCAGCGGACGCATGGTCTACGCCTCTGGCGATCGCTACGAAGGCGAGATGCAGCGCGGCCAGCCGCATGGCCGCCTGGGCAGCTACCAATGGGTCAACGGCCAGCAGTACCGCGGCCCGTGGGTCGAAGGCCGCGCCAGCGGGCAAGGCACGATGCGTTTTGCCAACGGCAACTCCTACGAGGGCGAGGTGCGCGACGGCCGGCCGCATGGCAGCGGGCGCCTGGTCACCGCCGGTGGCGACGCCTATACCGGCGAGTTGCGCGAGGGCCTGCCGCACGGCATCGGCAACTACGTCTGGATCAGCGGCCAGCGCTATGAAGGCCCGTGGCAGCAGGGCCGCGCGGTCGGCCGCGCGAAGATGCGCTTTACCGACGGCAATCAGTTCGAGGGCGATGTGGTCGACGGCCTGCCCGCCGGCGAGGGCCGGATGCTTTACGCCTCGGGCGACGGCTACGAAGGCGGCTTCGCCGCCGGCGTGCCCGACGGTATCGGGGTCTATGTCTGGAAGAACGGCGACCGCTACGCCGGCGCGTGGAAGGGCGGCCGCAAGGAAGGCCAGGGCATATTGACCTGGGCCAGCGGCGACCGCTTCGAGGGCCTGTTCCGCGACGACCGCCAGACCACCGAGGGCACCTTGGTGCGCCGCCGCGTCGAGGCCGCGCCGCGCGCCGACGCTGCCGCACCCCGTCCCTAGAATCGGGTCGGTGCACCACCACCTGACCAACGCCGACCTGCACTGCCACTCCACGGTGTCCGACGGCACGCTGGAGCCCGGCGCTGTAGCGGCGCGCGCGGCCGCCCAGGGCGTCGAGCTGTGGGCGCTGACCGACCACGACGAGCTGTCCGGCCAGACCCGGGCCCGCGACGCGGCGTTGGCGCTGGGCATGGCTTATCTGGCCGGCGTCGAGGTCTCGGTCAGCTTTCTCGGCCAGACCGTGCACATCGTCGGTCTGGGGGTCGATCCGCTGGACGACGCCTTGCTCGGCGGGCTGGCCGCCACCCGCGGCGGCCGCGACGCCCGTGCCCGGCTGATGGCCGAGGGACTGGCCGGTGCCGGCATCAGCGGCGCCTATGAAGGCGCGTTGCAGTACGTCGGCAACCCCGAGCTGGTCTCGCGCACGCACTTCGCGCGCTGGCTGGTCGAGCGCGGCATCTGCGCCGACACGCACGAGGTCTTTCGCCGCTTTCTGGTGGCGGGCAAGCCGGGCTACGTGCCGCACCGCTGGGCTGCGTTGGGCGACGCGGTGCGCTGGATCACCGGGGCCGGCGGCGTCGCCGTCATCGCGCACCCGGCCCGGTATCGCTTCACGCCGACCGAGGACTTTGCGCTCTTCACCGAGTTCTGCGGGCACGGCGGGCAGGCGGTGGAGGTGATGACGGGCAGCCACAGCGCCGACGAACAACGCCGCTATGCCGACACTGCGCGCGAATTTGGCCTGCTCGCCAGCCGCGGCAGCGACTTCCACGCACCCGGCGAGAGCCGCACCGAGTTCGGCAGCCTGCCCGACCTGCCCGGCCACCTGAGGCCGGTCTGGCTGGCGCTCCAGCAGCGCGTGCAGCGCGCCTCCTGACCCCGACTGAAAAGCCGCGATGGCGCAGCGTTTCGAGGTCCATCCGCAGAACCCGCAGCAGCGGCTGCTGTGGCAGGCCGCGCAGATCCTGGGCGTCGGAGGCGTCGCTGCGATACCTACCGACTCAAGCTATGCGTTGGTCTGCAGGCTCGACGACAAGACCGCGGCCGAGCAGTTGCGCCGCATCCGCCAGGTGGACGACAAGCACCACCTGACGCTGCTGTGCCGCGACCTGTCAGAGCTGTCGAGCTACGCGCGGGTCGACAACCGCCAGTACCGGCTGCTGCGCCTGGGCACACCGGGCCCCTACACCTTCATCCTCGAAGCGACGAAGGAGGTGCCGAGGCGGCTGAGCCACCCTTCGCGCCGCACCATCGGCCTGCGTGTGCCCGACCACCGCGTGACGCAGGCGCTGCTGGCGCAGTTCGGCCAACCGCTGCTGGCGACCACGCTGATCCTGCCCGGCGACAGCGAACCGCTGAACGATGCCGACGACATCGTCGAGCGGCTCGACCGCCAGGTGCAGGCGGTGGTGGACGCCGGCGCCTGCCCGGCTCAGCCGACGACGGTGATCGACCTCAGCACCGACGAGCCTGCGCTGGTCCGCCAGGGTCGCGGGGACCTGGCTCGGCTGGGTCTGGCGGGCTAGAACCGCCAGAGTGCCCCAGGCGCCTCATGCCGGGCGCTGCAACGCAGCGCGCAGCCTTTCGGGCACGAAACCCAGCTGAGGCTGGCCGCGCACGAAGAGCAACGGCGTTCCCGGCGCACCGGCGGCGCGAAAGCGCTCGGCGCAGTCAGCGTCGCGCTCGATCGAACATTCGGCAAAGGCCACCTTGTGCTGCTGCATCCACCGCCGCGCCGCCAGGCACGGCGCGCAGGTGTCGGAGGACAGCATCACGATGTCGCCGGGCGCCGCCAGCGCGGCCAACTGCTGGCCCACCTCGCCGGCCTGCTGCTGCGACCACCACTGGCTGGCCAGACTGACGCCCAGCACCAGGGCGAGCAACCCCAGCACGCTGCGCAGGGAGGTTCGGCCCGCCATCTCAGACGGCCGCCGTGACCACCACTTCGATCTTCCACTGCGGCCGCGCCAGCGCGGCCTGCACCGTGGCACGCGGCGGTGCGTCGCCCGCGGCCACCCAGGCGTCCCAGACAGCGTTCATGGCCGGGAAGTCGGCCAGATCGGCGAGGAAGACCTGGCACATCAGGATGTGCGTCTTGTCGGTGCCGGCACGCGCGAGAAGCGCATCGACGGCAGCCAGCACCTGCTGCGTCTGGCCGCTGATGTCGGCGGTGGCATCGCCGGGCACCTGGCCGGCCAGCCAGCAGATGCCGTTGTGCACCGCCATCTCGGACAGGCGGGCCCCCACATCGAATCTCTGCACCATGTTCAGTGGCCTTTGCGCTGGGAACGGGAATGGGAAGCCGGCGTAGTGCCGGCGGGCGAAGGGGCCTTGTGGCCCAGGCGGGACTCGGTGCCGCCGAGCAGCTTGCGGATGTTGCCTTCGTGGCGCCAGACCAGCAGCAGGCTCATCACGATGATGAACGGCAGTATCGGCTCGGTGCCCCACATCAGCATCTGGAAGAACGGGGCAAAAGCCGCCGCCACGATCGAGGCCAGCGAAGAGTAGCGCATGAATCCGGCGACGATCGCCCAGGTGAGCAGCGTGGCCAAACCCAGCACCGGGTTGAAGGCCATCAGCACACCGGCCGCCGTGGCCACGCCCTTGCCGCCGGCGAAGCGGAAGAACACCGGCCACAGGTGGCCGACAAAGGCCGCCAGCCCGACCGCGCCGGCGGTCCACTCGGGCAGATCCCACTGCGGCGCGTAGAGCAGCGCCAGCAGCACCGGCACATAGCCCTTGAGCGCATCCAGCGCCAGCGTCAGCACCGCGGCGCCGCGGTGGCCCGAGCGCAGCACGTTGGTGGCGCCCGGGTTCTTCGAGCCATAGCTGCGGGGGTCGGCGATGCCGAACAGACGGCTGACGTTGACGGCAAAGGACAGGCTGCCGATCAGGTAGGCGGCAACGATCGCCGCGAGGGTCCAGACCCATTCCATGCGTGGAGTTTATGCCGCGGTCAGGCCAGCGCACAGTCCACCGGCAGCGCGCCGAGCACCTCCGTCAGCACGGCTGGGGCCAGCCCGACGAGGAAGCCGCGCCGTCCGCCGTTGATGTGGATGCGCGGCAACGCCAGCACGCTGTGCTGCACGTAGACCGGCATCGCCTTGCGCAGACCGAAGGGCGAGGTGCCGCCGATCAGATAGCCGCTGTGGCGCTGCGCAACCTCGGGCTTGCACGGCTCGACGCTCTTGGCGCCGATCGCGCGCGCGAGGTTCTTCGTGCTCACCTGGCGGTCGCCGTGCATCAGCACCAGCAGCGGCTGCGCACGTTCGTCCTGCATCACCAGCGTCTTGACCACGCTGTGCTCGGCCACGCCCAGCTGGCGTGCCGACTCGGCCGTGCCGCCATGGTCGACGTAGTCGTAAGAGTGCTCGCTGAAGGCCACGCCCTGCGCACGCAACCAATGCGTGGCCGGGGTTTCGCTGACATGCTTGTCTTTACGAGCCACGGGAGGAGCGCTCAGTCGCCCAGCCAACCCGCGGCGGCCAGCGGCATCCGTTGCGGGCCGATCAACGCCGCCGGCAAGCCCGCAAGGCAGAGTCGCACGGCCAGAGCAGCCCCGCGGCCGCCGTTCAGTGCAGCGCGACGCCCGTCTTGGACTGCAGTTCCTCGGCCGTCACGCCCGGCGCCCGTTCGATGAGCTTCAGGCCCTGCGGGGTGACGTCGATCACCGCCAGGTCGGTGATGATCCGGTCGACGACGCCGACACCGGTCAAAGGCAGCGTGCAGCGGGGCAGGATCTTCAGGTCGAAGCCGCCGTCCTTGCGCCGCGCCACATGCTCCATCAGGATGACGACGGTCTTCACGCCGGCCACCAGGTCCATCGCGCCGCCCATGCCCTTGACCATCTTGCCCGGGATCATCCAGTTGGCCAGGTCGCCCTGCTCGCTGACCTGCATCGCGCCCAGGATGCTGAGGTTGATCTTGCCGCCGCGAATCATCGCAAAGCTGTCGTGGCTGCCGAAGATGCTGCTGCCGGGCAGGGTGGTCACGGTCTGCTTGCCGGCGTTGATCAGATCGGCATCGACCTGGTCTTCGGTCGGAAAGGGGCCGATGCCCAGCATGCCGTTCTCGCTTTGCAGCCAGACCTCGATGGCCGGGTCGACGAAGTTGGCCACCAGCGTGGGCAAGCCGATGCCGAGGTTGACGTAGTAGCCGTCGCGCAGTTCGGCGGCCGCGCGTGCGGCCATCTGGTCGTGGGTCCAGGGCATGGTCAGGCTCCTTGCTTGTCGTTCGGGTTCGGCGCCTTGCTCGCGCCGGGGGTCTTGCTCTCGCTGAGCGTGCGCTTCTCGATGCGCTTCTCGGGCGTCGCGTTGAGCACGATGCGGTGCACGTAGATGCCCGGCAGGTGCACGCTGTCAGGATCGAAGCTGCCGGTCTCGACGATGTGCTCGACCTCCACCACCGTCAGCTTGCCGGCCATCGCCGCCGCCGGGTTGAAGTTGCGCGCCGTCAGGCGGAACTGCAGATTGCCCGCATGGTCGGCGCGCCAGGCCTTGACCAGTGCCACATCGGGCACCAGCGCGCGCTCCATCACATAGGTCAGGCCGTCGAAGTCGTGCGTCTCCTTGCCCTCGGCCACCAGCGTGCCGACGCCGGTGCGCGTGTAGAAGGCCGGGATGCCTGCGCCGCCGGCACGAAGCCGCTCTGCCAGCGTGCCCTGCGGCGTGAATTCGAGTTCGAGTTCACCGGCCAGGTACTGGCGCTCGAACTCCTTGTTCTCGCCGACGTAGCTGCTGATCATCTTGCGGATCTGCCGCGTCAGCAGCAACTTGCCCAATCCGAAGCCGTCCACCCCCGCGTTGTTGGAGATCACCGTCAGGTCTTTGACGCCGCTGTCGCGCACCGCGTCGATCAGCGCCTCGGGCATGCCGCACAGGCCGAAGCCGCCGACGGCGAGCATGTAGCCGTCCCGCACGACGCCGTCGAGTGCGGCAGCGGCGCTGGGAAAGATCTTGTTCATGGGCGAACCTTTGGAGAATCTGGACGGCGCGGAGCGTACTACGAGTGCCTGCAGGGCGACCGATCCATAGAATCAAACACCGCGTGAACCCCGCCGCCCTGGCCGCCCAGGCCCACCGCATGGAACCCTTCCCCGCCGTCGACCCGCAGATGCTCACCGCGGCGCTGACCGAAGTCTTCGCGCCCTGGGTGCAAGAGCTTGACCTGCGGGTGCTGCACGCCAGCCCCGGCGAGGTGGTGCTGACGCTGCCCGTGGCGCCCAGGCATGTGCACGGCGGCGGCGTGCTCTGCGGCCAGACGATGATGGCGGCGGCCGACACCGCGATGGTGCTGGCGGTGATGACGCGCCTCGGCGGCTTCAAGCCGATGACCACGGTGCAACTCAACACCAGCTTTCTGCGCCCCGTGGCCGGCCACAGCGGCACGGCGCAAGTCAAGGCGCGGGTGCTGCGCATGGGGCGCTCGCTGGTCTTCGGCGAGATCCACATCACCGATGCGAAGGATGAGTTGGCCGCGCACGTCACCACCACCTACATGCTGATCTGACCGCCGGGCCGGCGCTGGCCGCCGGCTCGCGGAACCTGGGCCCACGATGATCACCGTCCATCACCTCGAGAACTCGCGCTCGCAGCGCGTGCTGTGGCTGCTCGAAGAGCTCGGCACGCCCTACGAGGTGCGTCTGTACAAGCGCAACCCGAAGACCCAGCTCGCGCCACCCGGGCTGAAGCAGGTGCACCCGCTGGGCAAGAGCCCCGTGATCAGCGACGGCAGCGTGACCGTGGCCGAGACCGGCGCCATCGTCGAGTATCTGCTCGACCGCTTCGACGCCGACGGCCACCTGCGCCCGCCGCCCGGCAGCGAGGAGCGACGGCGCTTCACCTACTGGCTGCACTTTGCCGAAGGCAGCGCAATGCCGCCGCTGCTGATGAAGCTGGTCTTCGACAAGGTGCGCACGGCGCCGGTGCCGTTCTTCGTCAAGCCGATCGTCAAGGCCATTGCCAACCGCGTGACCGATGCCTTCATCGCCCCCAACATCGCCAGCCAGCTGGCCTTCATGGAGGCCGAACTGGCGCCGCGCCCGTGGTTCGCGGGGGCGCAGTTCAGCGCCGCCGACATCCAGATGAGCTTCCCGCTCGAAGCCGCGCAGGCCCGCGCCGGGCTCGACGCCCGCTACCCGCGGCTGACCGACTGGATTGCCCGCATCCACGCCCGGGCGGCTTACGAGCGCGCGCTCGAACGCGGCGGCCCCTACCGCATCCTCGATTAGAGCGAGGCGTGAGCTGTCGGGGCGGCCGGCGGCGTCTCCAGGAAGTCGCAGGCCAGATTCGCCAGCAACCGCACGCCGGTGACCAGCGCCGCCTCATCGATGAAAAAGCGCGGCGAGTGGTTGGGCGCCACCTTGGCCGGCTCCAGCCCGGCCGGCGTGACGCCCAGGAACACGAAAAGCCCGGGCACCAGCTTCTGGAAGAGCGAGAAGTCTTCCGAGCCGGTGACCTTGGGCACCATCTGCAGCCGGCCATCGCCCGCCACGCGGGCCAGCGTGGGCAGCATCGCCTCGGTGAGCTCGGGGTCGTTGACGGTCACCGGGTAGCTTTTGCGGATGCACACGGTGCAGTCGGCGCGCGAGCCGCGCGAGATGGACTGCGCCAGCGTGGTCACGCGCTCGTGGATGTCGTCGCGCATGGCTTCGTCGAATGTGCGGATGGTGCCGCGCATCTCGCACTGGTCGGGGATGATGTTCTCGCGCACGCCCCCCTTGATCATGCCCACCGTCAGCACCGCCGGCTCGCGGCTGATGTCCTGCGTGCGGCTGACCACCGTCTGCAGCCCCAGCACCACCTGCGCCGCAGTGACGATCGGGTCCACGCCCAGCCAGGGCGCAGCGCCGTGCGTCTGCCGGCCCAGTACGGTGATGCTGAAGCGGTCAGAGCTGGCCATCGTCGGGCCCGAGCGCCAGCCGATGAAGCCGCTGCTCTGGCGCGAGGTGACGTGCAGGCCGAAAATCGCCGCCGGCACCGGGTTCTGCAGTGCGCCTTCGCGGATCATCATCTCGGCGCCGCCGTCCTCGCCCTCGGGCGGCAGTTCCTCGGCCGGCTGGAAGATGAACTTCACCGTGCCGCGCAACTGGCTGCGCAGCGCGGCCAGCACCTCGGCCACGGCCATCAGGATCGCCGTATGGGCATCGTGCCCGCAGGCGTGCATCACGCCGACGGTTTCGCCGTTCCACGGCGCACGCGCCTTGGACGCGAAAGGAAGATCGACCTCCTCGGTCACCGGCAGCGCATCCATGTCGGCACGCAAGGCCACCACCGGCCCGGGCATCGCGCCGCGCAGCAGGCCGATGACGCCAGTGTGGGCCACACCGGTGTGCACCTCGTCCAGACACAGCCGGCGCAGATGCTCGGCGACCGCGCCCGCGGTGCGGAACTCGCGGTTGCCCAACTCGGGGTGCTGGTGCAGATCGCGTCGCCAGGCGATCAGCTGCGGCTCGATGCGCGCGGTGGCGGCGTCGATGGCCTCGGCCAGCGAGTTCACGGGGACCGGGGCGTAGTTCATTCGTCGGGATCCGGGTTGCCGCGCTGCGGCGTCAGTCGATCAACGCGCGCAGCCAGTCGGGCAGCGGCACCGACCGCTGCGCCTGGTAGTCCAGCCACACCGTGGTGCTGCCGCCCTCGGCGTCGATGCGCTCGGGCGTCTCGGTGCGCGCCAGCGTGATGTAGGTGTCGAAGCTGCTGCGCCCGGGGTTGGTCACGTAGTGCCGCGCCAGCAAGTCGCCCGGGAACTCCAGCTGGCGGATGAAGTTGCAGAAGGCGTTGACGACGACGGCGCCCTGCCCCGAAGGATTCGGCGGCCCGCCCACGCGGTACAGCCAGTCCAGGCGCGCGATCTCGAGGTAGCGAAAGTAGATCGTGTTGTTGACATGGCCCATCATGTCCATGTCGCCCCAGCGCATCGGGATCACCATCTCGTGGGTCAGCTTCTTCTCTGCGGGAACGACGAATCGCATGCCTGCGCGTCCTTTCAGTTCAGTCGACACCCAGTTCACGCTGCAGACGCTGGAGCATCTCGCGCAAGGCGTGCAGTTCGGCGCCCTGGCGGGCCAGCTCGGCGCGCAGCGACACCAGTTCACCCACGCTGACGGCCTCCTCGTCGCTGCCCACTGCCGCTGAGGCGGCCGTGGCCACCACCTCGCCGCACAGCAGGTGCGCCCAACGCGGCTCACGCGCGCCCGGCGCGCGCGCCAGCCGAACGGCTTGGGGCGGCTCACGCGCGGCCAACTCTTCAAGGAAACCCTCGACCGAGGCGATGTCGGCGAAACGGTGCAGCCGCTCGCAGTTCAGCCGCAGTTCGGCCGCGGTCTGCGGGCCACGCAGCATCAGCACCGCCAGCAGCGCGGCCGCAGCGCCAGGCACACCCAAGGCCCGCGCGGCGTTGTGTTCGAAGCGCACGACCCGGTTGCCGCTGACCTCGAACACCAGCGACAGCGTCTTCAGCCCGGCCACCGCGGCCAGTACCTCGGACTCGCTGGCACTCAGCACAGGGTCGCGTGCGGTCTTCTGGTTGCAGCCGGCGACCAGCGTGTTCGGCGACAACGGGTAGGTGTCAGGCACCGTCGCCTGCTTTTCCACCAGCACACCCAGCACGCGGGCCTCGAGCAGGCTCAGCGCTCGCACGGGCGGGCTACAGCGACTGGCCGTCGTCGGCCGAGATGACGGCGCCGTTGATGAAGTGGCTCTCGTTGGCGCACAGCATCATCAGCAGCACGTCCAGGTCGGCCGGCTTGCCCACGCGCTTGCGCGGCATCGCCTGCACCATCTTCTGCCCGGCGTCGGTCTGCCAGACCTGATGGTTGATCTCGGTGTCGATGTAGCCCGGGCAGATCGCATTCACATTGATGCCGAAACGCCCCCACTCGAAAGCCATGGCGCGTGTCATGTGCACCACCGCCGCTTTGCTCATGCAGTACACGCCGAGCCCGGGGCCGACGACCAGCGCGGCCATCGAGGCGATGTTGACGATGCGCCCTCCGGT
>Ga0105046_10002428_pt1 | contig 29419 bp, 22 predicted proteins | sample MAT03_FD_78385 | JGI IMG/M metagenome (GOLD analysis project Ga0105046, IMG submission 78385) | Freshwater microbial communities from Lake Fryxell liftoff mats and glacier meltwater in Antarctica - MAT-03 (megahit assembly) | ecosystem: Environmental > Aquatic > Freshwater > Ice > Liftoff... | reverse complement strand
TTCTTTTGCCGTCATCCGTCCCATCTTTTTCGTTAAATAGCGCGGCTATTCGCCTCAAAAGATAGTTGGCTGACACCAAAATAATTGGCCTGAAATTGGAAACTTATTTTGACACCGTTCCTTGGCTTGTGTAGCCCATACGACATCGCAACGGATATGATGGTGTATAATGACAAACTTTACGTGGTCGGTATTTTCGATTGTGTGGGAAATGGCTTGCCTGCCCGCAATATTGCCGTGTGGGATGGAGAACATTGGTGCAGTTTTGGAAACAGTTTTATTAATAATAAACTGGGTTGTATCAGCGTATACAAGGATGAAATTTACATCGGCGGCGGTTTCACCGAAATAGACGGCCAGCCCGTAAAATACTTCGCCAGATGGATCGGCGACCATGCTACCGATACCTGCTCGGCCGCAGTGTCCGTGCAACCGGAGCCGCTAACTGCCGGCGCCCTGCGCCTCTACCCAAACCCGGCCGGAGATATCCTACAGGTACAATGGGAAGGCGGAGAAATGCTCCCCAACAGCCTGAGCGTATTCGACGCCTCCGGAAAAGACCTGAGCAGCCTGGCGGACGTCGTCATAAACGCGCAAAGTGCGACCCTGCAAACCGGCCGCCTTGCGCCGGGTTTGTATTATTTGCAGGTTGGGATGGACGACGGAAAGGTGTGGAGCGGACGGTTTGTGAAGCGGTGAGTGGCTTGCCTGGCCTTCCGGAGTATAGAGCCCCCTATCCAAAAAGAAAATTCCGTTGCGCGTTTCAAAAAAGGGGCCGTCTCAAAAGTTTGACTTTTGAGACGGCCTCTTCGCATTTTTTGAAAAAACGTATAACTTCCGTTTATCTCAATTACTCCTTGGCAAAAGCCGATCAACTAATTCCATCAACCGACCCAACACCGTAACATCCGGAAGCGGAAGATCGTACGCATTGTTGTCCGGTTCTTCCACTTTTGACTGTGTTAGAGCGGAACCTGGCACCGTTTGAGATGGAATCGTAAGCCCTGCATGAAGGTTTACAAAAAGAAAGGCTGCAAGACTAAAAGTGGCAATGGAAAGAAAAATAGATTTGGAATGGCGAGATTGTTTCATCGTTTTCATGTTAATGCCCGGACGAAAGTAACACATTTGGTCGAAAACAGTTCGTTTTCAGGCATATTTATTTCATACAGACATATTTCCGGATAAAAAGGTTGCACGAAAGGCACAAAAAAACCCGACCAGTATTGCACCAGCCGGGTTTAGAGTATCGTCAAACCAAAAATAATTCTGTTAAAACTATTGTTTGAAGCCACCGGTGCTTGCCGGTACGCTTTCCTGGGTCGGCGGCGCCTTTACTTCACCTTTGATGGTGAGGGTGTGGGTCGCTTCTGTTTCATTGGTGGTCAACGTAACGGTTTTGTTAAAGTTGCCTACGCGTTGGGTGTCATAGCGTACGTCGATGTTGGCCTTTTCGCCCGGCATGATCGGCTCTTGCGGATAGGTCGGAACGGTGCAACCGCAGGAACCTTTAGCAGATTTAATGATCAAAGGCTCATTGCCGGTGTTGGTGAATTCGAAGTGGCGAATCGGGTCAGCGCCTTTCTCAATGGTGCCGTAATCGACCGTAGTTACATTAAAGGTCATAACCGGACCTTGCGCCTGGATGGAAAATGCACCCAATACAACGAAAGCGAGAATAGAGAGAATTTGTTTCATCGGAAGAATACCGTTTTAGATGAATTGATAGAACTGTCTTGTCTGAATTGCAGTGGCAAAAGTATAGGGCTATTCCTTCACGGAAAACACTTCGGCTGTTAACGATGTCCAAACATTTATTAACGTGTTCACAAGCAGGTGTTTTTATGCTATTTTTTTAAAAAAATCAATCTGAATAAACTGATTAGCCTTACTTTCACCCGTCATTTAACCGATTTTATATCACAAAACAGATCAGCACATGAAAAAAATGTTCTCAAAGATGAAACCCATGTCCCTTTTGGGGATGTTTGGGCTCCTATGCTTTATGCTTGTGTCTACCCTGCAGTCCTGTAGCCCCAAATTCGATAAAACAGGCTCGGATAATGCGATCAACCTCGGCGCCAAACTGCCTGAATTAATGGGTAAAGCAATCGAGCCCTACACCAAACACAGTGATGCGGTAAACAACATGCTAACAGAGTTGCAAAAAGCAGCGGATCACGCAGCGTCAATCAAAGGCAATTCAAACCTATCGAGCGCGTGGAAGGTATTGAAAAATGAACTCGCCGGCCCGTTTTTTAATCGCTGGAAAGAAAGTACCAAACTAGACAAGGACCTCATAAAAGAGTCCGTAAAACAAGTGAACGCCAGCTTCGATGCCATTAAAAAGGCCGAACAGGCAAAAAAGAAAAAGTAAAAGACTCAACCCGTTACGTTAACTTTCAACTTCAAGTAAAATGCCTGGAAAAGAAAAAAATATTCAAACTGCCCTGGATGGGATTGATGGTGAAATTGTTGGGATCGTTGGCGATTTTGTTAAACGTCGCAAAGAACACTATGAACAATTAGCCAAAAAACTCCAGGAAAACCTCAAAAAGGACGTCAAACGCTACGCAGTGATGCTGGCCGACGAGAAAATTTCAGCGGCCGACTTTGAGCTACTCAGCAAAGGCCGTTGGGCGCAAATTCAAATCGAACTACTTTCGGAAGCCTCAATTTCCAAAAGAAAATTTGAAGGCATCTCCAATGAGATACTTAGACGGACCATCAAAGCCGTCTTTGAGGTTGTCTGACATTTTGTCATTTACATCGGGTAAAAGCCTTACCTTTGCGCGGTTTTTGAATATCACCTTCGTTTAACCGGCATAGTCCTATCAATCCGATGTTGTACGATCACAATCCGACCCTGGAAGGGGTCAAAACAATCGATGAGGCCAGGCAAGGCGCTGTTTTGTTCAAGGAGCATTGGGCGCCGCCGGAGACCCAGGGAGGCCGGAAATTTTATATTGAAAGCTACGGCTGTCAGATGAATTTCAGCGATTCCGAGATCGTTGCGTCCATATTAGGAGACGCAGGTTATTCGGCGACCCGTAATTTGGAAGAAAGCGACCTGATCCTGATCAATACTTGCTCGATCCGGGAAAAAGCCGAAGATACCGTTCGCAAACGGCTTCGGGTGTTTGCTTTGATAAAAAAACAGCGCCCCGGCGTCATGGTGGGGGTATTGGGCTGTATGGCCGAACGCCTGAAAAAGAAATTCCTCGAGGAAGAAAAATTGGTAGACCTGGTGGTGGGCCCCGATGCATACCGCGACCTGCCGAATCTCATCGGCGGAGCAGAAGACGGAAACCGGATGGTAAACGTATTGCTCAGCCGCGAAGAAACGTACGCCGATGTCAATCCGGTTCGCCTGGAATCGAACGGCATCACCGCATTTATCAGCATCATGCGTGGTTGCGACAACATGTGCTCATTCTGCGTCGTGCCCTTCACGCGCGGCCGGGAGCGTTCTCGCGATGCATTTAGCATCCTGGCTGAAGCGAACGGCCTTTTTGAGAACGGCTACAAGGAAGTGACTTTGCTGGGCCAGAATGTGGACTCCTACAAATGGGAGAACCCGGAAAACGGCGAGTTGGTCAATTTTGCCGGGCTGCTGGATATGGTCGCGCAAATTCACCCCGACCTGCGCATACGATTCAGTACGAGCCATCCCAAGGACATGAGCGACGAGGTTTTGCACACCATGGCGCGCCATGAGAATATCTGCAAGTACATTCATTTGCCGGTCCAATCGGGTAACAGCCGTATCCTGGAGATGATGAACCGCACCTATGACCGCTCCTGGTATGAACAGCGCATTGACGCGATTCGCCGGATTATGCCTGATTGCACGGTATCCAGCGATATTATTACGGGATTTTGTTCCGAAACAGAGGAAGAGCACCAGGATACCCTGAGCATAGTCGAATGGGCAAACTTTTCGATGTCGTATATGTTTTTTTATTCTGAACGCCCCGGCACCCTCGCCGCCCGAAAATATCCGGACGACATCCCGGAAGCGGTGAAAAAGCGCCGTTTAAGCGAAATCATCCGGGTACAATCGGCTGTTTCCCTGCGCCACAATCAAAATGACATCGGGAAAACATTCAAAGTGTTGATCGAAGGGGACTCCAGGAAATCGAATCTGGATTTTTGCGGCCGTAATACCCAGAACAAGATGGTTGTTTTTCCAAAAAAAGACGGCTTGAAACCCGGAGATTATGCATGGGTGAAAATCAGGGATGTCACGAGTGCAACCCTGTTGGGGGAGATTATTTAGACATGAGCCCACCTAAGCCCTGCGGGCTTCGGCGGGTAAAGTGGTATTCTTATCTTTTATATGGCCAATCAATTACAATCCATAAAAGCCCGTTTCGGGATCGTCGGCAACTCCGTTCTGCTGGATGCTGCCCTGGAAACGGCTGTTCGGGTCGCGCCGACCGACCTCTCGGTGTTGATCACCGGGGAAAGCGGTGTAGGTAAAGAAGTTTTTTCGAAAATCATTCATGCGCTGAGCGCCCGGAAGCACAACGACTTTATTGCGGTGAACTGTGGGGCCATTCCGGAAGGTACGATCAATTCGGAATTGTTCGGTCATGAAAAAGGCTCCTTTACCGGAGCTGTCGGTGATCGAAAAGGCTATTTTGAAACTGTAAACGGCGGAACGATCTTTTTGGATGAAATCGGCGAAATGCCCCTGGATACGCAGTCCTATTTACTTAGGGTACTCGAATCCGGCGAATTTATCCGGGTTGGCGCCTCCAAGGTTTTAAAAACGGATGTGCGGGTCATCGCGGCAACCAATGCCGAACTGCTCGACCGGGTTCGGAAGGGCAAATTCCGGGAGGATCTTTATTACCGCCTCAGTACAGTACCGCTGAAAGTGCCTGCTTTGCACGAGCGACGGGAAGACATTACGGTTTTGTTTCGAAAGTTCGCCCATGATTTTGCTGAAAAATACCGCATGCAATCGGTTCGGCTCGATGAACGGGCCGAATTGGTGCTGGAAAACTACCGTTGGCCCGGCAACATACGGGAGCTCAAAAATGTCGCAGAACAACTGTCCATTCTGTCTGAAGACCGGGAGATCACGATCAATGAGATCCAGCGGCAAATGCCGCAGCTGCTTACCCGAAACCTGCCGATTCCAAGCGTTGACCGAAACGGACGCCAAGCCTCGCAGGGTGGCGATTTTCAGGAACGAGAGTTACTCTATAAGGTATTGTTCGATATGAAGAACGACCTTAACGACTTGAAGGCCCTGATATATGAACTGGTGAAAAGCAACAACCTGCGCATGCCCGACCTGGGGTCTGTACGGCAATTACACCACAACAATACAAACATGCCGGCGTATGCTTCGCCCCAAACGCCTGATTTTGAGGATGAACAGGGCGGCTATTATTCGCCAAACGACAGCGGAAATGTCATACCCGTCATCATAGACCAAGGTAAGCCTGCCAACGGGTACACAAAATCCGAAGTAGAAGACACACCTCTGGCCATGGACGAGATCGAGAAAGATGCTATCCGCCGCGCACTCAAAAAATACAACAGCCGCCGGAAAGAAGCCGCCGAAGAACTCAAGATATCCGAACGAACCTTATATCGGAAGATCAAGCAGTACGATTTGTAATCTTTTGAATTTCATTAACGACTGCTGTGGCAGCGCAGGGTCGTTTTTATTCGTCTATGACGATGCAAACATCATTTTTAATGAAAGGCTTATCCACTTTCCTCATTTTGGCTTTCTTTTTTTCCACCCAATCGTACGCCAAGGGTGGTTATAATATCCGGGTTAAACTCGAAAATTACCCGGAGAAAGAACTTGTTCTCGGCTTCCATTACGGGGATAAACAGTATGTAAAAGATACCGTGGAACTCGGGGCCGACGGCTATTTTACCTTCAAAGCAGACACCTTGCTTCCCTGCGGTGTATATTTACTGGTTCTGAAGCCCGACAATTCCTTTATTCAAATACTGCTACCCCAAGAGGATCAGGAGTTTACGATCCTGACCGACGCCAAGGATTCCGTACATAAAATGACGGTAAAGGGATCTGAAGACAACGCCATTTTTTACGAGTACCTGCGCTTTCTGGGCAAATTACGCCCGGAAGCCGATACACTCCGGGCCCAATTATCGCGTGTAAAAGGAAATCTTGCCGATTCCATCCGCATTGCCGGCCAGTTGGCTGATATGGACAAACAAGTAAAAAAGTACCAGGCAGACGTAATGGGCAAATTCCCCGGATCGCTGACCAGTAAAATCGTGCGCGCTGCCATCGATCCGGAACCACCGCAATTCACCGGTACGGCGAAAGAGGTGCAAACACAGAAATATTATTGGTACCGGGCCCATTTTTTCGACAATGTGGATATATCCGATCCTTGTATGTTGCGCAGTCCCGTGATTCACAGCAAGATAGATCAGTTTGTCACCAAAATAATACCGCAGCATCCCGACAGTATCAACCTCGCCATCGACTACGTCATTGCCAAAATGAAGCCCGCGAAAGAGACCTATAAATTCTACCTGATACACTTTCTGAATTTTTACGCCAAATCGAATATTGTCGGTTTCGATGCCTGTTATGTGCATATCGCCAAAGAATATTACTGCAAAGGCCAGGCGGATTGGACCAAAAAGGAAGACCTGGAAAAGATTTGCGACAACGCCGCCCGCCTGGAGCCGATCCTGATCGGCCGTATCGCGCCGAACATCACGGTGAAAGACAATAAAAACCAGCCCCACAGCCTCTGGGATATTGACTCCGATTATACGGTACTCTTTTTCTGGGCGCCCGACTGCGGACACTGCAAAAAAGCGGCGCCTTTTATGGTTGAGTTCGCTGAAAAATTTAAAGATCGCGGCGTAAAAGTGTTTGCCATTTGTACCGCCACCGGCGAAAAAGCCGCCGATGAATGCTGGAAAGGGGCTGAAGAAAAAGGGTTCAGCGACTTTTTATTCCTGAATACGATCGATCCGAATATTCAAAGCCGCTATAAAACGCTTTATGATGTGCGGACTACGCCTCAGATATTTATCCTCAATCGCAACCATGAGATTCTGATGAAACGCATTGGCGCGGAGGAACTGGCGAAGGTTATGGAACAGGTGATGCAGTTTCAGGCCGAGAAGAAGAAACAAAGGAAATAGGAGTACATTAAATCAATAATGTATATGTACGGTTTCCCATCCAAATTCAGCATTTAATTCATGCCAAAATTCAATATTGCGATCCTGACCGGCACCCGTCGCACCGGCAACCTTAGCAGCCGCGTGGTACAATATGTAGAACGCCGTTTAGCCGCAATGCCTGATATTGAAACTAACCTGCTTGATTTAAGTGCCTACAATTTCCCTATTCTGGAAGAGCGCTTGGGCCATTCGGACGCACCGCCCTCCGGCTTACAGGAGTTCAGCGACCGCTTACACGCTGCAGATGCCCTGATCATCGTGTGTCCGGAGTATAAAAACGGGGTTCCCGGCGGCCTGAAAAACGCCTTAGACTATTTAGCTGCCGGTCATTTCCGATACAAACCCGTCGGAATCTGTTCGGTAACCTCGGGGCCATACGGCGGAATGCACTGTTTGGATCAGCTCCGGCTCATTTGTATTTCGCTGGCGGCAGTGGTCATTCCCGAGCGTTTCCCGGTTTCCCATGTCGGGCAGGCCTTCGATGAAGCGGGTAAACCGGCGGATGCGGGGCGGACGGACGAGCGTTTCGACCGTTTTTGGAAAGACCTGCTTTGGCACACGGAGGCAACGACGGAGCGGCGGAAGCGCGGGTAATACCTTACATTTTCACAAACTTTTCCACGCCTCTTTTCCCATCTTTACCCACCGCCAGCAGATAATACATCCCGGGCGGAAACCCGGCCATAGAAATGTGCAAGGTTTCGCCAGGCCAGATAGAGGAATGCGGAAATCGGGTCAATGGCCGTCCGGAAAAATCATAGATAAATAAATCGATCTGCGTATTTTTATCGGATTCATCGCATTGAACCACAAGTTCATCATTAGATACTGGATTGCACAAAATGCTAAACCCGAAATCCGTACCTTTCATTTCTTCCAAACCCGTGGCGATTTCGCAGCCGTTTATAGTAGAAAAGCCATTTTCAAGCGCCAAAGAATCCATTAAAGGCGTTAAAAAGCCGGAATCGTCTTTCAGGTATACATTCAACCAAGGCAGCAGCAAACGATGCACCAAAGCCTGTTGCGCCGTCGCGGAAATGGGCGGACTCGAGCAACCCGACAGCACTTCACCGAGGGTACAATTGGTGTTCGCATCGCCAAACTGGCAGTGGCTTCCTCCACCGATATTGACGTAAATTTTGCATGCAGCCGTATCGAGCGCCTCGAATATAAGCAGGGCCTGTTGTGCCGGCGGTGCAATACAATCGTACGAACCGGCAAAGGTCAGGGACGGCGCCGATAAATCCGGCGCAACCGCAATGGCGCTCGGGTTGGTGTTCGCGGGCGCAAAGGTGGCCACACATTTGATCAGATCCGGGTTGTATTGATGCGCCAACACCGTGCAGCCTCCCCCCATGGAGTGGCCCATGACGCAGTATCGGGATTGAATGTGCCCGAAAAACAGCGAAGATGCCTGGTTTTTTTCCACCTCCATGGCAGAACACAAAAACGCCAGGTCTTTCGCAAAATCCGTGTGGCTCGGTGAAAAAGAGCCTTCCGTTCGCGGAAAACACAGGATAAAGCCTTCTGGAACAAATGTTTCCCAAAAATGCTGGTAGGCCGACCAAACCATCACGAAACCATGCCCGAACTGGATTACCGGAAATTGTCCGGCCGCCACCGGCACATTATCACCGGCTACAGCGGCGGGGTAATAAATGTCCGTCAGAACAGGCCGGTTGTTTCGCGTCGGGTCTGTAAACGTTATACTAGTGTGACCGACCTGGAATTGAGCGGATAAGGTGGCGGAAAGCGTCAAAAAAAATAAAAAGGAGACAAGACGGGACATATACGGAAGTTTGAAAAATATTGGCGATTGTCGTTTTTTGATTCAGTTATCAAGGATTGCAATCGGATAAATAGTGATACAATTTGCCCTCACCGCAGCAACGCCACATCTCCCGACACAATCTTCTCCTCCACTACCCCACTCCCGTTGACGAGTTCGTACCGGATAAAATACACATAAACCCCCGGATTAAGCGCTTGCCCCCTGAAGGTCCCGTCCCAGCCCCGGACAATGTCTTCACTGTTGAACAGCAAACTACCCCAGCGGTCAAAGATATTCATCTCGAACTTGGTCACCGCAATGTTGGTATACGCCCGGAAAATATTGTTTAAACCACTGCCATCCGGCGTAAAAGCATTGGGCAGGTAAATACCCTCCTGCTTCTTAACTTCTATCGCTATGTCTGCGCTCGCCGTGCAGCCGGCTATGGTGGTCACCAACACGGTATAGGTAATATCGCTTTGCGGCGTAGCCAGTGGGTTCAGGCAGTCCGTGCAGTCTAACCCTTGCGAAGGCGACCACAGCACCGCCGCGATCTCCGATGCCGGAACATTGAGCACGGGGTTGAGTTGAATCGAATTTCCAGCCAGCAAACCTACGCCTGCATCTAAAGTAATGGAGAGCGGCGTGACGCCAGGCAAATCCACCGATGCCAGTTGTTCACAACCTCCTCCGTCCTGCACCACTGTTTGATAAACGCCCGGCTGCAAATTGTCGAACAAGCTGTCCTGGCTAAAAGTCGTGCCCCCGTCAATCGAGTACAGGAACGGCATTTGGCCGCCTTGCCCACCTGAAAAAGTAATGCTGCCGGAAGTTGCGTTGCAATCCGGTGGAGTGCTGCTGAGCGATGGAAAAACCACTACTGCTTCTTCTACCGTCACGGTGCTGCCAGCCGTGCAGCCGCTCAGCGGATCGGTTACGAGCAGCGTGTACAACCCCGGCGCATCGGCCGTTGGGTTGGGCGTAGACTGGCCGGACACGATATTGCCGTCGCCCGTTGTCCAGTTGAACAGGACGCCCGGCGTCGTGCTGCTGCCCTGCAGTACCACTAGCGGCGCATTGCAGCTCAAGCTCTGGACTGGTCCGGCGTTTACATTCGGGGCATTTATGCTTTGGATCACGGTTGCTTGCGCAGTCGCGGTGCAGCCGTTCAACTGGTTTGTGACCGTGAGCGTGTACGTCCCTGTCGCATTGACCGATGGCGATAGCGTGGTTCCGCCGCCCACGATGCCAGGGCCCGACCATTGATACAAGAAGTTGGCCCCCGGGCTGCTACCCATGCCGCTTAAGGATACCTGGTTGAGTAAACAAGTCAATGCTTGCGGCGATGCCGCAGCAGCCGTTGGTGTTGTGGTATTTGCCGCGGCCGTGGCTGTGGCCGTGGCCGTACAGCCGTTCGACTGGTTTGTCACGGTCAGGGCGTAATTTCCGGCGGCATTCACGAGGGGCGAAAGTGTGGTTCCGCCGCTCACAATGCCCGGCCCCGACCACTGGTAAGTGAAATTAGCGCCTGTGCTGCTGCCCGCGCCGCTCAGAGCAATCTGAAGGAGCGTACAAGTCAGCATTTGCGGCGAAGTGGCCGATGCCAGTGGCGGTGTGGTATTCGCTGCTGCAGTTAAGCCCGCCATTGCGGTACAGCCGTTCGATTGATCGGTCACGGTCAATCCATACGTTCCTGCCGCATTCACCAAGGGTGAAAGTGTGGTTCCTCCGCTCAGAATGCCCGGCCCCGACCACTGGTAAGTGAAGTTTGCGCCCACGCTGCTGCCTGCACCGCTCAGAGAAATCTGAAGGAGCGTACAGTTCAGCGTTTGCGGGGATGCGGCCGATGCCAGTGGCGATGTGGTATTGGCAAGGGCGGTTAAGCCAGCCATTGCGGTACAGCCGTTCGATTGATCAGTCACGGTCAATCCATACGTTCCTGCGGCATTCACCAAAGGTGAAAGCGTGGTTCCGCCGCTCACAATGCCCGGTCCCGACCACTGATAAGTGAAATTAGCACCCACGCTGCTGCCTGCGCCGCTCAGGGAAATCTGAAGGAGCGTACAGTTTAGCGTTTGCGGGGATACAGCCGATGCAAGCGGCGGTGTGGTATTGGCAACGGCGCTTAACCCAGCCATTGCGGTACAGCCATTCGACTGGTCGGTCACGGTCAAGTTGTACGTTCCTGCGGCATTCACAAGGGGTGAAAGTGTGGTTCCTCCGCTCACAATGCCGGGGCCGGACCACTGGTAACTAAAATTTGCACCCGCACTACTCCCGCTGCCATCCAAAGATATCTGATTCATCGCGCAAGTCAATGTTTGCGAGGAACTTGCCGATGCTGTTGGCGGCATGGTATTCTCCGCTGCAATTGCGCTGGTTGTGGCGGTACAACCGTTGGTTTGATCCGTCACCGTTAGCGCATAGGTTCCTGGCGCGTTAACCAATGGCGACGTGGTGGCTCCGCCGCTCACAATGCCAGGGCCTGACCACTGATAAATAAAATTTACCCCTGCGCTACTGCCGCTGCCATCCAAAGAAATTTGATTCAGTGCACAAGTCAGCGTTTGGGGTGAACTCGCAACAGCGGTCGGCGTCTGTGTCATCGAAGACACTTGTACGCTCGATAAAGACTGGCAGTTGTTCGTAGCGTTTGTCACCTGCAACAGGTAGGTCCCCGTTGCCGCCACCAAAGGGGTTAAGGTCGTATCGCCCGATAAAATGCTTCCGTCCGTCGTGGTCCAAAGGTAAGAAATGCCGGGGCCTCCACTCGAACCGGAGCCGTCGAGCGCCACAGAAAGCGATACGCATGTGAGCGATTGTAGCAGACCGGCATCGGCCGTGGGGGCATTGACATCCTGCAACACCGTCACCTGATCGGTGGCCGAGCAGCCGTTGAGCGTGTCTGTCACGGTCAAAAGATAGAGGCCCGCCGCGTTGATCACCGGACTGAGGGTGTTTTGACCCTGGAGTATATTCCCATCGGGCGTTGTCCAACCGTACGAAATATTGGGGCCCGTGGCTGATCCTGTGGCATTTAAGGTGTCTTGAACAACGCCACAGAACAGCGTAAGCGGGGCTCCTGCGTCGACTACTGGCGGCACGATCACTTGCACCAGGTCTACGGAAGATACGGCCTGGCAGCCGTTGCTTTGGTTGATCAATGTGAGGATATAGGCGCCGGGCGCATTTACCAAAGGCGTTAGGCTGTTTTGACCCGAGACGAAACCAGGGCCACTGCCGCCGGCCGCCGGCGTAAAAGTCCAGGCCGGAGTGAGGTTGGGACCCGAGGAGGAACTCGTGGCATCGAGGGTCAATTCAGGCGTTTGGCAGTCAAGCGCTACGGGTGGAACGATTGATACGATAGGGGTGATGGTGTCTACCGATATGCTTGCCAGGCTCGTGGCGGTACAGCCGTTGGTCGCATTGAGAATCGTCAGGGTATACTGGCCGGCAGCGTCCACCCAAGGCTGGAGGCTGGTGTCGCCGGAAAGGATATTTCCGTCAGGCGTTGTCCAAAACACTTGGAAACCCGGACCGCCGGAGGAAAGCGAAGCGTCTATCTGTACAGAATCCGCAGCGCAGCTGATGGCCGCGAGGGGTTGACCGATGGAGAGAACAGGCGGTGTAAACGAAGCCGCCACGTTTACCGTATCGGCGGCAGCGCAACCGTTTTGGGTATTGGCAATCATCAGGATATACAAACCCGCTGAGTCTACTCCTGCTGTTTGACCATTTACGGCGCCGGTAAAATGGCCGTTGGGGCTTGTCCAAAGGAACACAATGGTAGAGTCGTTGCTGCTGCCGGCACTATTTAGAACGAGATTCGGGGTCATGCAATTCAGCCCACCCGGCGCATTTGCCATGGCCACAGGCAATAAGGTATCTATGGTAACCGGGGCAGTCACGCTGGCCGTACAACCGTTGCTTGTATTAGAAATCAACAACGTGTAATTGCCGGCAGCGTCTACCCAGGGTGTGAGTGTGGTATCGCCGGAGAGTATATGCCCGCCGGGGCTTGTCCAGAGCACCTGAAATCCGGGCCCGCTAACAGATTGTGTGGCATTTATTTGCACCGAATCGACGATACAATTCAGCACCGGCGCCGGCAGGTCGATGATAATGGATGGTTGAGCAAACAGTCCGGCCACCATTACAGTATCCTTGGCCGAGCAACCGTTTAGGGTACTGGTGATGTTTAAAATATATAGACCCACAGAATCCACCGTAGCGGTTTGGCCGTTTACCGGACTGGTGAAATGGCCGTTCGGACTGGTCCACAAGAAAGTAAAGGTGCTGTCGTTGCTGCTGCCCGTACTGTTCAGGGTCAGCAGTGGGGTGATGCAATTCAACGCGCCCGGCGCATTTGCAGCGGCCACCACGACCGGTGGTATGCCGCTTTGTATTACGTTTACGCCGGCTGCGGCGGTGCAGCCGTTCACGCTGTTCGTTACCGTAACCGTGTACGATCCGGGGGCGTTTACCACGCAGTTATTCAGGGTATTAGCACCGGAAACGATGCCCGGGCCCGCCCACTGATAGTTGATGCCGCCGCCGATAGAACTCCCTGACCCGCTCAGGGTAAGACTACCCGCGATACAGGGCAGCGTCCCTGGCGCATTAGCCGCAGCGACCACGGGCGTGATATTCTGGTTCACATCCACACTGGCCGTGGCCGTGCAGCCACTGATGTTATTGGTGACCAGCAGCGTGTAGGTTCCCGGCTGGTTGACAATCGGGGTCAATGTACCGTTTCCGGAAACAATTCCGGATGCGGGCTGCCAGTCGTAACTAACCAGGCCGCCGAGCGAGGATCCGAACCCGTTGAGTTGTGCGGTCATATTGGCACAGGTCAGCGGGCCGCTGACGTTGGCATCGGCCACTACCGTAAGCGGATCCGGGACTACCGTAATGCTGGCTTGGTCGGTACAGATGCCGTCGCCGGTGTCGAAGGAAACCGTGAGGATGTAAACGCCGGGTTGATCGACCGTGGGCATCAAGGTGTTGCCGCCGGATACGATCCCGGGACCGTCCCATTCGTACACCATGCCCGGGCCTGAAGAGGACGAGCCGCCATTGAGCACGATACCCGTTTGCGCTGCGCTACAGGGCAAAGTAACGGTAGTCGGCAACACGGCATTGACTGTGACGACAGATACGGTCACCTGGTCGGAGGCGGTGCAGGCTTTAGCCATAAACACATCGTCGATTGCAAAGTCGTCGCCGAAAAAGCCGTTCCCGCTGCCGTTCACATCGAGAATACAGAGGTTCGCGCTGGTGGCCGCGCCAGAAAACCAGGCAGCCGTAAACTCCTGCCAATCGCAGCCGCCGGAGGCTGTGACATTATACGGTGGGCCAACCGCCGTGCCGTTCACCGAAAATTGCATAATTGGCGGCGAAATGGGCGAAGCCAGCACCCAGGCGCTCAGCACATACCAACTATTGGCCATTACCGGAATCGTTTGGCACCAGACTTGTACGCTGGCTCCGCCGGTTCCATTGCAGAGCATTAAATTACCCGTTCCGTTGCCGAAGGTGTGGTCGTCGCAGGGCGGAAAAATGGATAAAACGAGGGCCGGCGAGGTGGTAAGGACATAAGTTCCGGGCGTAATCGGTAAAGGATTATAGGTGTAGCCGCTGGTAAAACCCGTATTGCCGGATTCAAAACCGGGGTTGGTCACTAAGTTCGGCGCAGACGGGTCCACAGCAGATGCCGTGAGCGTATAGGTGGCGGTACCGTTGACCGTGGCGGTCGGATTTAGAATAGTTGTACTGTTCAGCCCAGTGGGAGGCGTCCACCGAAAGCCGATTTCCTGTCCGGAAATGCTGCCCTCCAGGTCGACCGTGCCGCCCATGTTGCACACAAATTTGTCGGGGCCCGCGTTGACGGTGATGGGGCATTGGGCTGGCAGGCCGTGCGGGAGCAGGGAAATCGGGAGGAAAAAGGCGGCAATAATTTGGTAGCGTTTGAACATACTTTTCCGGATACGGGGTGATTTGATTGTAAAATAGCCTTTTGACGGTTGTTTTCCGGTGATTAGGGGTGTCGGATTTGAAGCGCCAAAGTAAGAAAAATGTATACGGCTTTTATGTTAGCGCGCTTGAACGTTTTGCGTCCTGCCGGCTTCGTACCCTACAATTACATGTTATAGCCGGTTTAGAGGGTTTAGAGGGTTTAGAGGGTTTAGAATGTTGATTGTGAATATCTTGCAATTCCGGTTCCTTCAAAACCACTTTGCGTCGACTATACGCCGGCGAACATCCCGATCAAAGAAAAATTGCTTAATTTTGTAGGGTCAAAAAAAAAGCGCTATGTCCGAAATAAAAATCACTATAGATGACCAATACCTTCAAGCCTTTCTGGCTTTGCTGGAAACGCTGAACTACGTGCAGGTAGAAAAAGTCACTAACGGAGTCCAGAGCGGAAAATCTGAGGCGAAACCCGTCGATGCCACCGAGGCATTTCTGGCCGGTTTAGCGCCCGACAGCCCGCTGCGCCAGGTCGTTAGACCCATCCGCAAGGGCGATGTGACGGCGGAAGATTTGATCCGGGAAAGTGGGTATGTGAGAACTGACCTGGAAAAATTGCGCAGATTATCTATCGAATTAGATATACCGCAGAGTACCGACGAATTACTCGCTCAATTAACGGCATGAACCATTATTTGCTCGACACCAACCTACTTGTCTATTCACTTCGCAACGACCGCCGCTGGGATATTGTTTGTCAATCTTATGCCATTGAAGATAACAACAATTTCATTTCCGTAGTAAGTTTGGGCGAATTATGGTCTCTTGCCTTTCGAAATGAATGGGGGCAAAATGGAATAGAAAAGTTGGAACGACTCAACCAATCATTCATCATAGCAGACATCAATATCGAAAGCATCATTCGACGCTACGCCGAAATCGACGCATTCAGCCAGGGAAAACTAAAAGGAATGCAGCTTGAACTAAGCGCCCGGAACATGGGTAAAAACGACCTGTGGATTGCGGCTACGGCATCTGCCTTGAACCTGACACTATTGACTACCGACCGGGATTTCGACCATTTATCGCCTTCTTTTTTGAATTTACAGGCGATTTAAAAAATCGCGCCAACTTCGTTTTATGATTTTGCATTATTTTTAAACAAAAACCGCCTTTGCGGTTTTTAGTGGTACTGTTTTGCTGCCAACACTTTTGTGGCAGGCGCAATACCGGCTTATGCAAAAAATACTGATTGTAGAAGATGATCCCCATATAGCCGCTCTTATCAGCCGAACGCTGCTAGAGGGTGGTTATGAGACGTTTGTGGCATTTGATGGAAAAATGGCGATTGCACTATTCGACAGCCTCCACCCACATCTGGTGATTACCGATTTGGTCATGCCACATGTCAGCGGCCAGGACCTCTGCCGGCAAATTCGCAGCCGAACGAGCGCCGTTCCGATCATCATGCTTACAGCCCTGAACAACACAGAAGACGTGGTACAAGGTTTGGATGCCGGCGCCGACGATTATATGGCCAAGCCTTTCCGGGTGCCGGAGCTGCTGGCCAGGGTGCGGGCGTTGTTGCGACGGGCGGAACATTCCGGGCAGCATCAGATCAGCGTCGTGGCCGACCTGGCGCTCGATCATGCGACCAAAGAAGTAAGCCGGAACAATGAACCCATCAAACTCACCGCTACCGAATTTCGTTTGCTGGAATTTCTGATGTACAACAAAGGGCGCCTGAAGAACCGGATGGAGATTCTGGAAAATGTCTGGGGCGTGAGTTTCGATCCCAGCACCAATGTAGTGGACGTATACATGAACTATTTGCGCAATAAAATAGACAAGCCTTTTAAAATAAAACTGCTCCACACACAGATCGGGCTAGGCTTCATTTTGAAAGAATGACCACAATACCATGCAACTCCCAAAGCTTACTATCCGGCAGCGTCTGCCCTTGTTTATTTCCATCTCCGCCCTCCTGATCCTGTTGCTCGAGGGATTTTTCATTTATGAGTTCTCGGTCAGATTTTGCGAACAGGAATTCAGAGGGCGCATTCAGAAGCGGCTGTCGGAGGCAGACTCTGTGATCGCCCTGGACCGCCAGTACCCGTACACTGCGATCATTGGGTTGCCGCCCGGAGAATTGCCGGACGAGAAAATCTCCTACGCCACCGACCCGCGCCAAATTGTGCTGCCAAACGGCGAACGGATGCTTCCCCAGATGATGGACACGACGGATTTCGATCATTGCACCTACTGTTTTGCGCATGTCGGGCAACGCGACTATGGCATTCGGCACGATTCGGCTACCCACCACACTTTGGTTGTTTCTGCCATAGACCGTTATGGCCAAAGCAAGATACGTAACCTGCGAACCGGGATCATTTGCGGCATCCTCTTCGGTGTGCTGCTCCTAACGCTGGCAAGTTGGTTCTGGGTAAAAAAAATGTTGCAACCTGTAGCCGATAAAATCAGCAAAGCCCGCGCGATTGGGTCGAAAAGCCTCAATCTGCGCTTGGAAGTGAAAAACAACTACGATGAACTGGGTCAATTGGCGCTTACCTTCAATGAAATGCTGGCTCGAATAGAACAGGGTTTTCGTACCCAACAACAGTTTATCCGCAATGCCTCACACGAGATGCGTACCCCGCTGACCGCCATCACTGCGGAGGCAGATCTTGCCCTGCAACAAACCCGCAGCATAGAACACTATCAGCTGGCGCTCAAAAATGTGCGGGAACAAGCCGGAAACCTCAGTGAATTAGTGGCCCAATTGCTTCTCATGGCCAAGGTGGAGGCCAATAGCAGGCTGACAAGCGAGCAGTGCGCCGCCGACGAAGCGCTGCTCCTTGCTTTCAGGGCCTTGTTGCTCAAGTATCCAAAGGCCGGTCAAAACGTCCGCCTGGCACTCGAAGCACCCGAAGCCTCCCAATTTCTGGTGCGCTGCGATCCGCATATTTTACAAACCGCTTTTTTCAATTTGCTCGATAATGCAGTCAAATATGGCAATGAACAAACCATACTCGTGCGATTATTCCCGCTCTGCCAATCCGTGTGCCTTGAAGTGGTGGATCACGGCATGGGCATCGACTCAATTGAATTAAAGCATCTGTTCGAGCCTTTCTACCGCAGCAAGCACATCAAGCACCTGCCGGGAATCGGCATCGGATTGTCGCTTGTAAAAAGCATCGCTGAAAAATACGGTGGCAGTATCAGTTTGAAGTCTGAACCCGGTAAAGGCACTTCCGCCTGCTTCACTTTGCCTGGCATGGAGCTGGCTTCGTAGAAAATCTAATGACGCTCTAATACCGTTCTTAGACCGTTCTAATACCGCCTCACCCACCTTTGCTTCAAAATTAAAAAAGTTTTGAAGTATGAAAAATTCAAAGATTAATATGATCGCTTTGGGATCGTTATTGTTTCTGATGACAAGTTGTGCGTCGATTATGCCAGATCAGGTTGGCGTGAAGCGGACCTTTGGCCGTATCCATGAAGGGATCAAGCAACCGGGCATAGTAGGGATTAATCCTTTTTCCACACGAGTGATCCGGGTACCCGTCAGAACCATGAATCTGGCTATTATAGAAAACCTTCCCTCCAAGGAAGGCCTGACGATACGGTCGGAAAGCTCCATCCTTTACCGGATCAAGCCGAATTCGGTACCGCAAATCCTGAAGGAAACCGGGATGCAGTTCGAAGAAATGCTGATTCTGCCGGTTTTCCGCTCTGCCGCGTCGGATGTGTGTTCCAAGTATGATGCCAAAAATATGCACAGCGCCAAACGGGCTGAAATCGAAGAAGAGATCAAAAAACGCATGGTTGAGGTATGCGAACCAAAAGGGTTTATCATTGAAGCGGTGCTGTTAAAGAGCATCACGCTCCCGGCCGGCCTTTCCAAATCCATAGAAGCCAAACTCGAAGCGGAACAGGATGCGCTCCGGATGCAATTTGTGCTGGATCGCCAAAAGCAGGAAGCGCAACGCCAGATCATCGACGCCGAAGGGGCCAAAGAGATCGCCCGGATACAGGCCGAAGGCAAGAAAAACGCCACGATTATTGATTCTGAGGCCAGAGCCCGGGGCAACGAGATTGAAGCGGCGGGTATTAAAAAGGCCAATGACCTGATCAGCGTGAGTTTAACGCCTAACGTATTGAAATTCAAGCAGATTGAAGCATTTCAAAAACTCTCTACATCACCCAATACCAAGACGATCATCACGGACGGCAAATCGCCGATGGTGAACATGCTGGGTAATGAGTGAAATTAAAAAAGAACCTGTTTGGAAAAGGGGGCCTGCCCAACTATCTTTTCAACAAAAAATTCCGCATCGAAGGCGGGTTTCTCAATCAGATACTTCAACTACCCCGTGAAATAATGCTGCCGGGTAGCCCGAATGGTCGCAATGTATTCCAATATAGTCGGTTTAGAGGGGTTTAAAAGGGTTTAGAGGGTTTAGAATGTTGATTGTGAATATCTTGCAATTCCGTTTGCTTCAAAACCACTTTGCGTCGACTATACAATTCACGATTTATTGTAAAATCTTAGTTTTAATGTAGACTGGAGCCGGAACCAATAGTTCCATCTCTGTGTCTTAAATTTCAAGTTGTTATGAAATGTCCAAAATGTGATGTTATTTTATCTATTTCCGATCGGCAAGGCATCGAAATTGATTTCTGCCCGCAATGTCGGGGCGTATGGCTAGATCGGGGCGAGCTTGATAAAATTATTGAACGTGCCAACGAACCCTCCGGGCGCCTTAAAAAAAGCGACGACGATGACGACCGCCGCCGCTACAGTAATTCCGATTCGCAAGTTCCCGGAAATTATGATGAGCATTATGCCAGGCGTCACAAAAAGAAATCTCTCCTGGGCGATCTGTTTGATTTTTGACCGGTTGTGATTAATATATCACGCTGCCAAGCTTTTTTGTTTGACATAAAATGAAAAACTACCGCTTTAAAAAACCCGCCACCCATCATGAAAGTTCGATTAATTTCAGCGTCAGAGCCGTTAAACTCCACTATGGTAATTGACGGTTCCGGAAACATTGTCACAGTTGTGCCATACGGGATTTTGCAGGTGCTGCCCGTCGGGGATGCTATGTTTGCATACGGACATTTAACCTCTACCGATCAAGGCAATACATGGAGCGTGATACCGGGGAATACCAATTCGATCCGGGCATTAAACCCGGGTTTAGATTTTCTCGACATTATGCAGGGTTATACTACCATCGACGGCAGGCGGGTGATGCACACCGCCTATACAATCCACGCTATTGATCAGACCCCAGCCGGTACACTGGATCGTACCGACCTGGACTTGTCCGGGCTTGATGGCAATACTATTCTTAATTTGCACGAATGGCAAGGGCAGGTTTTTGCCGTTACACAGACGGGAGTGTACACGCGCAGCGTGAGTGATTTTTTTACAAAACAGCAATAAAAGCCAGCAATACTTATCTTACAAAAATGAAATACATTCGCTTAGTGGGGTTGCTCGCTATTACGCTTTTGTCTGGCGCCCACTCCTTTGCGCAGGAAGTTGACAATCCAGGGACCTTAGAATGGGTGCTAAAAACCACCGATTTGCTCGAAAAACGGCTCAATGATGCAGTTAGCACCCCCGACGCAGCCAACCTGCTCATTAAACTTATGGAGTCCTATGAAGATTTTGAGGCGGTAGCACTCGCAGGGCTTTATTGCCACGAGGTGCGCGCAGCTGCAGAACAAGGCCGGAATTACTGCAACTGGCTCACCAATTACAGGCAGGAAAAAGACTTGAACGCGCTGGTTGTGCGCGCGCAAAATGCCCGGGTACAGGCGATTCGTATGCGCGACGAAGCAAGTGTCTGTCTACAGGAAGCCACGCAGCGCTTACCGGATGCCAGTTTCACATTGGCCGATGTCATTCGTGCTAATGCTAAAGCGATTGAGTACGATTTAGCCGATGGATTAGCCTCGCAAAACTTCCATATCCTTTCGCAAAAATTAGAGCACGCAGAGCGGATTTTCCACGACACGGAGGTATTAGCCGCTCGTCTGGATAATTGCGAAACCGTAGGCAGCAATGCACGCCAAGGAATACAAGCATGCGCAAACGCACTGGCCTCCCCAAACTGGACTTTAGTGACGATCCGCGTTCAGGAAGCGGCAGCATACGCCGCCAAAATAATGGAACGAGCCGGCGAGTGCCGGTGACCCTGCGGTTGAAATATGTATTTTTCGAATAATCTTAGAGAATGTTTGGGCTGTTTTTTAGTTTTGGCTTCAACGCACCCAAATATCTATACAAGATTTGCATAAGGAACGGTGTCAAAATCCACTAACTGGCCTTGATTATTGCCAGAAGTAACATGGACTACGCATCCATTATGGAGGTATATTTTAATTTTCAGGGTTTTGTCCTTAATCTAAACATTATACATACATTTAAGGCTTGAATTATATTTAATGGCAAGCTTTATCCGGTATGATACCACAGGAAACCATAAGACAATTATCAGAAGCACTGATTATCGGACCGAAAAAGGTATTTGATTTACTGGAAATCTTGCTCCAGGAAGATTCGCATCCGTATAATTCCCTTACCTTACTTAAGGCGCAATATAGGTATTTGGTCCTAGCTAAGATGCATAATACCCTTAGCGAAAGCGAAGCGCATACTCAATGGAACCAGCTGAATGAAAAAATACTTATTTTCATAAACCTTCTTGAAGTAGGAGATCTAAAGTCCACCCTTGCTGCGAACGAACTTCCCACTCATGGAGAAGTACTGTACCGTATTCCGACGCAGATGTCTATTGGGATTGAAACGCATTGTATAATCCGAATAGCACCTACCAATGCTATCCTGTTGCGCAACTTTTCTTTGCGTCCCGATGATAAAGTCCGGGAGGATATATTACTGGCGGAAATCATGGAAGTAGAAATCTTGAATGATTCCGAAAACGGTCCTTTCAAAGTTCGTGCTTTGAGTGATCCCATTCAGCCAATACATACGAAACACTATACTGAGTGGGTCTTTGCTGTTACGCCCTTGCGAATAGGCGAATACCCACTGACTCTGAGAATTTCTACTCTATTGTTGATTCAAGGGAAAGATTTGCGGCAGAATACCGTATTGGAAGAACGGATATTTGTTTCTTCAGAAAACGTACATTTTGATGCCGAATTCCTAAAAAGCTCCTTGGTGGTAGCTTATTCGCTCCAACTGTATCCAAGTTTCGAAGAACAAGGCAAATTGGCCGATTCAATCTCGTTGCCTTCCGGAAGGGGAAAACAGTTACCTGCAAATTATTGGTACCGGAGTATTGCGTTTGCTATATTTCTAATGGTGGCCGGAATTTCCAGTGTGGTGGCATTTAACATATATCAAGACCAGAAAGATTGGCGCGAAACCGTTGCAAATGGTGATATTGAAGCATACAAAGCATACCGGCGAAAGCACCCGACCGGTAAATATATCCAACAAGCATTGGATTCTATAAAAATCATTCCCATTCCTCCCGGTACAAGCCCGGAAAATATACCAAATCAAGAATCGAGTGGCTTGCATTCGCTCGATGATCCTTCTTACTGGGCCGTGTTGAAGGGGGGCGATTTTAAAATGGGATCTGTGGATGGATCGGTAGAAGATGCATGTCTGCATGTTGAAACTGTACAGGATTTTTCCATAGCCAGATTCGAAGTAACACAGGCATTATGGAGGGATATTATGAAAACCAACCCATCGCGAATCAAGGGATGCGATAGTTGCCCGGTGGAGCAGGTATCCTGGAACGAGGTACAAGATTTCATCAAGCGTATCCGCGATATCACGGGACGCACCTACCGTTTGCCTACCGAAAAAGAATGGGAATATGCCGCGTTTAGGGGCAAGGAGGGCGTTGATTATGCCGGAGAAGCATTTTCTTGGAGCACGCTTAATTCCAATCGAACAACCCATCCGATTGGTGAAAAACGTCCCAATTCGCTCATGATTTATGACCTCACTGGGAATGTAGCAGAATGGTGTAGCAATAATTATCAGCCGTATATTAACTGTAGGTTTCAGACATTTCGGCCTAATTCAAAAATAGTGCGGGGAGGCGCCTTCAGTCAAGGGGTAGATGTTTTTCAAATTTCCTACCGGCAGGCTTTCCCTGCCAACACCTCATATTCCTATGTCGGCTTCAGACTGGTCATGGATAAATAAATCTTTGTTTATGAAACATTTCTTTTTTTATTTTTTCTTCTTCTGCTCATTGTTTTGGAATGGCCTAAACGCACAGGTTTCGGTTGAACAATGGGAAAAACTAGCGGAAAAAGAAGAGGACCCTTATCAAAAAATAAAATATTTTACTTTGGCGATTCGCCAGAAACCTGGTGAAGCCGGTTATTATCTGGGCCGTGGGGACGCCTGTCGCATGTTACGTCAACATGAAAGGGCTATTGCCAATTATGATACCGCCTTAATGTACAAGCCGAGTTATATACAAGCATTGAACTTAAGGGGAATCAGTTTTTTGGCGCTGAATCGCATAGTCGAGGCTGAAGCAGACTTTCGGACGGTGTTGGAATATAACTCCTCCATCTCATTTGCCTCACAGCAGTTGGCAATTATTAAAATCACGCAGAAAAAATATGCAGAAGCTGTCACGCTCTGTAAAACGGCGCTGCGTCCGGACGCTGATTCGGCTGCGGTATTTTCTACGTTGGCTGATGCCTATTTGCAATCAGGCCAACTCGACAATGCAATTGAAAACGCCGAAATCGCCATCAAACTCAAGTCTTTCAATCGTTCTTTGGCATATTATGTTCGGGGAGAAGCGTTTCGTCAAAAAGGGCGTTCAGATGAAGCCGTGGCGGATCTGAACAGGGTATTTGATCCATACAAACCCAAAGCCAGTGTAGCGTTAGCCTTCATCGAACAAAAGAACGGCGCCTATTTAGCGGCAACGAACCATTTCGATGAATACCTAAGCGACTTCCCAAGGGATACTTCCATTCAACAATTGAGAGAGCAGGCAGCCTCCCATTTACCCAAAAGCGTAGCGCCGCCTGCCGCTTACCGACCGCCTTCAAGCAAATACCGGTATGGCATGGCCCGCTCAAAAAGCCGTCCATCCACTTCGAAATCTGGAATCTCTTTTGCTTCTAAATACAGGAAAGGACCAATGCCTACCTGGATTGATATCTGGCCCCCAGGCTTCAAACCTTTAAATCAGGGTGAACAACGGAGCTGTGTCGCCATGGTTATGGCAAGTCTGAAAGAAGTTCAGGAATGGAGGGAGACGAAAGTCCATAACCATTTCAGCCCTGCATTTATCTACAACCTTATCCGAGGAGAGCCGGATGGTTATTGCGATTTGGGAGAAGGCCTTAGGACCTTACAAGTAACAGGAATTTGTCTGGAAAACAGTATGCCTTACCGGCCGGAGGATTATAAAAAAAAGCCCTCACAGTCAGCCAAAAATGAAGCTAAACGGTTCAAGATCAGTCACTATTTCACCATTAATAAGAATTTGCAGGAAGTAAAGCAGAATTTGCAAAATTTCGTTCCCGTGGTGGCTGGCCTTGATCTCGCTACCATGAACGAGCCGCCCTGGAACGACCCGGCTACCAACAAGAGCCATGCTATGCTCATCATCGGTTACGATGACGAACGCCGCGCGCTCAAACTCCTTAATAGTTGGGGACCTAATTGGGGAGAAAAGGGCTTTGGATGGATACCCTACGATAAATTCGAGACCGTTTTTACCGAACTCTATGTGGCAATTGATGCACCCACTCCTCCGGAAGAAAAACCGGTCGTTCCTGAAAAGGTACCACAACCGCCTACGAATGAACCTATGAAGAATGACCCGCCAGCCACGGTAGGCAGTTCTCCTACCTGGCCAGTATTGGCTGATCAGAAGCCAATACCTAGCACAACACCTGCTAACGAGCCCTCTTCGGCACCGTTTTCCTACAATGACCTCTGGGCATCGCCGCTGGAACACGTACTACTTTCATTTATAGGGCAAATTATGAGCGATCAGCCATTTGTACAAATAACCAATGTGCAACCCGTTATGTATGGTCCGGAGCCGCTCCTGCACATCGAAGGGTTTATACATGTTCCAGCGGCTTACGGAAATACGGCAAATGTAACCGTGCTTTTCTTTGATGCGAGAAATAACGCCCCTCTTGGCAGTACAAATCTCTATTTCGCCACGTTTTATGGCCAGGCAGCCGTAGGTACCTCTTACTTGTTTTTGCCTCCTTACGGCGTCGTGGAGCAGTCTTTCGTGATGCACATCCCGTTTAGCGCTTTCAATACACCAATAGAATATTCTTCCGTGTACGGAAAAAGTTGGTTTACCACTCGGGTATATGGCGTACCCTACCTATATATCAACGATTTTGGGGTCGCGCAAGGGAATGTTTTTCCGTTTCCCGTAACCAAATAACAGAAAACACATAAATACGTGCTTTGGCATTCTTTGCAAACTGTTCTTTTTATTCTACCATATATGAAAACCCGCACCCTCTACGCCACCCTCATCGGCATCAACGACTACCCCAACCCCCGCAGCAAACTCAAAGGCTGCATCAAGGACGTCCTCGGTATCGACCTGCTTTTAAGAGACCTAAAAGTCCAACAAGGCCTCGATGATGATAAAAAACCTCTGCTGGAATACGAGCCGCTGTACCTGCTCGCGCCCAACACAATCGATAAATTAGCCATCGGCGATTACGAAACCGCGCAAAAAGTCCAGGTTCCCTACCAGGAGCAGCCGCCCACCTTCGCCAACGTAAGCGGCATGGCCTTCGACCACCTCAAACAGGCCAAAGACGGCGATATTTGTCTCTTGTATTACAGTGGCCACGGCTCCTACATACAGGCCCCGGAAGTATTCTGGCACAGCAAACCGAGCCGCCAGAATGAAACCATCGTATGCGTCGACAGCCGCAGCGGCGCCCGCGATCTGATCGATAAGGAACTGGCCTACCTGCTCTGGGATGCCCTGCGCGACCCACTGAGTGGCAAGGAAAAAAACGTACACTGCGTGGTGATCATGGACTGCTGTTTCGCCGGCAACAACACCCGCGGCGAGGACGAGGCGGATAGCCCGGTGTTGTATCGCCACGACCCGCCGTCCTCCGCCAATATTCCCCTGGAACAATACCTGGGCTTCTACCAGGCCGGAACGTTCTATCAGGTGAAAGACGGTAAGGCTAACATCAAAATTGCCCGCTACGTCCACCTCGGCGCGGCGCTGGACACCGAAAAATCCCAGGAAACATCGTTTGACGGCGGCCTTTTTACCTCCAAACTACTCGAATCTTTACGCGCCGGCGGCGGCGGCCGGAGTTACCGCGATCTCGTCGACGGACTCGCTATTTCCGTGCGAAACCGGGCCGGCGAACAAAATCCGGTGGCCTTTTCCCGGGACGACAAAGACCTCGACCAGCAATTCCTCGGCGCCAAAATCATACCGTATAAAGCCGGCTTTGAAGTGCGGTACGATGCCGTACAGGGACAGTGGATCCTGTATGGCGGCGCAATGCAGGGAATAGTGGCAAGCACCGCATCCGCGAAAACCCTGGTTCAGGTGGACGGCGTCAAACAGGACGTAGAAGTGCTGGAAGTCTTTTCAAATTTTTCCGTACTTGACCCGGAAGCCATGCACGCTTTCGACCCGGACAAGGAGCAATACAAAGCGGTACTCCTGCGCTTAGCCAATCCGGGCATTCAAATCGGCCTATCAGAAGATTTATTCCATAATTCAGCGCGGAAGGCGGCGCTCATATCCGCCTACACGGAATTTCCGCCCTTGTTTTTTGAAATAAATTTTGACCAAAACCCGGATAACATCCAGTATGTGATCCAGTTAACAAGCGATGATCAGTACGCATTAACCCGCCTGAACGGGTATGCCTCACTCTTCAAACGCGAAAAAGACCCGCTCGTTTTCCTGCGCAACGCCGATTCCGTGGGCAAATGGATCAATACCTCCGAATTGAAAAACGCCAATTCCGGTTTTTCCAAAAACGACTTTGTTTTTACTTTGGAAAAAATTGAAGGCAAACCGGAACATACTGCGCTGAACAGCAGCAATTTGGATAATCAGGATATTATGTATGGCGAAAAAATAGAGGGTTTGGCAGAAGAGACGGTTTTCCAATACCTGAACGGCAAACAACCGGCCTTCCGCTTGAGTATTGCCATCCATCCGGATTCAAAGATTGAGTCTTGTTATGTGGGCGCCTTGTACTTAAACAGTAAGTTTGGAATCGGAAACGATTTTATTCGTAAGGATGCGAATTTGTTGCGGCGTGGGAAAGACCCGCTTTATTTACAATTCGTAGACAAATCGACCCATAATTTTTACAAAACCATTCCGCTAACCATAGATAAAGGATATAAAAACCTTCAGATCAATGAAATCACCGAGTTCCTGAAAATCTTCGTGTCGAATCAACAGGTTGATCTTCAAAGGTTTGTTCAAGACGATCTTCAACTCGACAGCAGCCTTATCGGTAAAAGAAGTGTCGGTTTGGAAAGTCTCGAGGACCAGACCGACTGGACCGTATTTACCACAAAAATTCGACTGATAGGCCCAAATAAAACAAAAGCCCTCGAAGCGGGCACAACGGTAGCCTTCCCTGGTTTCAGCGTGAGCGTCCCCAATGGCATAAAAGCCCGGGCCTTTGCCGCTACGGCCGACGACCAGCAACGCAAGCTGAAAAAAGCCGGCATGAAAGGCCTTGATGCCGAATCCGACGCCTTGTCTATGGTGATCATGCCGCCCGCCGGGATTTGGGGCGAGGAACTGACGTCGGACGATATTTTCGCGGGCGGACTCAGTTCATCCGCCAACAACGGTTTTCAGGTATTGGAAATAACTACTGAAAATGCCAGCGAAACCCTGGTCATTCCCGAAGGAGAAACCATGTTGCTCAGCCCCATAACGGCGCCCGGCGCCACGCGTTCCATGGAAAGCGATCTGGAGGAAACCATCATCCCTTACGGCTACGACGAAGCATCCGAACTCTTTTTCCCCCTGGGCTACTCCGACGAGGCGGGCAACGTACACATACAGGTGTTGCCCGCGCCGAGTTACGGTATCATTCAGGGCGACGGAGCCTTGACCCGCTCTGTGGGCGGCTCCATTAAACTCTATTTTAAAAAACTTTTTCGTAAAAAACGCCCGGAATCGATCAATACGCTCCAGTTGTACCAAATTCCCAAAACGGGCGACTGGAAAGACCTGGGCAAAGACCCCTCAAAAATGGGCGCAGCGCTCTCCACCAAACCCGGTGGGCGGGCCGTGCTGCTGGTTCACGGTCATGTGGGGGATACCCGGCATATCGTTGCCGCGTTCAAAGAGATCGCAGGTTTAAGCGAGGCCGTCGATTTTGTGCTCACCTACGACTATGAGTGTTTGTCCACAGAAGTAAGCAAAACCGCCGAGCAATTGAATACCGTGCTGAGCAAAGCCGGTTTCGGGCAGGCAGGTATGCCCGAGCTGGTCATTGTAGCGCATTCGATGGGTGGTCTGGTGTCGCGCTTTTTACTGGAAGTACAGGATGGAAAGCGGTACGTCAAAAAACTGATCCAGGTCGGCGTACCCAACGCGGGTTCCGAATTAGCGCAGGTGGCCACCTCCGTTTTTGGTATGCTCACCCATGCGATGAACGTGACGGGCCCCGTCAAATTAGCCATTTCCGGTCTGTCTTTCCTGCTGAAAAAACTCGCGCTTGACCCCGGTCAGACCTTGAAAGACCTGCGCCCGGGATCGGCTCCCCTGCAACAACTCGCCCTTTCGCGACCGCCGGAAGGAATACCGTATCACGCCATCGCGGGCAACACGGCGCTTTTAAAAAAGGGTTACCATGGCAATAATTTTTTCCTCAAAAAAGTGGCGCGGGCGCTGAAAGAGAACCTGTTATACCCCGGCATTTCCATAGGCGTTTTTAAAGGCAAAGACAACGATATGGCCGTGACCCTCGATAGTATGCAGGGCATTTCCGGATTCGACGCGGCAACGCAATTGCAGGAGGTTGCCAGCGATCACCTGGCTTATTTCCGGGAGCGGCGCTGTCAAGTGGAGTTGTTGGGGTTGATTAGCCCTGCGGGCGTCTGAGGGCTATAGTAGGCCGGTTTGCAGTGGTAGCGCGGCGTTATTGAAGTTATTTTTTAAAACGCAGTTATTTTTATTAAAGCATTGGTAAACAATGTCTTGAACTCAGTTGCGCATCTTCATTTTAAACACATAGGAACATAGGACACATAGACGTAGCGTACACCAAAACCAGGTATTTTTTGTGTACGTTACGTCTATGTGTCCTGGGGATACCTCGCACCGCCATGTTTTGAGAAATACGTTTACTAAACTTTCAAAGTTTAGTAAACGTGGCCTCTAAGAATACGTTTACTAAACTTTCAAAGTTTAGTAAACGTGGCCTCTAAGAATACGTTTACTAAACTTTCAAAGTTTAGTA
>Ga0105046_10002425_pt1 | contig 29427 bp, 21 predicted proteins | sample MAT03_FD_78385 | JGI IMG/M metagenome (GOLD analysis project Ga0105046, IMG submission 78385) | Freshwater microbial communities from Lake Fryxell liftoff mats and glacier meltwater in Antarctica - MAT-03 (megahit assembly) | ecosystem: Environmental > Aquatic > Freshwater > Ice > Liftoff... | reverse complement strand
GGTGTTATCCAGCTGCCCGGTCTTTTCCAGAAATTCCGTCAATCGCCCGACGCTGTCATCGACGCTCAGCACGGTGCCCCAATACGCGTGAACCATTCGCTCAAAATCAGCCACAGCTTCCGGTCGCGCATCGGGGAACTTTTTTCTCCATTCGAACAACGGACCGTAGATGCCGTGCCATGTTGTCAGTCGTTGCCGAATCCAGTCGGGTTTGTCGTTCAGCAGAGTCGAACTGACGGGGTATGAAACTTTGACGTCATCAAACGCATGTTCATACTTCGGTTCAGGAAAGTAGAATGAATGCGGTGCCTTGTGTCCCAGACACAGAGCCCACGGTTCATCCGGTTTTTGATCTTTCAGCCAGTTCAGCGCGTAGTCAGTTACGACATGCGTGTAGTAGCCGACAGGAGTTTCCCGTTTTTGTCCGTTGACGTTCCATTCGGTATCGAAGTATTTTCCCTGGCCCTTGTGGGAAATAAACCAATCGAAACCCGCGCGCGGATCGTCGTTATTTTCGCCCATATGCCATTTGCCGATGTAGGCGGTCTTGTATCCATCCGACTGCAGCGCGGCTGGCCACTGCGGCAGATGTTTCGGCAACTCCGTGAAATTGTCACGCACGCCATGTCGATGCGCATACAACCCCGTCAGAATGCTGGCTCGGCTTGGGGAACAAAGCGACGTGGTGCAGAACGTGTTCGCGAACGTCACGCCGCGTTTTGCCAGAGCATCAATGTTGGGCGTTTTGACATGCGTCGATCCCAGGCAGCCAATCGCTTCCGGACGCAGATCATCACACAGGATGTACAGGACGTTTGGCTTTTCTGCGGCAGTTGCAGTCTGACTTCCCGTCAAATACGTGCAGGTTACAGAAATTGCAATTGCCGCGATTGCGGCAATCCAATGCTTTCGCGGTTCCATCGAAACAATCAACGTCATCAAACATCTCCATCGAATTCTGGCGGGGCAACATGCAGCAGCGCGTCAGGTCTCTGAGCACCGGGAATCGTAGTCCGCGATCTGCTCAGATGAAACCCTGCGAGCGTGATTGGCGTGTTTCGTTACGTCCATGCCATTGCAGGTAAGATGCATTGAGTTGCGTCGTTGTAGGGTAGTGGCGTTGTTATCGGCAAACCCAACGTGATCCTGACCATCGGTCCTCGATCGGCAGATACTGCCACTTGGCGTGTTCACTCGCCGATCCTGCAGATGAACTCCGACAATTCCATGCCAATCGGACTTGTTTCCCCCCATGTGCCGCGACGAAGGAGTCTTTGCCGTCATTCACTTCGCGTGGCAATTCACCGGGTTGTCCTGATAATGCGGCGACTAATCGACTCGCAAGGATGTGAGTCGGCTTGATGTTCGGGAACAATGCAATGCTGCGAATCTTTCTGCTGTTGAGTTTGTCCCTGGTGGCCACCCTGGGATGCAAGTCCAGCAGCGTGATCAGGCTGCGAGACCGAACGGCGCAGAAGTACGAGGCTGCGGTTCCAGAGGCCAAAGTTGCAGTGTGGCATACGCCCGATTCGAATCATTCCGAGTATAAAAACGAAACAAACCTGCTGTTCTGCTCATCCGGGACGAGCAGTTGCGGGCCGGTGAGCCCACTGCAGCCAACGTGGGGGCCGTCGCGATTCACTGTGAAGATGGGGTTGCGAGGCTCCTGCTTCGCCCTGTCTTTCCCCAGTTCATCGGCTCGGCAGTTGCCTCGCCCTCCCGAGACTCAATTTTCTATTTGCTCCCACCGAAATCCGACACTGCAGCCAACGTCGAAATTATGCGAATCGATCGACGGACAATCAAAAAGCAGTATAATTCAAATCCAGCGAGAACGCCGGGATTTGCTGAATGAGGTCGCTCAGTCAGCGGCGTCATTTACGGCGGCCACTGGAATCCCCGCTGAAAATGTATCACCGATAAAGAACAAGTAAACAAGGAGTCGAAACAATGCGACTAATCACTTTCCTCGCATTGATTCTGTCTACTACGAACGCCGCTTTCGCATCGTATGATGAAGCCGTGATCCGTAAGGATCTTTCAGCAAACGAATTGTCCGCCTATGTTGAGCAGTTGACTTCAAATGGCCGGATCATCGTCGATCTGAATGTGCAAATTGTCGAACGTCGCGCGGTTTTTGATGTTGCCTCGCAAGTCAACGAAGACAAGCGGCCATGGCTGATTCAGGTGAATATCTCCGACAAGGAATTTCGCGAGTCATCGAAACGCTACAAGAGTGATGGATTCAAGAACACCGTTCATCGATTCATTCCGAACGGTCGCGAAAAACTTCACTCCACGGTCTGGGTCCAAAAAGTCGAAACAGCGGCTTCCTTGAAAATACCAGGTGGTCCGCTGCCAGTCACCGGGGATCATGGAAAGGAACTGAGTCCGCTGAACGACCTGCTGATCAAAACACTCAGCGACAACTATATCCCCGGTGCGACAGTCGCGGTGGCACGTGACGGTGAAATCATTTACGAACGCGGCTTTGGATATTCCGACATCGATAAAAAGACGCCCATGAACCCCGATTCGGTGATGCGAATCGCCAGTATCAGCAAGCCGATTACTGCCATCGCCGTCCTGCTGTTAATGGAAGATGGCAAGCTGAAGCTGGATGATCCCGCCATCGACTATCTGGTCCGCGACAAGAAATATTCTCTGCCCAAAGATGCAGACGCTGCGTGGAGTCGCGTAACGATCCAGCACCTGCTTCAGCATTCAGGCGGATGGGATCGCGAGAAGTCAAAAGATCCCGTGTTCGAATTGCTGGAAATCACCCGCGCATTGGATCTGAAAAAGACGGCACGCATATCCGACATTATCAAGTATCAGTTGTCACGCCCAATGGATTTTGAACCCGGCAGCAGCTATGCCTATTCAAACTTCGGATACTGTCTGCTTGGTCGTGTCATTGAAGCAGCCAGCGGTCAGTCGTATGAGACATTTGTGACCGAACGGATTCTTCAGCCGTGCGGCATGACACAAACGCGGCCGGGAAAAACCAGGCTCAACGACCGCGCGGATGATGAAGTGCATTACTACATGCAAAAAGTCAAAATGTATCCAGCGATCTGGGATGTCGCTCCGGGAAATAAATCGGGCAAGTTTGAATCCGTGGCAGGACCTTATGGTCATTGGGATCTGGAGATCTTCGATTCACACGGCGGCTGGACATCAACCGCTTCAGACCTTGTGCGCTTCGCTGTTGCTTTAGACTCGAAAACAAGGCCTCTGGTTCGGTCCGAGAGCCTGACACTCTTGAAGTCTCCACCATCGTTCAAGGCTTCTGACGACGTGACATGGTATGGATTCGGTTGGAGCGTGCGTTCCATCAGCGGTATTGACGACGTCAATCTATGGCATACTGGTTTGATTGCTGGCACATCGACGATTCTGGTCAAACGCTCGGACAACCTCACATGGGCGGTGCTGTTCAACGTGAATGAAGCAAAAGATGGCGAGACTTGTTCAACGCTAATTGACAGCCCGATGCATACCGCCGTGGATGAATCGATTCCGCTACTTGAAACCGGAGAGTTGCAGAAAGCAACCCCTTGACCAACAGGGCTACTTCAATGAAGGAATATAGCGGTTAGCAAGCTCCGCGTAGTCCTCGCGAACGGGACTGAACACGTCAAGAACTACTGCCGGACCATCAACTGCAACCGCTCGATGTGGCACGTTGGGCGGAATGATGAATAAAGACCCAGCCTCGCAGATGCGAGTTTCATCACCGATCGTCAACTGCACTTTGCCGCTGATCAGTATTCCACCCTGTTCGTGAGGATGATGGTGCAAAGGCACTTCGGCACCGTCGTCCATTTCGAGATAGGACAGCATGAGATTTTGTCCATGCGGAGTTCTCATGCGGCAACCAGGCACCGGTTCAATGTACGGAATTGCTTTGAGGTCAACGAATGGCATAGAGTTGAATTCCTGCACGACATGGCGGAACGATTTTAAGACGTGCCACACAACAAAAAACCGGAGCAAAGACTGCTCCGGTTCAAAGTTGAATTTTCGTGGTGCACGCCTTGCAAGTTATTCAGCGTGCTCTTCGTTGTATGCAAAGCACATACGAATCAGATGAGAAACATTGTCTGCACGCATCTTGTCGTTGATGCGAGCCCGATGTGCTTCAACTGTTTTTGTGCTGACACCAAGTTCCTGAGCAATCTCGCGGCTGGAAAGTCCATCCACGACATGATCCAGAACCTGACGCTCGCGGCCTGTCAATCGGCCGATGCTGTCTTCGGTTTCTTCAAGCTCATCATCAAACACATCCGCATCAACTTCATAGAAGAATGCGTATGCCCGCGCAATCGCTGCCACAAGGTGCTCAACCTTCACAGGCTTGCACAGGAAATCAAACGCACCATTCTTCATGGCTTTGACAGCCATTGGAACATCTGCATGACCCGAGATCATCACTATCGGCAGTTCAAAGCCGTCTTCTGTCAGCTTCTCCTGCAACTCCGTGCCAGTCATACCAGGCAACCGCAAATCGAGAATCAGAACGCCAGGCACTGGCTCCCTGAAATCTCGATAAAACTCCATTGCCGTCATGTAATCACGGACGGTGATCTTGAACTCAGCAAGGGCTTCGACCAAGGAAGCGCGAACGGCTTGGTCGTCTTCAACCAGGAAAACCGTAAAAGGCTTGCGCTTTTTGGGCTGTTCAAATTCGGTCAGTGGGGGTGATTTTTTATCCGCCCGCTTTCCGGTCCTACGTTTACGCTGCAACATATAAGTAGTCTCCAAAAGAAAACATCCATGCACAAAAACACCCCTGTTTCCGTCCGATGGATCAGGGAAGGAGGTTAGCACACAGAACACGGTCGTTAAAGTGAGCGAAATATCAATTTATTCGATATGTATGGGCAATTTTATGTTCAACAGTAGGGCTTGCCTGATTTACAAACCTAGTGAGAATACAAGTCAACACACGAGCAGAGAAATTTTTCTAACAGATGTAGCAAAGACCTACACGTAACCATAGACGCTTCAAAACAGAAAACAACAGTTTGTATCGTTACTGCGGGAGATATTCAAATACGAGACGAGTAGGATTCAGTAGAAACACCGAAGGGAACTGCGTATTTCACCCCAGCACCTCTGGAACAGTCCTGAAATAAAGTACGTCAGCCTTTCCAGGCTGACTTGTTCTTTTTTCTGTCAAGCTGGAAAGCCTGACGTACTTTTAGGGATGTTTTTTGAGACTGTTCCTCAGGCGACGGTGACGGTAGGATCCGCGGCGTCTTGCGATCGAATTTCTCCCAATCGAAATGCTGGACTCTCTGTTGTTGAACAGGCCACCAGAACACGATTCGCAACATCCGGTGGAACACAAATGATCATGCCGATGCCCATATTGAACACGTTGAACATTTCTTTCACAGCGATATTTCCCAGACGTTGCAACCAATCGAACAGTTGGGGTGGCTTCCATGCGTTGCGATGAATGATCGCATGTATGTGCTTTGGCAGAATTCGTTCAAAGTTATCAGCAATGCCGCCACCCGTGATATGGGCAATACCATGTATGTTCGAATTGCCAGCAGCTGCGATCGCAGCTGCGACTGTGTCTGCATAGATTTGAGTTGGACGGAGCAATGCTTCTCCCACTGTGCAGTTCAATTCCGCGACATGATCCGCAAAACTCAAGCCTGCGTGTTCAAAGACAACTTTTCGAATCAGACTGTAGCCGTTCGAATGAAAGCCTGACGAAGGGATACCAATGAGCACATCGCCGGACTGGATCCTTGTCCGGCCATCGATCAACTCATCACGCTCCGCAACACCAACTGAAAATCCTGCCATGTCAAAGTCGCCAGCTGCATACAGGTCCGGCATGATGGCTGTCTCGCCTCCCAGAAGTGCCGACTTCGCCTGCTGACATCCATCGCTGACGCCGCTGACGAGTTGTTCCAGCAACGTTGGGTTGTCTTTCCCCATCGCGATGTAGTCAAGAAAGAACAATGGCGTGGCACCCAGGCACAGGACATCGTTGACGCACATCCCGACAAGGTCGATGCCGATGGTGTCGTATTTCTGAGCCTGGATGGCCACCTTAATTTTTGTGCCAACGCCGTCAGTTCCCGATACAAGTACCGGATCTTTCCACGGTTTGACGCCGTTCAGACGAAACAGTCCGGCGAAACCGCCCGGCAGCTCCATGACGCCCGGTGTGAACGTCCGCTGCATAAGTCGCGGCAATTTCTGCATCGCCTGTTCGTAAAGCTCAAGATCCACGCCAGCGGATCGATACGTCAGTTCAGTCATGAATTTCAAACCATGAACACGTGTGGAGGAAAAAGAACCGCCGAATTGCACGACCTGCCGATTCTACTGTCAAGTCGCTGGAGTGGCAGGGTACTGCAGAGTTTTGATTTGCCAATCCTGAGTCTGGTTGAGTTTGCTCAGATTTGATTGAACCGGTTATGCCGTTTCTGCCGATTCCGCCCTTTAGCAAGTCAGCTTGGTGTGTCTGCGTTCGGTTGGAGTCGTCTCAATGTTTGGTCAGAAAAAGCACAATGCATGGTTTTTTGACAGCTCAATCCATCTGGAAGCCATTAGCCGCCTGATGTATCTGGTCGAAGTCAACGAACCGTTTGGCGTTGTCTGCGGTGCTGACGGCAGCGGCAGAACCCGAATTCTGACTCGGGTTCGACAGGAAACTGAGCGAATCGGAAGGCAAGTCGTCGCATTGAATGTGGCTGGTCTTGACGAAACTGCGGCACTAACCGGACTTGTAACGGCCGTTTCGTCATCAGCTCGGCGAAACATGAAACGCAATGAACTTGTGTCTTTGCTGCGCGATGAAATCGTTGGCCGATCTCACTGTGGAGTTCATTCTGTCGTGCTGATTGATGACTTCCATCGAGCGGACGGAGATTTGGAATCTTTCCTGCGAATTCTGACGGCATTGAATGCAGGTGCTTCTAGTTCCGGCAACCAAGGCAAGCTGACAGTGATCGTAGCTTCAGATCGGCCGTTGACGAGTGGGCTATCTGTCGAGGCACTGCTGCAGATTCGTTTGACTCCGCTGGATTCTGTTGAATCCTCTGAATTCCTGCGTTCTCTTGCTCGACGTCATGGCATCGCCGAGGGCATTCTGCAGGACAGCACCATTGCTGCGATCCATCATTTGAGTCGTGGCAACACCGCTCGCATGACACGCGTCTGCGAACTGCTTGGCGTATTGCACGAAGCATCTCCGGAAACGCTGATCAACACGGAAACAATATCCGCTGTGATCCAGGAACTGTCACCCCGCGCGGTTGCGTAGAGGCAACATCCGAGCTGGTGATCTCGGATGAGAATGATGGGAAATATGGGATTGATGTGAGTCACGGAATTTACGTGAGTCACAGCACCTATCCCAAAACAGCCTTCATAATTCACATCCTTCGCATGACTCCCATCGCCCTTCACGAACCCTTCGATTGATTCACAGGCGCAGCGTTGTTCGTTGTGGTGGGCGGTGTCGTCGTTGGTTCTGCATTCGTTGCTGCCTTTGCCTCTTCATTAACGTCATCGTCCAGAATCATGATCTTCTGCCAAATCTTGCGACTGATGCCATTCGTCAAAGTTTCGATATCGTTCACGGCCTGCAGGACGACACTGTCCGATGTGCTTTGAGCGTACAATGCGGCAAGCTTGCCGACCAGAGACAACATCTCGCTGCAATAGTCCAGATAACGCGTAAGCTGAAACGGGGTCAGTGTTCGCTGCGGAGATGACTTTGTCCGTTTACTGCTGATACTTAATAGCTGACTTGGATCTTTCGTCAGCTGATGCATATCAATGACATGCGAGACCGCTCGCAACTCGTCGATCGCATGCAGGACTCGCGTTCGCTTCAGTCGGGATTCCAGCGAGAACAGAAAAAACAAAGCGGCACCGGTGACCACTATTGTGTTTGTTCCTGCGTCCAGTTCCTCAAGACCAAACCCGTCCCTTTGGAATTTCAACTTCTGAATCACCAGCCAGCCCAAAATACAAGCTGTCGCGATCACAAGAATAACCGCCAGACGAATCAACTTATAAGGCCGGGAAACCCAGGCAATGCGTCCGCACGTTTCTTCTGCAATCGCCGACAAATCCTTACAGACCCCATTGAGGCTGGCTCCAGGAAATCGCTCGTCGATTCGATTTGCCAGCGTCTTCAGTGTGGCGATTGTCTTTTGTGGATCAAGTTTACGGTACATCGTGCGGGTTTCCCGGTGCCGTGATTTACAACTATTACAAGTTCAATTTTGCCGTGCTGCATTCTGCAACGTCGCGCCGCAGAATCCAGCGTCAGACAAAGCTGAATCCTGACGATCATCGTGATTTAGAACGAAAACTACCAGAGTCAGGATCAATCTGAAAAACAAAAAAAATGCTTTCAGCCCGACCAGGAAAGCAAATCCGTCAATTCAACCCTCTTAATCTTTGTCACTTTCAACGCATTGGCACGGTCATTGCATTCGTGCTCCAATGTTGTTGAGACGCAAGTCATGGCCCGCCTTGTGTCAACGACGACGCGAGCGGCCTGGGCAACCAGGCCGCTCTGCTTTTTTTCATTTGCGTGCACTTCTCCTCAACAACTTTGATTTACAACCAGACCTGAGGACAATTCGTGAAGCCGCGAAGTGAATCACATCCTGACGTACATCTTCTTCGCGCTTCTCTTGTGAATTGAGCCTGAGGCGCTAGCCGATTTTTTTCTTTTTGTCAGCTCGGCTAGCGCCCCAGGCTCAGCCAGCGTTATTCCTTCTTAAACCACTCCAGCTTCCGCAACGATGTGGCTTCGCGAGCCGATTGTTTACTCGCCTCAGTTTGCGGCTTCGAGATCCCGTTGTAAGATGAGCCCACTGGATCAATTGGTCCAACTTCAGATCTCATCCGCGATATCGCACGGGCTCCTTGATGATTCGACAAATTCGCTCCTTATGGTTCTTGCACATCTTTGCTTTGTGCTGCGCGGGTGGAATCTTTTTTCCAAACTTGCAGGCTCAGCAAACGGCGACTTCCGAAGCGGCCATCATCAATCTCTTTGACGGGAAGTCCCTTGAAGGTTGGGAAGGCGACCCCAATCACTGGCGAATTGAAGACGGAACTATCCTTGGCGAAATTCCCAAAGGACAATCGCTCAACAAGAACACATGGCTTGTCTGGCGCGGCGGTGAGTTGGCGGACTTCGAGCTGAACGTCCAGTTTAAACTGACAGGCTTGCCAGCCGCTAACTCCGGAATTCAGGTTCGTTGCCAGGTGGCAAACGTCGATCACGTTTCCGGCTATCAGGCCGACCTGGACATGGGAGCCGCCTGGCTTGGTCGCATCTATGACGAACACGGCCGCGCGCTGCTGGGTGAACGCGGTAGCCGAGTGGAAATTCTTCCCAACGGCGAACGCATCGTCGAAACCTTCGCGCCGGCAAATCGGTACGCGGTGTTGTTTCGTGACAACGACTGGAACGATTACCGCATCGTTGCGGTTGGTGATCATATTCGAGTTTACGTGAACGGCACGCTGTTCAGTGAGTTGCGCGATCAGCAAACAGGTGAGCAGGATCTGAAAGGTTCGCTCGCGTTTCAGCTTCATAGCGGCCCGGAAACCAGAATCCAGTTCCGCGACATTCGTCTGGAACACTTGAAGGCCGACGATCCCCGAATGCCAAAGTTCGCGATCAAGCCACAGATCAAGCCGGACGAACAAAATGCAGGCACCGTACCAGCGAACAAAAATGGCAAGCCGCTGAATCTGGGATTCGAAGCGGGTGAACTTTCGAACTGGACCTCCACCGGCACCGCCTTCAGTAAACAACCGGTGAACCGCGATGGCATTGCTCATCGCTGGCAAGGCCAGGTCAGCAACAAGAATGGTGACTACTTTATAGGTGGCTACGAAATTGTGCAGGACGCCGGGACCGGGACGCTGACGTCAGCTGCGTTCAAAGTCAATAAACCTTACGGTAGTTTTTTATTCAGCGGTGGTGACACTCCAGCAACTCGCGCCGACGTGATTCTGCTCAACGACTACGGCAGCGACGACTCAGTCATCTTCACTGCCGTCGGTTTGAATCAGGAACAGATGCGCCGCGTCGCGGTGGATCTTCGCAAGTATGAAGGCAAGTCCATCGCCGTGCGACTGGTGGATGAAAATCCCGGTGGCTGGGGACATCTCAACTTCGACGACTTCCGCTTTCACGACGAACCACCCGTGAGCATCGAACCTGTCGCCGGCGCGTGGCGGTCGATTCAAAATCCACTGCTGCAGCATCTCGTGCCGACAAGAGTTGCCGTTGATCCTAAGCAGCCCGGTTCTGAAACAGTCGCTCAGATGTTCGTGCCCGAAGGATTCGCAGTGGACGTCATCGCGGCCGAACCCAACCTGCATCAGCCGATGGCTTTTACCTTCGACGCGAAGGGACGACTGTGGGTGGTTGAAGGTCACTCTTATCCGCAAAAGCGACCGGCCGGCGAAGGCCTCGATCGAATTCTGATTTTCGCCGACAACGACCACAATGGCACTTTCGAAACTCGTACCACATTCATCGACGGACTCAATCTTGTCAGCGGCATGGAAGTTGGTCACGGCGGAGTCTGGGTCGGCGCGGCTCCGGAACTGCTGTTCATTCCTGATCGCGATGGCGACGACAAACCGGACTCCGAACCAGTCGTCCTGCTCGACGAATTCGGCTTTGCAGACACTCACGAAACGCTCAATAGTTTTATGTGGGGACCGGACGGTTGGCTTTACGGAAATCAGGGCGTGTTCAATTTGTCTCAAATTGGCAAACCCGGTGCCACCAACGATGAACGAAAATATCTGGCTGCCGGAGTCTGGCGGTATCATCCAACGCAACACGTCTTCGAAGTTTTCGCGCATGGCGGCAGCAACCAATGGGGGCTGGATTACGACGATCACGGACAGATTTTCATGACCTACTGCCGCAGCTTCCGGGGTCGCGGCGATGTGACTCACGTAATGCAGGGCGGTCACTATTGGAACCAGGTCAACTCCGGCTACGCGCCGTTCATTTCGACTCAATCACTTCCCGGTCGTCCATGGATGACGAATTACCAACTCGCCTCCGAACGCTATGGTCATGGCGAAGGCGGTTCGGGAAAAGCCGGTTCGAACGAAGTCTACGGCGGCCATTCGCATGTGGGCACGATGATTTATCTCGGCGACAACTGGCCGTCGGAATATCGCAATCATCTGTTCACTCATAACCTTCACGGCCATCAGTTGAATCAAGTCATCAATCGTCGCGAGGCCGGTGGATACAATTCTGTGCACGGCGGAAACGACACGCTCTTCTGCGCCGACCAGCAATATATTGGTATCGATCTGCAATGTGGTCCCGATGGAGCTGTCTACATCAGTGATTGGTACGACTCGCGCCATTGTCATAATCCGAACATGGAACAATGGGATCGCGGCAACGGGCGCATGTACCGGATGAAGTTCGATGCAACTTACAAGGCTGCCGCAATTGACTATACCACAGCCACGGATGAAGCACTGGTCGCCGCTCAATTGCATCCGAACGAATGGCACGTGCGCGCTTCGCGACTGGTTCTCGCCGACCGCGCGACGGTTCGCGAAATCTCGCCCCGGGCCGTTGAGAATCTAACATCATTCGCCACGAAGAACAAAGAACCCGCGCAGCGACTGCGAGCGATCTGGACTTTGCATTGCATCGGCCGGTTGGACGACGAGTTGACCTCTTCAATATTTAAAGACGAAAGTGAATATGTTCGCGCGTGGGCCGTGCAGTTGGCCTGCGATTCTGTAGATGATTCTCCAGGACGGCACTCCAGTCCCGTCCTGACCAAAGCAAGTATCCGGACGGGTCTGGAGACCCATCCTACTTTGATCAACCTGGCCCACCACGACGAATCTCTCTTCGTCCGCCGATACCTTGCTTCAGCCATTCAACGACTTCCCGCCGACACCGCCTGGCAAATCGCCGAAGCACTTTGTAGCCGGGAAGACAGTGCGACGGATCGCGACTTGCCATTGCTCATCTGGTACGGCATCGCGCCGCTGGTGACTCAGGATTTGGATCGAGCGTTCAAGCTGGCGGCAGCCTCGAAGCTCCCCGCGATTCATGACTATATCTATTGGTACGCCGCTCGGACTTCTCCGCCAGCTCGGGACCAGATCATCCAATCGCTGGTGGCGATGAACGGCGAGCAACGACGACCGATGCTTGAACTTCTGTCGCTCGCCGTGGGCGATCAGCGCGGCATTGCCGCAACGGCGTCGTGGTCGAAACTGTCAACGGAACTTTATGATTCCGATCTTCTTGCCATTCGTGAAGCTGGCGAAGTGATCGGCGCCGCGTTCAGTGACCCCGCGCTCTTCGAACGCATGCGAAAACGTCTCGCCGACACCAACGCAAATATCCCGACCAGGCGGGAAGCCGTTCGAGTTCTCTCAAGCGATGCGTCTCCCGAAAATCTTCCGCACCTGTTGGGCTTGGTTGACACACCAGAACTTGCCGCGTTGGTGATTCCGCTGCTCAGTCGCTACAACGACAACCTCGTCGCGGACGAATTGCTAAAGCGACTTCCAACACTAGAGGGAGAAGAAAATACAGCCGCGATGCAAGTGTTGTGCAGTCGAGTTGCATGGTCCCATCTGGTGCTCGATCGTGTCACGGACGGATCATTGCCGAAGTCACAACTCACGGCGTTTTTCGCTCAGCAAATGTCAAATCTGTCCAACCCGAAACTCAACGAACGGCTCACCAAAGAATGGGGCACGATTGGCCAGTCGTCGGCTGAACTCAAAACCGAAATTGCGAAGACCGCCGCCGCCTACAAGACCTCTCCGCTGTGGGCATTCAGCGACGGCGAAGGTGCCGTGCACTTTAAAAAACTTTGTGCGTCGTGCCACTTGCCGACCGGACAATCAGAAGCACTGGCACCCAAGCTGGCGGGTTCTGGGTCGAAAGGAATCGAGTATCTGGTTGACAACGTGATCGATCCGAACGCCGTGATCGGGCGTGACTTTCAGGCTCGCATCATCGTGACAATGGAAGGTCGAGTCATCACTGGCCTGATCGAAAAAGAAACCGAGTCCTCAATCACCGTTCGGACTTTGACCGAAAGCGTGACGGTCGCCAAATCCGAAATCGAAGAGACAAACATTTCTTCCAATTCTTTCATGCCCGAAGGCTTGTTGAAGACTCTCAACGATCGCGAGCGGATTGAGTTGTTTAAGTTCCTGATGGCGCAGTAGGACGCTTTGTTGAATCTAGAATTTGAAAACTGTAATCATGCCACAAAGAATTCACATTGTTGGTCGCAAGAACTCGGGCAAGACAACGCTGGTCTGCGACCTGGTTCGTGAACTTACCGGGCGAGGCTTGAAGGTTGCGACGGTGAAGCACACGCATCACCATCATGAACTCGACACACCCGGCAAGGATTCGTACAAGCATCACGAAGCCGGCGCGGCGGCGGTTGGAATTCTGTCGCCACAGATGACCGCGCTGTTCATTCCTGCGAAACGTGAAGAACGTGGCAACGAACGCTACTCGCAGTTCGATATTCAATTTGCAGATTGCGATTTGATTCTTGTCGAAGGTGACCTGCAAGCCACCGCGCCGAGGATTGAAGTTTGGCGCAGTGTCGTGAGCGAAGCTCCGTATGCGTCGAACGATCCTGCGATCGTTGCGGTGGTTTCGGATGATGAACCAGCCGACGTTACCTGTCCGCTTTGGCGTCGTGATAACATCGCACAGATCGCGGATAAAATGTTCTCACAACTTTAGCCCGACCGGTCCTCAGGTCGGGTTCCAGACATGTGGCGAACCGTTTTCGGGACGCTGATCTCCAACTCCACATGGCGAAGGTTAACGACATTTTAGAACGCCGATCTGGGACAGATCGGCCTACGCTTCCAGCGCCTGCTTGAGATCGGCGATCAAATCGTCGCAGTGTTCCAGGCCGACGGAAATGCGAACGGTCTTGTCCGTGATCCCAGCTCGCGCGCGGGCTTCGGCTGTCATTGATGCGTGACTCATCGTGACCGGAAATGAGATCAGCGATTCGACGCCGCCCAAGGACACACACACGTCGAACAGTTTCGTCTTCATGCAGACTCGTTCCGCCGTCGGTCGACCGTCCTTTGTGTCGAACGCCAACATCGCGCCGAAGCCGCGTTGTTGGGTTTTGGCAAGTTCATGCTGGGGATGTGATTCCAGTCCTGGATAATAGACTTTCTCGACCATCGGGTGACCGTCAAGGAACCGAGCCACCTTCATCGCGTTCGTCTGCTGAGCTTCCATGCGGCAGCCCAATGTCTTGATCCCACGCAACACAAGCCATGCGTCGAAGGGTGAACATGCAAGCCCGAGTGCGTTGCAGATCCATGCGATGCGGTCAGCGTGTTCCTTCGATTTCGAAACCACGCAGCCGCCGACAACGTCTGAGTGACCGTTTATATATTTGGTCGTTGAATGCATCACAATGTCGATGCCGAATTCGAACGGTCGCTGCAGGTACGGTGACATAAATGTGTTGTCACACAGCGTGATCGCGTTGTGCTTTTTCGCCAGCTCGGCGACGAACGCCAGATCGATCACTTTCATGAGTGGGTTGCTTGGCGTCTCAATCCAGACACCTTTGGTCGCGGGCGTGAACGCAGCAGCCAGTGCTTTGTGGTCGGTCATATCGACGAATGTGAACGACAGACCTTTCTCGGTAAGGAACTTGTCAAACAGTCGAAACGACCCACCATACAAATCGGCCGGTGCCACGATGTGGTCGCCAGGTGCAAACAGCGCCATCGCGCAATGAGTCGCGGACATGCCGGTCGATGTCGCGACGCATCCGACGCCTCCTTCCAGCGCCATGATGTTTTCTTCCAGCGCCGCGCGGGTTGGGTTTCCGGAGCGGGTGTAGTCGTAGCCCGAGTTCGTTTCCAGACTGTTCCAGTAGAACGTGGATGACGGGTAGATCGGCGTGGTGACGCTGTTGTATTGCTGGTCTTTGTGAACGCCGCCGTGGATGCACTTGGTTTCGAATTTCATGGAGCTGTGTTTCTTTGATTGTTGGAAGTTGTGTTTGCGAGTTGTAGTTTAGCGTAGGACGGGACTCCAGTCCCGTCCTGACATGACATCATCTGAATCGCCTTTGAAGGCAGAAAAAGGGAGGCAGAAAAATTTGTGACTATTTTTCTGCCTCCGTTTTTCTGTCTTTACTGCAGCTGTGCTCACGACTACTTCGGCAAGTTTTTTTGACGTTGTTTTGGTCTGGACGGGTCTGGAGACCCGTCCTACATATCGAATGGAAATTTAAAAAAACAGACAAAATTGCCGCTTGGCGGACTCCGATCGACGACGGGCTTTGCAAACTGCTAGAATGGTCCATCGCAAAGACACAGGGTTTCAGGATAAAATTCCATGGCCAATTTTATTACTCGGCGTAGTTTTGCAAAGTATTCCGGCCTGTCATTGCTGGGCGGAGCGATGTCCGGATGGATGCCACGCCTGGCGGCTCAGCTGGCCGAGGCCGGAACAAAGTCGCCGCGATCATGCATCCTGTTGTGGATGTCGGGTGGGCCGAGTCAGATGGAAACCTTCGACCCCAAAGAAGGTCAGACCAACGGCGGTCCCACGAAAGCCATCGACACCAGCGTGCCTGGAATTCGCATCGCCGAGAACCTGCCGAAGGTCGCGGCCGTGATGGAGCATCTCGCACCAATCCGATCCATGGCGACGAAAGAGGGCGATCACACTCGAGCGACTTACTTCATGCGCACGGGCTACTTGCCGCAGGGGCCGGTGCAATATCCATCGATGGGAGCGTTCCTCGGGAAGCAGCTTAAGAAGCCCGAATGTGATCTGCCATCCTACGTCAGCATCAATCCGTTCCGCGCGTTCAGTCCGGCAGCTTACGGACCAGGATTTCTCGGGCCAGCATGGTCGCCGCTGGTCGTAGGATCGGAGACAGACAAAGATGAAAACGTCTCATTTCAAGTTCGAAATCTGAAACCAGCGGAGCGGCTTTCGACGGCTCAGGTGGACGCACGCTTAAGGCTGCTGAGTACACTGGAGACATTGTTTCTGGCAGAGCGACCCGATGGCCCGGGCAGTAGTCATCTGGAGTCGTACGAACAAGCGATTCGGATGATGAAGTCGTCTGCCGTGAGCGCGTTCAAACTGGATGAAGAAGACGACGTGCTCCGGGATGCCTACGGTCGATCGACATTCGGGCAAGGCTGTCTGCTCGCTCGGAGACTGATTGAACGTGGAGTGTCGTTTGTGGAAGTGTCGCTCACCGGAGTCGATGGCGCGCCAGGCGCGGGGTGGGACACTCATGCGGAAAACTTCACGGCGGTGAAATCGCTTTGTGATATTCTTGACCCGGCGTATGCGACGTTGATGACAGACCTGAAGCAACGAGGGTTGCTCGATGACACGCTGGTGATCTGGATGGGTGAGTTCGGAAGGACTCCACAGATCAACACGAACACCGGCCGAGATCACTGGCCGGGTAGCTGGAGCACCGTGCTTGGTGGCGCGGGAATCAAGGGCGGTCAAACTTATGGCGCGACCGGTGACGACGGAACTGAAATCAAAGAGAATTCAGTGACCGTGCAGAACTTCATGGCCACAGTCTGCCGCGCGTTGAACCTTGACCCCACGATGACGAACCTGAGCAACATCGGACGTCCGATCCCGTTGGCGGATCATGGTGCGACGGCGGTCGATGCGTTGTTGGCATAGGCGAAGCGCGGGCAGGCGGTTGCGAAAATAATCTCAACCCAACGCGTCAGATTTGAAGCTGCGAGTTCGCCAATATCACAACCCGAAACGTCAGTGAGGGATTGAATTTTGGCGATTTGACAGCGAGCCCATTGATTCCTCGCTGACGCTTCGGGTTGTGAAAGCGACGATTTCAACGTCTCGCCAGCGGGGAACGCTTGACCCGTTCGTACATTTGGCGTCTGTATTTTTGCCCTGAAACGCCCTCGAAGGGCGGCCAGCTAGCCGCCTACCAAATCGCACGAATGCAAGAATGATGCCAAAAACCGATCGACGAGACGGCTGCGATAGGCTACATTAGTGCGAACTCGCATGGAGTGAGGTCTGCCCGCGGCGATCGGCTTCAATAATGTCCTTAGAAAAACCGGACTATTGGAACGATCTCTTCGGCCGAAACTTTCTCTTTCTGTTTTTTTTCAGAATTTTGATTTTTCACGGTTCTCGGTCGAAATCATGCATCTGAACATCTCCCAGAATATGAAGATGAGCCAGCAAATGAAGCTGGCTCCGCGGATGATCCAGTCCATGGAGATTCTGCAGCTGAATATGATGGCGCTTAACGAGCGAATCGAGCAGGAACTGGTCGAAAACGTCACCCTGGAACGCGTTGAGAAAGAAAAGGATTCTCCGCCACCAGAGGCCGACAACGCGGATTATTCAATTTCAAACGATGATCCGCGTGAAGTTCGCGAGCTGAAAAAGGATGTCGAAAACCGAGAGTTGGTCGCCGGGAAGGAAGACAACAACGAATCTGACTTTGAACGGCTGCTGGAAATTTCGTCCGACTGGTCCGAAGACAACGTCGGGTTCGGCGGCTCCAAGTCGTCAAATCAAATGAGCGACGACATGGATCGTCAAAACGACATGATGTCGAACATGGTCGCTCGACCACAGTCGCTTCAGGAATACCTTCTCGAACAGTTCTCATTCTTCAGCATTGTTCATGTCCAACGGGAATTTGGCGAGTACCTGATCCAGCATCTGGACCACAACGGTCGGATGCAAAGCATGCTGCCTGAAATCGCCCAGCAGTTCAACCGGATGTACGACCACAACCTGACGATGGAGCAAGCAGACGAAGTGCTGAAGTTGATTCAGCATCTTGATCCCCCGGGCGTCGGAGCTCGGGACCATCGCGAGATGTTACTGTTGCAGGTTGATGACCATCTGGCGTTTCATGAAGTTGTGGAAGTCCTGATTCGCGATCACCTGGAAGACATCGCCTTCAATCGACTGCCAGTGATTCAGAAAGCAACGGGATATTCGATCGATCTCATCAAGGTCGGCATCGAACAAATCCAGTCGCTCAATCCCTATCCGGGGCGTGGCTTTGAGCAACGTCCCGCGCAGCGCGTAACGCCAGACCTTGCCATCGAAGAAGATGCCGAAGGTCGCTATGTCGTAAAGTTGCTCGACGAATACGTTCCCGAACTGCGCATCAGTCCTCGCTATCAGAAGATGCTGAAGGAGAATCCGACGCAGGAAACTCGTGATTGGATAAGACGCAAGATTGAGTCAGCTCGCTGGTTGATCGAATCCATCGAACAGCGCTACAACACGCTGCGAAAGGTCGCCCAGCAGATCGTGGATCATCAGCACGAGTTCCTTGAGAAGGGGCCTGAGTTTATCCATCCGCTGAAGATGCAGCAGATCGCCGACCGCGTTGGCGTCCACGTAACGACCGTATCTCGCGCTGTGGATGAGAAGTGGATTCAGACTCATCGCGGTCTGTTTCCGCTGAAGCGATTCTTTGGCGGCGGGACTCAAACGGCCGACGGCGAAGAAGTGGCGTGGGACACGATTCGTATCAAGTTGCAGGAACTCATTGATGGCGAGGACAAGAAGGATCCTCTCAGCGACGACGCACTGGTTGATGCACTCGCGGCCGACGGCATAAAGCTGGCTCGGCGTACGATCACCAAGTATCGCAAGCAGATGCAGATTCCAAGTTCCCGGCAGCGCCGCGAGTACTGATTACGGCCCCTTGGCTTGCAGTTTCACAAGATCAGTCTGATCCGTCGGACCTGACCAATCAGACTGATCTTTTACTCGACGCGATGAACTTCCAGCGACTGCATCATGGCCTCAGGATGTTCGCGCAACCATGTGGGATCAAACATGTCCAGCAGTGATACGGCGCTGGGGTGGTAGTCGATTTTTGCCACGGGGCGCAGATGGCCCGAATGCAACATCAGCTCTTCCCAGAATCCTTCGGTCCGCTTGGCATTCGGACCAAACACCAGGAATGTCGGCACGGTCGGCGGAGTGCCATCAGGCCCGCGAAGATTCAAGTGACTGACGGGCGCAACCATGACGCCGGCTTGATTCAGATGAAGCAACAAGGCCGGTTCACCGTAAGCATAAATCACCATGCGAATTCGGCTGCGGTCTTCTGGCGTCGTTGAGACCACGTTGGCGGCCGCGTCGCGAGATTGGGATTCAGCGGTGATTGCTGCGGCTTCAAGCAGCTCAGATGGCGTGATTGAGTTTGGATCAATTCCAGATAGCAGTTGACGTTTGGCGTTGTTCGCCCCATCGCGGTTCGCCCCATCATCGATCGCGTCGCGAACACAGGCGTCCGCGATTTCAACAGCAGCCGAAACGATCGACCGACGATCTTGGAAAAGCGACGTCCGAAATAACTCTGACCGCGCGACAAACCCAAGTTCAAAGTTCTCATCGAACTGAAAGAACGACGCAATGAGTGCTCCCCCCAGCATCGTGGCGACGAGCCTCTGCCCCCAACTTAGTTTTGGAGTCGGCTCCCCGGTGCCGACAATCCGCCGAGCGACGCTGAGATTCGATTCGAGCCACCAGCCAATACCCCCTGCGGCCGCCAGCCAGATCGCGGCCAGCAATGGAAAGAACAGGCGACTGTAGGGCGTATACATGGGAGTCGCCAACAACATCCCGGTGAACCATGCCAACGTGATGGAAAATCCCAACGCGGGATCAATCGTCGGTGCGTTTTCCAGGTCCGTTGCGGACAGAGGAATTGCACCAGTCGACGTGGGAGTCAAATCCTGATGATTGCGGCGCGTCCATGCCCGCTGCAGAACTGGCCACAGATAGATGCCGCTGAGTCCCGCTAAGGAAATGCAGATCAGCATGAGCGGCGTTCTAAGTCGAATCGCGATCACAGACAGCGCAGTTGCGGCGGCGGTAAATCGAAGGAGCAAGGCGACAGGAGGAAGCGTCATCGCTGCCGCAGAATTCGATTCACTGCCTGCAGCGTTAGAATTCAATGCAGGAGCGTTAGATTTCAACGCAGTCGCGTTCCATGTGGAACGCCCCGATGTCCAGCGAAACAGGCCAGCGAGAAACAGTCCCAGTCCCAGCGATAATTGCCCCGTGTAGCCGTCTAGGAGAAACTGGTCTCGCAGTTGTTGAGCCATGTTCGCCGTCCAGTTCGACCAGCCCGTCACGTACTTTGCGTGCGTCTCAGAAACGGCCTCGTAGCCGCCGACGTCCTGCAATTGCCACCACCAAGGCGCGAACGTTCCGACGGCCACTGCGATCATTGTGGCGATGATGCCAGCGAATCTGATGAACCCCATCGATCGACGTCCTTGCCAGAGCCACCAGCAGCCGCCTCCACTGCACAGAATCGCCAGTGGCAGCCACCCCGTGTATTTGGTCCACCAGGCCAGACCGCACAAGAATCCAGCGATGGCGGCGCTTTTAAAGTTCTGGCGTCCGATTGCCTGCGTCCCCACCCCAACAGACACGACAATCCAAAACAAGCAGGCGACGTCGGTGAGTGCCATGCAAGAGTAAAGAATATGGAAGTCGCTCATCGCAACCACCGCCGCCATAAAGATCCCTGCGGACTTTCCGAACCAACTGCGAGCCAGCCACCACAATCCCAAAATGGTTGCAATGCCGAGCAGGACAGAGGGCAGGAATGGGGCATAGGGTGCAAGGCCGGGAACCCAGGTCCAGGCTTCCATAATCGTGGAAAGCAGGGGCGGGGCAAACTGGTAACGTGAAGGATAGGGCTCGCCGAATTGAGCGTCGTACCAAAGCGGCGATGCATAGATCCCTTCGTCGAAATGTTCGACGGCCTCATGGCTCAGATTTGTGACCCGCAGAAATGCGCCCAAAAGGACGAATCCCGTGATCGCCAGGAATTCAATGGGCCTCGGTTGTAGTTTCATGGAGCCGCTTCTTTGTGATTGCCTTCGTTAGGCGGTGACAGGGAGAGCTATATCGTAGCCCGCCGCCGCGTCGTTTTCACGTGAGGCATCAATGTATCGGCTCGCTTAAATTATTCTTCATGCGGTCAGAAATTCTTTTTGCTCTTTGCGTTCCACGTTCCACGGGGAACACATCACTGTACCCGTTCCCATCGCAGTTTGTGGGAATGGTTTGTCGGTTGGCTGCGATTGTTTAAAATGCGACCAAGGTCGCAAGGTCGATCCAATTCCTGCAGTTCTGAATACCAAACGAGTTCTCTGATGACCGAATCCAGTCCAGATAAACTTTACAACGACGCACGCAAACTCAAAGATCAGGGCGATCTGGAAGGCTGCGTTAAAGCCACCGTTTCACCCGACTCGAAGAGGAGGCGGCGGCGCACTCAGCACCTCCTCTTCGAGTGGGGTTAAACGATTGAATCAACACCCGCGGCTAGCGCCCTGCGACTCACTGGTGCCGCGACGCGACGATCGAATCCCGGAATTGCCGGACAAGTTCTCTGCTGATTGAGCTTGTGCGATCGCCGTTTTCGCAGACAGCGCCGCGGACTGCAATGATGTCCGCTTGAATGCTGAGGAGCAAGTTCAGGTTGCTCAGCGTCACTCGGCCAGCGAGAGCCAGTTTGAGCCCATGATCGGAAGTCGCGCGTCGTATCGCGAGCAGTTGATTCAAAGTAAGATGGTCGAGCAGTGACGTTCCATTCTTTGAGCAGGTATCAATCAACAAGATGCCACAATTGGTTTCGATGGCGGCGCGGAGGACACTTTCAGCAGTTGGAGATTCGGCGTTTTCGTGATCGGCGTACGCTACGGCGACCCAAACATGCTGGCCCGAAATCGCGTCTCTGACTCCTTGCCACTCCGCAATCCACGAATCGGCATCCTGCAGGCTGCCAGCACCAGCCAAGCCGAGCTTCAGGAATTGTGGCTTGGCAGTCGCGATGGCATCATGCAGCGGAGCCCTTTCGCCCTCACGCCATTCAGCCAATTCGCCAAGTGCCAAACTGAGCGCCGGTGCCGCATCGCGCTGGGATCGGACTGCAGCGGCCACCTCAACAATGATCTCTGGAGTCGCGCAGCCAAGTGAACCATGAGTTGGTTCCTTGACATCGACAATATCTGCCAAGCCTTCAATGGCCGCGATCGCTTCAACGGCGTTTCGAACGGAGACCAGGAGTTGGGTCATGCGACAGACTATGTGTGCTGATGTCGTCTGATAAATGAGAGTTGCGTCAGCAAAAAAAGTGGTCTCGCAACCAACGGGCGAGACCACTTTTGAATGTCACAACTTCAGGAATGCAACGGCATCGACGTTAGGAAAGTGCATCAGACTTCTGGAGCAGAATCGTCCGCTTCAACTTCTTCCGCTTCTGTTTCTTCTTCTTCACCTTCGAGGTCAGCATCCAAATCGATCTCATCAGCAGCTTCAAGATCGACTTCGACCTTAACTTCATCCTCGTCGATGTCATCGACGACAACCAATGAGCCGCTTTGGGCAACTGGTGTTCCGTCAGCATTTAACGCTTCCTTCATGGGCTGAATGAAGTAACGCCGCTTGCCGCGTCCCAGAAGCGTCGCCAGTAATTCGTCGGCTTTGTTTTTTTCGTGGTAGAGGAATCGTCCCTCTTCGCGCATCGTGCTGCTGTAGATGACCCAGATCAGCCGTCGACGCTGCATCGCTTCTTTGGCTCGCTTTGTGCGAGGTTTTGCAGCTTTGCGTTTCTTCGGAGCGGCGGGGTCTTTTTCACCCTTCTTGGCGCGTTTTTTGGCTGTGCCTTCAGCCTTATCGCCGGTAGCGCTATCGCCAGCGGCTTTCCGGGTGGCTTTCTTTTTGCCGGACTCAGCATCCGCTGCTTCAGCAGCTTCAACTTCACGACGCATTGACAAACGACTCTTGGCCATGTTTTCTACCAGACAGCTAATGTTGAGGACATTTAGACCGGCCACCGACCGGACTTCCAGAATGCCCCCGCAGAATTCCAAGCGGCGAAGAATAGCATGGCGGGCCGTCTGTTTCCAGCGAAGGGAAAAATCTGGGAATTTCGCAGTGTGAAGCTGAGATTTAAAATCTCGCCTTGCGGGGTCGGTTGGCCGCCGCAAACGGTTGCGCAGTGCTGGGAATGATGTGAAGTATGGGAATTGTGAATGCGAGCTTCATGGTTCACATTCTTGCCCTTGTTCCGAGGCTCCAGCCTCGGAACTCACTGCCCCTGAGGCTCCAGCCTCTTCAGTGTTCGGTGGAGGCTGGAGCCCAATGCCACTCGCTTAAGAAAGTAGCAGGCACTTTCCAAGTGCCGCTTTCCAAGTGCCGTAGCCCTTGAAAACACGCGAATTGGCGGACGGCACACGGAGTGTGCCTGCTACTTTGTTGTTAAATCGAGTGCCATTGGGCGGGAGCTTCCTGTGCATTGCGTTCCAGGGCTGGAGCCCTGGAACGAGAGTTATTGACCTCGTGACTTTTCTGTTACGCGATCCACGACAATCTTAATCGCGTCCTCCATTCGCGTGCAATCGATCTCGTGAACATCGATTGGCTGACCGATGGCTTTCAACATCGTCAGGGTCAATCGCCCACCAAGATGCTGGCGGAACTCTTCCAGGCCACCAAACAATTCGTCGGTTCGTTGCAGCGCTGGATGATCGATCAGCAAACCGAGACGCTGCAGAGCCAACAACACACGGTCCGAATCTTCGGTTGGCAGGCCATGAACGAGACTCGAATAGACCGTATCCACCGCAACGCCGATGGCCACGGCTTCTCCATGGCGCAATTCAAAACCGCTCATTGTTTCGAGTTTGTGCGCTGACCAGTGTCCGTAGTCCAATGGTCGAGCTTCCAGCATTTCGAACGGGTCGCCACCTGTTGTTATGTGGCGCAGATGCCATTGAGCCGAGTCTTCAATTGCGGACCAGCATTCGGGGCCGCGTGCAGCGATTGATTCACCATCGCGAAGAATACGCTCAAAGAAGCCTGCGTCTTTCAGAAGCGACACTTTAACGGCTTCAGCAAAGCCGCAGCGGAAGTCGCGATCACTGAGCGTATCGAGCAACTTTCGATCGTTGATGACTGCCCAGGGAACAGCAAATGATCCCAGCCAATTCTTTTTCTGAAACAGATTGACACCGTTTTTAACTCCGATGCCCGAGTCCGCCTGAGCCAGGGTCGTCGTTGGAACACGAATAAGCCGCAGTCCTCGGTGGGCAATTGCCGCAGCAAAACCGACAGCATCCAGAACCGCGCCACCTCCAATCACCACAACGTAACTGCGACGGTCCATATCTGCTTCGTTAAGCACCTTCAGCATTCGTTCAAGAACGTGGATGTCATTCTTAACCGCTTCGCCGCCAGGTACTATTTGCGGATTGCCAATCACCTGAAAACGGCCCGCGTATTTTCGCGAAAACGCATGGAGTCGCTGGCGAAGATCCGGGTTGCCATTTGCGACATGCTCATCCAGCCAGAACTGAACTCGTGGCACCCGCGATTCAGAAGACTGAAGCAAATCCGCAAAATCGTCAGAATCGATACCAAGCACATCACTGGTAAATCTCAGGCGATGCCGGAATGCTACATTGAATTCAACGTCAAACGACATCTGCGGACTGGATCTGTCCTGAATGAATTGTCGAGTCATGGGAAATAGGTAATTCGTAGGACAAGGAGCGGGCAGCGGGCTGAATTTTGCCCCAACGGCAGGACTTTGAATATCGCAGACCCTCGCAATTTGCCGTTAAACAGGGCAAGCAAGGTTCACTGAAACATGTTCCGAGTTGTTAAGGACTTCGCCACCAAGCCCAAAACGACATCGAACGTGATTTGATAGTGAAGAGGATAGCCCGACGAAGAGCAGATTGGCAACCATCAGCAACAAGATGTCTCACTCACCATCTTTTGCTGAATCAAAATCCGGCCTGTTTGCACAATCGATACGATCACTTCCCTCGACAACCGTCAAACAACAAACCGGCAATCCTTGCGGTTCGACTCCACAGGTGAACTGAATCAGTCCGAAATCAAATGCGGTGTTCCCCGCGAGTTACAAGAACGATCACTAACCAAACAGGAATGCTGCGTGTGCATTCCAAGTGGTCCGGAAGGTTACTCAAAGAACGATGTCCAGGAGAATTTCTATGAAGGCGTTTACACTCACAGCTGCTCTGGTCGTATTCTCGATCGCAAGCAGCGTACAGGCTGGCCTGTTCCACAAGCACAAGAACTGTGGTTGTGCTGCTGAGCCAAGCTGCTGTGCTCCAGTAGAAGCAAGCTGCTGTGCTCCAGCAGGTTGCGGTAACGGTTGTGGCGTAGCTGCTGATCCAAGCTGCTGTGCTCCAGCTGGCTGCGGAAATGGTTGCGGCGTAGCTGCTGATCCAAGCTGCTGTGCTCCAGCTGCCTGCGGTTCAGCTTGCGAACCAACATGCTGTGCACCAGCAGGTTGTGGTAACAGCTGTGGCGACGGATGTGGTTGCGGAAGCAGCTGCTTCAAGATGCCAAAGTTCCGTTGCCCAAAAATCCGCCTGCCAAAGTTCCGTTGCCCAAAGATCCGCCTGCCTAAGTGCAACTTCGGTTGCGGCAGCGGATGTGGTTCATCATGCGGCTCATCTTGCGGATCAGCTTGTGCTCCAAGCTGCTGTGCACCAGTTGCAGCTTCATGTGCTTGCCCTTGCAACTGATATCAAATCGGCGAAAGGTCAAACTGTAACCCGAGTCGATACCAGATGCTGACGGTAAATAACAGAGAGTGAATGTCGTGATTCACTCTCTAACCGTCTCTGACAATTCGATCAGTGCTGATTGAAAAACTCAGAAGGCTCCCGACAGACATCCGTGTTGAGCGGGTCAAAGTCGATCCTTCCGCCCACAAGTGCTGAATAAAAATGAGACTGCTCAGCGACGAGCGGACTCGAATGGGGAACACGCAAAAGGGATTCGTCCCAAAACGCGGTTCCACCAGAATGGATCAGCAAAAGGGGTGGAATCGTTAGTAAAAATCAGAACGGCGATGAGATCTGCTTCCTGGCGGCTCATCGCCGTTTCTTTTTTTAAGACATTCGTTAAGAATTGGCAGCACCCTCAGGATTCCCAGATTCACCCTCCAACATTGCCAGATTCCGCTTTGAGAGCCAGAATCTGTTCAAAGCTCGCTAAACGAGTTGCCTCGCAGGGATTTTCTGCCAAAATCAAAGCAGACTGGTCATTCCCTTAGGTTCCGAAACCGGTTCCTACCACTTAAGCGAGCCCCCAAAAATGTTGCTTATGATACTGCGGGTAGCATACCTGCTCATATGCGCTGGCGCAATCCTTGCGTATATCACCTCAGACGTCGATCAAACCGATACGAGCCTCGTCCCGATGAACCTCGACGGGAAGATCGTAATGGTGCCCAAGGTCGGGAGCGGCGGCAGTGTGATGCCAACAGTCATTCGCAATAACAAAGCCACTGCATTCTTCACCCTGCTGGGGATTTCTCAGATCTTCACAGTCGTCGATTTGGTCATTCGCAAGAAGCGAATTGATGTCATTTCCGGGATCTACTTCGGTGTCCTGGTGGGGATTTTGCTGGCCTACTTGTTCATTCAGGCTTTGACGCCGGTGATTCCCCAGACGAATTCGTATCACACCGCTGTGGTGTTGATCACACTGCTGGCCTTTCCTTATATTTGCGTGTCCCTTCTGCTGCAGACCAAAGACGATTTTCGTTTCGTGATTCCTTATGTGGAATTTCAGCGAGACCTGAAAAGTGGACGGCCTCTGGTCGTTGACAGCAGTTCGCTGATCGACGGACGCATTGCGGATGTTATTGAAACTCAGATCATTGAATCACAATTGATCGTGCCCGACTTCATCCTGGCAGAGGTTCAGGACGTGGCGGACAGCAGTGATAAAAATCGCCGCATACGCGGACGTCGTGGGCTGGAAGTTCTCGCGAAGATGCTGCAAAGCGTTAACGTTGACGTGAAGGTGATGGAGACCAATCGAGCCGACTATAAGAGCATGACGGTTGACCAAAAAGTTGTGGCACTGGCAAAAACCGTGCGGGGTGGCGTCATCACAAACGACTTCAACCTTAACAAAGTCGCGAGTGTTCAAGGCATTCCTGTCATCAACCTGAACGACGTATCAAACGCGTTGCGGCCTCGCTACATTCCAGGCGAGCGCCTGCAAATCAAGATCATCAAAGAGGGAGAAGGACCCGGGCAGGGAGTTGGATATCTGGACGACGGCACAATGGTGGTCTGTGAAAATGCAGCCAACCTGGCTGGCAAAGATATCAGCGTGATCGTCACGAGTGTCCTGCAAAGCAGTGCCGGCAGAATGATCTTTGGGAAGATGGTCTATCAAACTGGGCAGTAGCGAAAAACGCTAACGACGGAGAGACGCGTTGTCACGGGAAGAGAAATATTCCGATGCTCAACTTGCCGCCATGGGCATAGACCGCGCTACAATTCCACGGCACGTGGCCATCATCATGGACGGCAATGGGCGATGGGCTCAAAAGCATGGTTGGCCACGAATCGAAGGTCATCGCCGAGGCGTGACTTCCGTTCGCTCGGTCGTTGAAGAAGCGTCTCGGCTTGGTATGGACCAGTTGACGCTTTACTGTTTTTCAAGTGAAAACTGGAAGCGTCCTCCCAAAGAGTTGTCGCTGCTGATGCACTTGCTGAAGCAGTATCTTGTGGAAGAGCGACGACAGATTCAACAACAGGGATTGCAGTTCAGGGTAATTGGAAATACCAGCGAGCTGGATCCAATGATTCAGACCGAAATGCAGGAGACAATCGACGCGTCTGCGGGCAATGATGGAATGACACTTTGTCTTGCGATAAATTACGGGGCTCGCCTGGAGATCACAGAAGCGGTAAAGCGAATTGCAATGGCCGTCAAAAATGGAACATTGTCGCCGGAAGATATTTCAGCCAACACTGTCAGCGATCATCTGATGACGGCGGGAATGCCCGATCCAGACTTGTTGATTCGCACGGCCAGTGAGTATCGCATCAGTAATTTCTTGCTCTGGCAGATCAGCTATTCGGAAATCTGGGTCACGGATAAACACTGGCCGGAATTTCGCGAAGAAGACCTTCGCGATGCGATTCGTGAATTTTCAAGACGCGATCGACGATTCGGCGGTTTAACTCCGGTGACTTGAGATTGACGATTTTTGATTGCCGATTCTTGATTCGAAATTCTGAATCTGTTGCCCGCGACCGCCGCATCTGGCACGACACCACTTACACAGATCACTACACGGGACTTTTGAATCATGCTTGGCTGGCGAATGGTGATGTCTGCGATTCTGGTGCCGGCCATCATCGCCCTGTTTTGGCTGGACCATCGACTCGGAACTTCTGCATACATTCTGCTGGGGTTCTGTCTGTTCATTGCAGTTCGCAATTCATATGAGCTGACAGACCTGTTGAAAGTTCGCAGCATCCGACCATCCTTTTATGCAACGGCGATACTCAGCAGCCTGGTTGTACTTGCATCATGGGGCCACGTATTTTTGAACGGCAATAGTGATGACAGAACTGCGTCTCTCTTGAATTCCCTGGGCTGGATCGGAGCGGCATTCACACTTTCGTTCCTTGTACTGCTGACATTTGAGGCGACTCGATTTCGTGAACCGGGCCGATCCATGGAGTCGCTTGGCGGAAACCTGTTGGCAGTCTGCTATGCTGGAGGACTGACAGCTGTCACTGCGCAGCTGCGGTGGTTTCCAAATTCGCATCTTGGATACTTTGCGATTGCATCAATGATCATCTGCGTCAAATCCGGTGATACGTTTGCGTATGGATTCGGACGTCTCTGGGGGAAGCGAAAACTTGCACCGATCCTGAGTCCCGGCAAAACCCAAATCGGACTTTTCGGAGCCATCGTTGGAAGCATACTCGGCGGCTGGTTATGGCTGACCTTTGCCGGGCAACTTTTTACGGTCGCTATCGTACCGGGCTCGTTGCTGAACATCATTGCCTACTCCGCAGTGATCGGGCTCATCGGTCTGATTGGCGACCTTTGCGAATCGCTGATCAAGCGCGACGTGCAGAAGAAAGATTCCGCCATCTTGATGCCCGGCTTCGGCGGTCTGCTCGACCTTCTCGACAGCCCACTCTTCGCCGGCCCGTTTGCCCTCGCCTGGTGGGTCTTGCTGCCGCCTGCGACTTAAGGCGAACGTCCGCTAAGGATTTGTCCAGAAATAATTTCTGTAATTCGCCGTAGGATGGACTTGCAGTCCGTCCGCAAAATGACGGACTGCAAGTCCATCATACATTTTACAAACCCGCATATTGTTTCGGGGCAACTATTTAGCGCGATGTCATCTCTGCGCCTGTTTTCGGCCCGTGCCAGATGCGGATCGTTCCGTCGTGCAGTGCAGCGGCTAGCATTTGCCCGTTCGGGGAGAATGCGATCTGGTTGACTGCGGCAGGAAGATTCGCGAACGTTAAAATCTCCTGGCC